>OHYL01000704.1_pt1 | contig 13828 bp, 10 predicted proteins | sample 1580261 | NCBI WGS metagenome assembly OHYL01 (sample SAMEA3882548, study PRJEB24775) | human gut metagenome | biome: human-associated habitat; feature: intestine environment; material: feces | place: Netherlands | collected 2009/2010 | reverse complement strand
GCAAAGATTTTCTGTAATACAAAGTACAGCGAAGAGCTCTGCGCAGATCTTGCTAATAAGTTCAAAAATGACGATGTGGAAGTAGTAATCGGCCCCGCCATGGGAGCAGTCCAAATGGCGTATGAAGTCAGCCGCGCTCTCAAATGTAAAAACTTTTTTACCGAACGTGACGAAAACGGCAAGATGACTCTCAGACGAGGCTTTGTTATTGAGAAGGGTCAGCGTGTTCTTGTTGTAGAGGATGTTGTGACCACAGGCGGCTCTGTTCGAGAAGTAATAAATCTTGTCAAAGAAGCAGGCGGTGTTGTTGTCGGTGTTGGTTCTATTGTAGACAGAACCGACGGAAAAATTGATTTCGGCGTTCCGTATAAGGCTGTATATTCGGCTGACGTTGTTTCGTGGGAAGCTGATAATTGTCCGCTTTGCCGTGAAAGCGGATTACCGCTTGTCAAGCCCGGCAGCAGAAAGATAAAATAAAATGTCCGACTCAAGCCGTAATTTGCACGAAAACCATCGAGCAAGAGTAAGGAAAAGATTTGAACACGAAGGTTTGAAAACTTTTGCCGACCATAATGTGCTTGAACTTTTACTTTTTTATTCCATTCCGCAAAAGGATACAAATGATATTGCTCACAGATTGCTTGACGAATTCGGCTCTCTTTCGGCTGTGTTTGATGCACCTAAAGATGTGCTTATGAATGTTGTCGGTGTAGGAGAGAATACAGCTACCTTAATTAAGCTTATGCCGGAACTGTTTTCTCGTTATGAGCAGGATAAAATCAAAAACGAAAGTATTGTTCTTGATTCTGCTGAGGCTGCCGGTAAATATTTTATGTCGCGGTTCATCGGGGCTAATACCGAAAAGCTTTATGCTGTTTGTCTTGATAATAATTGCAAAGTGAAAAAGTTTATTGAAGTTTCGGAAGGTAATCCTGATTACACCGATCTTAATATGCGAAAGCTTGTAAGTGAGGCTATCAACACAAATTCCTCTTCGGTAATTATATCGCATAATCATCCGTCAGGAGTTGCGGCTCCTTCTGCTGCCGACGTTGATGCGACGCGAGCCCTTATTTTGATGCTTAAAAAGCTTGGAATTAGGGTAAATGACCATATAATAGTTGCAGGAAAAAATTACTTTTCAATGGCAACCAGCCGAAAATTCGAGTATTTGTTTATGTAATAAAAAACGCTCTCAAATGAGAGCGTTTTTTAATTGTTGATTTTGAATCGATATTAAATATATTTTTTTATTTTCTGATTTATTTTTTCGCGATTTTCAAGCAGCCAAGAATTACTGTGCGGATATTCGGAAAAGGTTATAGGCTTGTCTGTAGAATCCTCCATAAGCTTAACAACGGCTTCTTTTCCGATTTTTGTTTCTAAAAGCTGCAACGCCATCATATCCTGCAGTCCGTCATAAAACACATTTAGCCTCAGGGAATTTAATGGCGTAAAGTTATCTCCCGGATAAACTACGAAAGAATCTCCCGAAGCAAAAGCTTTTCCGGCATCGGTCACCTTGTATGGGTCAATAGGCTTTCTGGAATACTGACTGAAGTAAAAATTGTAGCCCCAGTGAAGAAATCCTTTGACTGAGTATTTGTACATTTGGTAACCGAGAATTCTGTTCCTGACAGACGGCATTGAAAAAAATCTGTTAGAAACATTTTTTGACGATTGTGCGCTGCAATAATATGTCCAAAGCTCTTCGGTTTTTCCTATAAAGCTATCAATATAGTCATTAGCAGGTATCGGGTAGCGAACATTGCAAATTTTAGCAAGCGGATAAGAAGACATAGCATCTATTATTTTGTATTCCGGGAAAAGATGATGGATTATTCTGCTTGCTTTTTTATATGACATAAGACAACTGAACGGGGGCTCATCAGATACATGAACCAATATATTGTTTTCAAGATTTTCTTTTCGCAAAAAACTTTTTAACGCAAAGGCAAATTGACGTAAAAAGTGTTTGTATTCAATTCCGGTTGCTTTTGTGTTCCACCCGAAGATTTTCTCCTCTTTCCCATTTACGCAAGCTTCTATTTTAGGCGCGTGTTTCGCTCCCCATTGTGTGAAAAAGTGTGACAACTCAAAGTATTCGATTCCACACTCTTTAGAGATGCTTATCCACTTTTTCAATAGCGAAAAATCAAAAGAGTAAGCACCGTTTCCGGCAGTATTTATCTTAACGAGTTGAACGGTAGGACGTTCCTTGCCGATTTCGGTATCAAGCGGCGGTGTGAAAATCGGTGTTAAAACGCAGTTCATACCGTATTTTACGGCTTTATTTAAATAATTACGCAATGTTTCCCAATATTCATCGGTAAATGCTTTGAAGCCGTAATACGTCATAAGGCAGTCGGTGTGAATCCAATTTGTGTAAATAAGAGTTTGCTTTGGCAAAAGTGCGTCAATTACTTCAACAGATAACTCTGTTTTATATGAGATGCTCTTTGTTCTTGCTGTTACTACTATATTGTGGTTGCCGCTCGGTAAAAGTTTTTCCCCGCTAGGAGAAATTTCAATCCAAAAGGCGAAGGTTCCGGAAGAGTCAAAAGAACAGCCTTCGGAAACAGGAAGTAAAAGATCTGGATATAGTCCCGGTACTTTTTTTATGTAAAAGTTATCGGTTCTTTTCGGTGCCGCCAAGTCGCTAGGCACGTTTTTGACAACTGAGATGTTAAGAAAATCATTTAGCGAGGAGGCTATATCAATATTTGTAAATTCACTATCAGTTATATCTAAAGCTATTTGAAAAGACTTTTTTTCATTTTTCAGCATTGAAAAATGCTTTAACTCCGTGAGGTCCGATACATCTGAATCGATAAAAATTTTTTCAAGTGATGAGACTGCTTTAATTGATTTTAACAAAATTAACACATCCGGATACTTTTTTGTCTATTTTACAAAAAATTGAGTCGTTTGTAAAGCCGCAATTGTGTTATAATTTGCTTGCACATATTAAACAGTAATGGTAAAATATATGTCTGTGAAAAAATTTGTGAGGGTGAATAGTTTGAAATACAGAGAAAATCTCAGAAACGTAGCCATTATAGCTCACGTTGACCACGGTAAAACTACACTTGTGGATCAGCTCTTAAGACAGAGCGGTACATTTAGGGATAATGAGGTGGTTCAGGAGCGCGTTATGGATTCAAATGATATTGAACGCGAGCGCGGAATTACCATTCTTTCCAAAAATACATCTGTTCATTATAAAGGAATAAAAATCAATATTGTCGATACTCCCGGTCATGCCGATTTCGGCGGTGAGGTTGAACGTATACTCACAATGGTTGACGGTGTTCTTTTGCTTGTTGATGCCTTTGAGGGCTGTATGCCGCAGACAAGGTTTGTTTTAAAAAAGGCACTTGCACTTAATAAAAAAGTAGTAGTTGTTGTTAATAAGATTGACAGGCCGGGGGCTCGTCCTGCCGAAGTTATAGACGAGGTCCTTGATTTGTTTATTGAACTCGGCGCGAATGACGATCAGCTTGAGTTCCCGGTTATATATGCTTCCGCTAAAGACGGATATGCATCGCATAATCCCGATGACAGAAGCGGTGATATGCGACCGCTTTTTGAAGAAATTATCAGTGAAATTCAGCCGCCTGAGGGCGATGTTGACGATCCGCTTCAGTGTCTTTTCTCAAGCTTGGATTATGATGATTATATCGGACGTATAGGTGTCGGCAGAGTCCAGCGCGGCAGAATAACGGTTAATGATAAAGTCGTGCTCTGCAGAACCGACGGTACGCAGGAAAACGTCAAAATCTCTCGCCTTTATCAGTTTGAAGGCCTTAAAAGAGTTGAAGTTAATGAGGCTGCTGCAGGAGATATTATTTGTGTTTCCGGTATAGCGGACCTCAATATCGGGGAGACTATATGTGACCCCGAATGTGTAGAACCATTGCCTTTTGTTAAAATAGACGAGCCTACTCTTTCAATGAACTTTATGGTAAATGACAGTCCGTTTGCAGGCAGAGAAGGAAAATTTGTTACTTCTCGCAATCTTCGTGACAGATTGTTTAAAGAAGTTGAAACTAATGTCAGCATGAAGGTTGAGGAGACTGATTCCACAGACTGCTTTAAGGTTTCCGGCAGAGGCGAACTACATCTTTCTATTCTTATTGAGACAATGAGACGTCAGGGATATGAGTTTCAGGTTTCTCGTCCGCAGGTTATCACAAAGGTTGAAAACGGGCAGCTTTTAGAGCCTATTGAACTTTTGATAATTGAGGTACCCGAGGAATATGTAGGGACTGTAATGCAGAAAATAGGCTCCAGAAGAGGCGAACTCGAGAATATGGGAACGCGCGACGGCGGTTCAACACATCTGGAATTTAAAATACCTGCAAGAGGTCTTATCGGTTATCGTTCCGAGTTTATGACAGATACCAACGGTAACGGCATTATGAATAACGTGTTTTCGGGATATGAGCCTTACAAGGGCGATATTGAAACCCGTGAGCGTGGTTCGATAATCGCTCATGAAACAGGCGAGAGCACAGGCTACGGTCTGTTTAATACGCAGGACAAAGGTCGACTTTTCATAGGTCCCGGTGTTGAAGTTTACGAGGGTATGATTGTCGGCGAAAGCTCACGAAACGAGGATATTGTTTGTAATGTTTGCAAAAAGAAGCAAATGACCAATACCCGTGCGGCAGGCTCTGACGATGCACTTCGTCTTGTTCCTCATACCGTGCTCAGCCTTGAACAGTGTATGGAGTTTATCAAAGATGATGAACTTTTGGAGGTCACTCCCGAATCTTTAAGGCTCCGTAAACGTATACTCGCAAAGGATCAGCGACTTAAACAGCAATTCAGAAAGAAGTGATTGTTTGATTATAGATTTCCATACTCATGTTTTTCCCGACAAAGTTGCGGCTAAGGCACTTCCTAAGCTTGCTGCGGGTTCAGGTGGTATGGAGCCTGTTTATGATGCAACCGTTGACGGTCTTGAATCGTTTCTTAGTAAAAACTGTATAGACAAAGCGGTTGCCCTCAACATTTCTACTAATACGCATCAGCAAAAAAGTGTCAACGACTTTGCTGTTTCGCTTCTTAAAAGTGACAGAATAATTCCCTTCGGAAGCGTCCATCCCGACAGCCCCGATGTTTTCGACGAATTGGAAAGGTTAAAAGCGGCCGGTATAAAAGGAATTAAACTTCATCCCGACTATCAAGGCTTTTTCGTGGACGAAAAACGTATGCTGCCGATTTATAAAAAGATTTCGGAGCTTGGCTTTATTACCGTATTTCACGCCGGTGTTGACATAGGATTTCCGGAGCCGGTGCATTGCACACCTACGATGCTTTTGAGAGTCTTAGACGCTTTCGGTGACGCACCGGTTGTTGCCGCGCATTTCGGCGGATATCTTCTGTGGAAAGAAGTTTATGATGTTCTCTGCGGCACCGATATTTATCTTGATACCGCGTTTTCATCGGGCAAAATGCCTCCGCGATACGCAAAAGAAATTATCGACAAACATTCTCCCGATAGGATTTTGTTCGGCAGTGATATGCCTTGGAGTTCTTCTGTTAATGAAGTTAACTTTATTAAAAGTCTTGGATTAAATGCTCGGGATGAAGAGAAAATATTGTCGGGTAACGCTGAAAGGCTGTTAAATTTATAATAAATAAAATAACCTCTTGACTAATTTCGGTTAAGAGGTTACAATTATGCCATTACGCTTTAACAGATAAAAGCTTTAAAGCACAAAATCATTAAAGAGGAATGAAGAGATGGAAAATAACACCGTTTTATGGATTACCATTGCAGCATACATAATTTGTCTTGTTGTAATAGGTATTGTGGAAGGCAAAAAGGCAAAAAGCATTGCCGATTTGACGGTAGGCGGCAGAAATGCAGGCGCATGGCTTTCGGCATTGTCTTACGGAACAGCTTATTTTTCGGCTGTAATGTTTGTAGGATATGCGGGCAAAACAGGCCTTAGCTTTGGACTTTGGGGCGTTCTTGCAGGTCTCGGAAATGCTGTTTTCGGCTCATTACTCGCATGGCTCGTATTAGCGAGAAGAACGCGCGAGATTTCCGGAAGACTTAAAATACATACAATGCCCGATTTCTTTGAAAAAAGATATAACAGCAGAGCCATGAGAATTTTTTCGGCTGTGGTTATCTTTGTATTTCTTATTCCGTATTCGGCATCAGTTTACAGCGGTCTTGCCAGCGTTGCTGATGTTTTACTCGGAATAGACGATACGATTTTCCTTATAATAATTGCCGTTCTTGCAATACTTTTGGTAACTCTCGGCGGCTATCTTGTACAGGCACGTGCCGATTTTGTGCAGGGTATTGTTATGATGTTCGGTGTTGTTTTCCTGATAGTTGCAATTGTAAGATGTGATAAGGTCGGCGGAATTGACGGCCTAATTGAATATGCGCATACAGACGCAGGTCTGCCGAAATTAAACGGTTCGCAATGGGTTTCGCTTATGGCAACGGTTCTTATGACAAGCTTCGGTACATGGGGTCTTCCGCAAATGATACAGAAATACTTTGGTATAAAGGACGACAAACAGGCGAAAAGGGGAGTTGTTATATCAACCTTTTTTGCATTGCTTGTTGCGGGCGGTGGATACTTTATCGGTTCCCTTTGCCATCGCTTCTTCACGGTAGGGGTAGATATGCCGTCAGCCGATTACATTGTACCTAATATGCTTAAAGCCGCTAATCTTTCTTCAATACTTCTCGGAATAATAGTTGTGCTTTTGCTGTCGGCTTCGGTTTCGACGCTTTGTTCCATAACTCTTTCGGCAAGCTCTACGCTTACCATTGATCTTGTTGCGACGAAAATAAAGCCTGATATTGACGATAAAGGGAAAAGCAGGCTTACAAAAATTTTCTGTGTGCTGTTTATTATACTTTCTTACGTGGTCGCAAATACGAAGACCCCGATACTTGATATGATGAGCTATTCTTGGGGCATAATCTCCGGCTCGTTCCTTGCTCCGTATGTACTCGCTCTGTACAGTAAAAAGCTTAATAAGCAGGGCGCGTGGGCAGGCATTATAGCCGGATTTGTAATTGCGATAATTCCTGCCGGATGCAAAATACTTAACCTCTGCGGTGTAAATAGCAGTCTTGTTTTAAAATTACTTGCACAAGGGCCGCTTTATGCGTGCATAGCTATGATAGCTTCAATAATTATGTGCCTTGTTGTAAGCTTTGTCACAAAAAACAAAACAGATAAAGAAAATGTCGAATTCTTTTATAATGGTGTTGTAGACAATGAATAATTATGCTATAATTATTTAAATTTATATATTCTGCCGCAGCTGATAACTGCGGCTTGTTGTCTGTATAAATTCAGAAGATTGGAAATGGTAAAATGTTTTTTCAAAAAGATGTCGAAACAATGAAAAGAAAGGATATTGAGGCTCTTCAGCTCGAAAAGCTTCGTCATATGGTAGATTATTGTTATCGTAATGTTCCTTTCTACACAAAAAAGCTTGATGAAGCTCATGTTACGGCTGATAAAATCAAGTCCCTTTCTGACATTAAGTACATACCTCCTACAACCAAGGCAGATTTGCGAGACAATTATCCGTTTGGGATGTTTGCAGTGCCCATGAGCGATATTGTCAGAATCCATGCTTCATCCGGCACTACCGGTAAACCGACCGTTGTAGGGTATACAAAAAAAGACCTTGATATGTGGTCGGATTGTGTTGCTCGTATCGCCGTAGCGGCAGGGGCAACAAAAGAAGATATAGTTCAGATTTCTTTCGGTTATGGTATGTTTACCGGTGCTCTTGGGCTTCATTGCGGTCTTGAAAAAATAGGATGTGCCGTTGTTCCGAATTCGAGCGGCAATACGGAAAAAGCTCTAATGTTTATGCGCGATTTTAAGACCACCGCGCTTGTAGCTACACCTTCGTATGGCAGAAACCGCAAAAAAACTCGAATATCCAATGAGTGATTATCATCTGCGTCTCGGTCTTTTCGGTTCCGAAGGATGCACACCTGAAATGAGAACACAAATCGAAAAAGGCTGGGGACTTTTTGCAACCGATAACTACGGAATGAGTGAGCTTATAGGTCCGGGTGTTTCGGGTGAATGTACCGAGAGATGCGGCCTTCACATTAACGAGGACCATTTCCTTGTTGAGGTTGTTGACCCGGAAACTCTTGAACCCGTTGACGAGGGTGAGGACGGTGAACTTATTGTAACGCCGCTTTCCAAGGAGGCTTTCCCGTTATTGAGGTACAGAACAAGAGACATTTCCAATGTTATATATGAACCTTGCAAATGCGGAAGAACATTTGCGAGGATGGAAAAAATTAAGGGCAGAAGCGACGATATGCTTAAAATACGCGGAGTTAACGTATTCCCGTCACAAATTGAGAGCGTACTTGTCGGAATGAAAAATGTCAGTCCGCATTATCAGCTTATCGTCAGAAGAGAAGGCTTTGCGGATACTCTTGAAGTTCAGGTTGAGCTTTCCGATAATTCTCTTCTTGAAAGTTTCGGTATGATTCAGGATCTCCAGAATTCCATAAAACATAATCTTCATACGGTTCTCGGCATTCAGTGTAAGGTCAGCATTGTAGAGCCGATGACAATTGAGAGATTTGTCGGCAAAGCAAAAAGAGTGATAGATTTAAGACACGAAAAAGACTAATTTGGGGTGAAATAATGAGTAAAAAACTTTTAATCGGTAATGAGGCAGTCGCCCGCGGACTTTATGAGGGCGGCCTTAGGGTAGCTTCAAGTTATCCCGGTACGCCAAGCACAGAAATAACGGAATGCATCGCAAAATATGATGATGTTTACAGTGAATGGGCTCCTAATGAAAAAGTAGCCATGGAGGTTGCTATCGGTTCATCTATCGCCGGTGCGCGTTCTTTCTGCGGTATGAAACACGTTGGGCTTAATGTGGCTGCTGATCCGTTGTTTACCGCTTCTTATACAGGTGTTAATGCAGGTATGGTTATAGCTGTTGCCGATGATCCGGGGATGCATTCCTCACAGAATGAACAGGACAGCCGTCATTACGCAAAAGCTGCTAAGATGTTGATGCTTGAGCCGTCGGACTCCGAGGAATGTCTTGAGTATGCCAAAGCGGCTTATGAGCTTTCGGAAAAGTTTGATACTCCCGTCATATTAAGATTGACAACAAGAGTCGCCCATTCAAGAAGCATAGTTAATATCGGTGAAAGAAACGATATAGGCGTTAAGGAATATGTTAAAAATCCGGGTAAATATGTTATGATGCCTGCCATGGCAAAGAAAAGACATATTGTTGTAGAGGACAGAATGGTTGCAGAGCGCGAATGGGCTGAAACCGCCTCTATAAATACCGTTGAATATAACGATAAGAAAATCGGTGTTATCTCTTCCGGTATTTGCTATCAATATGCAAAAGAGGCATTGGGCGACCGCGTTCCGTATCTTAAACTCGGCTGTGTAAATCCGCTTCCGATTGAACTTATTAAGAACTTTGCCGCTAACTGTGACAAGGTCTATGTTCTTGAAGAGCTTGACCCGTTTATTGAGGAGCATTGTAAGCAGATAGGAATAGATGTTATAGGTAAAGACGCTTTCACATTACAAGGTGAATACTCACAGAACCTTATAGCAAAAGTCATTTTCGGTGAAACAAAGCCGACTATGAAAGCGGATATTGATATTCCCGCACGTCCGCCCGTGCTTTGTGCCGGTTGTCCTCATAGAGGTCTTTATTATGCGCTGAAAAAATTAAAATTGACGGTAAGCGGCGATATAGGCTGCTATACTCTCGGTGCACTTCCACCTATCGGTATGATGGATACCTGTGTTTGTATGGGCGCTTCGGTATCTGCGCTTCACGGCAGGAATAAGGCTGATGAAAACAACTGCAAGAACTCTGTAGCGGTTATCGGCGATTCAACGTTTATTCATTCCGGTATTACAGGACTTATTGATATTGCTTATAATCAAAGTAACTCAACCGTTATCATACTTGATAACAGCATTACGGGTATGACCGGTCACCAGGACAATCCGACTACAGGAAAGACAATTAAGGGCGATCCAACTACCGCAGTCAGCTTAGAGCTTCTTGCAAAGGCTGTCGGTATCGACAGAGTCAGAGTAGTAGACCCGTATAACCTTAAAGAGTGTGAAGATGTAATCCGTGAAGAAGTTGCTGCAGACGAGCCGTCGGTTGTAATTTCGAGAAGACCTTGTGCTCTTTTAAAATATGTTAAACATAATCCTCCGCTTAAGATAAACAAAGATAAATGCGTCGGTTGTAAAATGTGCATGAAGATAGGCTGCCCGGCTATCAGCATGAGAGACGGAAAGTCGGAGATTGATTTTACACAATGTGTCGGCTGTAATGTATGCAGTCAGCTCTGCAAATTTGACGCAATAGAGGAGGGCAAATAACATGGAAACAAAAAGTATCATGATTGTCGGGGTCGGCGGACAGGGCACTCTTCTTGCCAGCAGAATACTTGGCGCGGCGCTTATAAGTAACGGCTTCGACGTTAAGGTCTCGGAAGTACACGGTATGAGTCAGCGCGGCGGATCGGTTGTTACTTATGTAAAATACGGTTCAAAAGTTAATTCGCCCATAGTTAATGAGGGCGAAGCCGATTTGATTCTTGCATTTGAGCAGCTTGAAGCTGCAAGATGGCTTCAGTATCTTAAAAAAGACGGAACACTTATAATAAACACGCAAAAAATCGACCCGATGTCGGTAATAATCGGCAATTCGATTTATCCTGACGGTGTACTTGATGCTATTAATAAAGCAGGAGCAAAAACTACAAATCTTGATGCACTTTCTCTGGCTGTCTCGGCAGGCTCTGCCAAAGCCGTAAATGTCGTTCTTATCGGTGTTATGGCCTCACATATGGATTTGAATCGTGATGTTTGGATTAACGCTATTAAGAATACTGTACCTGAGAAATTCCTTGAGATGAATCTCAAAGCATTTGACCTCGGTTACAATTATAATAAGTAAAAAAGAACGGAGATATTCAAATGCAAAACTATTTTACCCCGGACATTGAAACCGCTTCAAGAGATTATCTTACTGCTATACAGTCTGCAAGACTGATTAAAATGGTTGAAAACTGCTACAAGCACGTGCCCTTTTATAAGCAGAAGTTTGATGAGATCGGTCTTCTGCCCGGTGATATTAAATCAATAGCGGATATAACTAAGCTGCCTTTTATGATTAAACAGGATCTTCGCGATAATTATCCGTTCGGCCTTTTTGCCGTTCCAAAAGAAAAGCTTGTACGAGTTCATGCTTCTTCGGGAACAACAGGTAAACAGACTGTTGTAGGTTATACCAAGCATGACATTTCCATTTGGAGCGAAAGTGCTGCACGAGCTTTATCTGCAGCAGGTGCTACAAAAGGAGACTATATACATATATCTTATGGTTACGGCCTTTTTACGGGCGGCCTCGGACTGCATTATGCCGCTGAAAAACTCGGAGCAACCGCCATTCCCGTGTCATCCGGCAATACTAACAGACAAATGCAAATTTTGCAGGATTTCGGTTCAGACATTATTTGCTGTACTCCGTCGTATGCCATGTATATCGGCGAATCACTGAAAGCTGCCGGTGTCGATTCCACGAAGCTGCCTTTAAGAGTGGGAATTTTCGGTGCGGAAGCATGGAGTGAAAATATGCGCAAGGAAATCGAAAGGTCACTTAATATCAAAGCTTATGATATTTACGGTCTTTCAGAAATTGCAGGACCCGGCGTCGCTTTTGAATGCTCTGAGCAAAACGGTATGCATATTAACGAAGATTATTTTTATCCAGAGATTGTTAATCCTGATACGCTTGAAGTTTTGCCGGACGGAGTATTCGGCGAGCTTGTGTTTACGTGCATTGGGAAAGAAGCCCTTCCTTTAGTGAGGTACAGAACACATGATATTTCCGCCCTTACTCACGAAAAATGTGATTGCGGAAGAACGCTTGTAAAAATGCTTAAACCCAAGGGCAGATGCGATGATATGCTCATAATCAGAGGCGTTAATGTTTTCCCGTCACAAATTGAGCATGTAATTCTGTCTCTCGGCATGGAGCCGAATTATCAAATAGTTGTTGATCGAAAGAATAATCTTGATATAATGACGGTCAAAATTGAAATGTCGGATGCTCTTTTCTCTGACTCGGTTCGTGTGATTGAAGAACAGGAGAAAAGGATTAAAGACGCAATGCATGCAACTCTCGGTCTCTCTGCAATTATTAAGCTTGTTGAACCTCGCTCTCTTCCTCGTTCGGAGGGCAAGGCAGCAAGAGTAATAGATAATAGACACATTTAAGGAGGCAAATGTTATGGCAATTAAGCAGATCTCAGTTTTTGTTGAAAACAAACCCGGCAGGCTTGCCGATATTACGGGCTTTTTGGCTGACGGCGGAATAAGCATACGTGCTTTTTCAATTGCCGATACAACGGATTTCGGCATTTTGAGACTTATTGTGTCGGATACCGATAAGGCTGCAAAAGTATTGAAGGAACACGGTGTTGCCGTTTCCATAACAGAGGTTGTCGGGATTTCTATTCCGGATGTTACCGGTGCTTTTGCCAAAGTTGTCAAGCTTCTTTCCGATGCAGGAGAAAATGTTGAATATGCTTATGCTTTCTTAACTCCGGAAGAAGGGCATGCCTATGTTATTTTCAGAGTTGATAATAACGAAAAAGCTTGCGAGCACCTTAAGGAAAACGGCGTCGATGTTATCGAAGAAAACTCTCTGCTGTAATTTAATCAGTTTGAAGCCCGGTGCTGTTGCATCGGGCTTTTTCTGCGAATTTGCGGACGTTTTTAATTTACTTTTTTTATTCGCTGTGATAAAATATTTATTAATAAAATTGTAGGTAGGTGATTAAGAATGATAGGAACAAATATAGCAATTGACTTTGGTTCTTCCTCAACGGAATTATATGTTCAGGGGAAAGGTGTCATTCTTGATGAGCCTACTATGATTGCTGTTGATGTTGAAACCGGTATGCCGATAGCAATAGGCAATGCGGCATACACTATAAATGGTAGAACAGATGATAGTATTGAGGTTATAAGTCCGATTGTAGGAGGTATTATCTCTAATTATACTATGGCAGAGCATATACTGAAGTATTATTTGCAAAAGATTTTAAAAAACAGCGTTATAAAGCCGAATGTCGTAATATCGATACCGAGCGGAGCTACGGGGCTTGAAAGACGTACTTTCCTGGATGTTGTTACGGCAGCCGGTGCCGGGCGAGCTTGCCTGATTGAAGAGTCACTTGCTTCTGCCGTCGGCATCGGAATAAAAAATGACTCTCTTTCCGGCAGATTGCTTGTAAATATGGGCGGCGGCTCAATCGATGTTTCGGTTGTAACCATGGGCAGTATTGCTGTGGCTAAGTCGCTGAAAATAGGCGGAATTTCAATTGATGAGGCAATAATGCGTTATTTAAAGAAAAATCGTGATATTTTAATCGGTCCTCAAACTGCTGAAAGACTGAAAATATGCTTGGGTAGTGCTGTTCCGCGTGAAGAGGAGCTTGCGGTTATAGCCTCCGGCAAAAGCTGCCTTGACAATATGCCTATATCCTTTGAAGTTACTTCCACTGAGATTTTTGACTCAATAAGCGAGCAAATAAATATGATGATACAAGGTATAAAAGATGTGTTAGAAAAAACACCTCCTGAGCTTGTTGGAGACATTTCGGATAACGGAGTTACTTTGACAGGCGGCACTTCTCTTTTGTGGGGAATGGATAAGCTTGTTGAAAACGAAACCGGTATAGAAACAAAAATTGCCGAGGACGCCATGTACTCAACAGTTAACGGCGCCGCTGCGGCAA
>OHYL01000681.1_pt1 | contig 14192 bp, 18 predicted proteins | sample 1580261 | NCBI WGS metagenome assembly OHYL01 (sample SAMEA3882548, study PRJEB24775) | human gut metagenome | biome: human-associated habitat; feature: intestine environment; material: feces | place: Netherlands | collected 2009/2010 | reverse complement strand
GGATCTAGTGTCACCGACGTGGGGGTTCAAGTCCCTTCATCTGCACCATCATAACATACACATTCAAGAGATAGATTTTATCTATCTCTTGTGTGTTATAGTTTTATCAAAGCAATTCATATAGATTTGAATATCGCTTTCATTTACCACTATTTCTTTTACTACAAGATTTATCAATTCCTTTAACGGAGCTGATTCTTCTTCTAACATTTTTTCTGCTTTAGATAGCAGTTTTTTTATTGGTTCGGCAGAAAAATTATCATTACGAATTTCAATTTTTCTTACTTCTGCTTGAATTTCTTTTTTCTGTTGTTCTAATAATTCCAGCCTACTAATCAATGATTCCAAAGAAGCTTTTGAAATGGCATCAACTAATCTCTGTATCTCTGATTCAACCGAATTTAACTTATCCTGCAAAGTCTTAATTTCTTTATGGTTGCAGTTTTCTACCTCTTTTATATACTCGCTTTGAATGTCTTCAAAATATGTGGCATTAAACCTTTTTACAAATTCTTTTGTTGCTTGTACAACTATATCTTCAATCCAATCACGTCTAACACTACTGTTATCACATTTAAAATTTGGATTTCGCTTTTCGTTGCAGGCATAATATATATATTTCACACCACAGCTATTAAAAACACGTCTTCCGACATAACTGCCACCACATTTGCCGCATTTAATCTTACCGGAAAGCAAATAGGTTTCTTTTGCGTTATTTCCATATGCTTTTTTTCTGTTATCTAGGATTGACTGTGCCACATCCCAATCTTCAGGAGATATAAGCTGTGGAACCACGCCATTGATTCTAATCACTTCATCTTCAGACTTATATCTATGACCGGAACGCTTACCTGTTATCTCATCACGACTTTGCGTTTTGTTGTAAACAAATATACCTTTGTACTTTTCATTTCGTAATATCTCATATAGTGAATTTCTCGAAAATAATCGATTACACTTTGTTCGATACCCTGCTGCATTTAATATACTGATTATTTCACTGTAGGTCTTACCATCAAGAAATAGCTTGAAAATAAGTTTTACTCCTTGAGCTTCAAACGCATTAATTTTGTAAAACTTGTGTTCATCCAAATCATATCCCAATGGAGGAGTACCACCGCAGTTTTTACCTTTTAGTGCATTTTCAGTTAGACCTTTCATAACTTCTCGCGCTAAGTTCTTTGAGTAATACTCTGACATTGCTTCTATAACCGCTTCCAACATCGCACTTTCAGGAGAATCATCAAACTGCTCTACTGCTGAAATCAGATACTTTCTATTTTTACGAAGATGTATTCTATATGTAGCACTATCAAAACGATTTCGAGCAAACCTGTCTAACTTATGCACTAAGACAATTTGCCATTCCGCCGACTTGCTATCTTTCATCATTTGTTGGAATGCTTCACGATCATCTCTTTTTGCACTCTGTGCCTCATCTATATATTCACTGACAATAATTATATTATTATTTTTTGCAAATTCTCTAATAAACCTTATCTGTGCAGCTATAGACTCACTACGTTGCATATCTGATGAATAACGTGCATATATTACAGCTTTTAATACAAGCACATTTGTTTTTGTTCTTATTTTTTCAAGGTAATCAGCCAACATTTTATTTTCCTCCTTTTCGTGTACAGAGGGCAAATAAAAAATGTTCTGTTTTTATCCCTTGATTGCTTTATTATTATATCATATTTTACTAATTTTGTCAAGATAAATTCCAATTATATAACAATAATTCCTATCGAAAAGCAATTTGCCCCCTCATTAATTTCCTACTCCTTATTCATTTTTTCTTCTTGAATAGATATGATAAGTTCCTTCATCAGCTCCAAAATTCTATTAAAAACTTTTTCATCAATTTTTTCACTATAAATGAATTTAATCTCTCGCTCATCATTCATATTGTTCACCCCCTTGCACAATATATTTCATCGTTCTTTCAGGCACAAACACTTATTAATTTCCACCGATATATGATTATACTCTCAAAATACATATAGTGCAAATTATTCTTTATTTTAGTAAGATTATAAATATTGATACAAAAAAAATCGCTTTAGTTTGTATTACTAAAACGATTTAAGGGAAGATTTCAACACCAACGTCTGTTCAAATCCGTTTCATATATTAACTTTCCATTTTCATTTGTATTTCTTCTATTGCCATTTCCATATTCTCGCAATAAAATTCTACACTCTCAGCATCCAATATTATCTCCGTCAGTTCTTTTATTGCGTTTATATCATCATTCATTAAGAATGCCAATGCTTCTTTTGGTATAAATATATTTTCAGTTTCAAATACCATTTTTACTTCTTGCATAATATAAATTTCTTTTGCTTTTTCTATTATTGTACGCTTGTCAAGTTTTTCAATGCTTACCGCAAAATCATTGTATTCCTTTTTTATTTTTTCTTTTAATTTCTGATACTCTTTACTCGCCATAAATAATTCCTCTTTTACCTAATTTATTTTTAGTATATAACAAGTTTTAGCTACTGTCAATACAGTATTGCATTTAGGCACACAAAAAGAACACCAAAAACATTCAGTCTTGATTTTATATGTTATAATATGGAATTTGTCTTATATTCTTCTTTTTCTAATATATATTTAATATAAGTATAGTTCTGGGGGTGTGTCATATGCATAGGGGGAGTACGTCATATGCAGTGGGGTTGCAAATGGTATTGTTATGCCATTTAATCGTTTTTCTATCGCATTCAAATCTCTGTATGTTTGCATGTGTGCATTTGCTATCTTTGTATTTTCTACGTCAATTTTTCTGCGAATAACATTTTTATATTCTGTACCATCAGTCAATCTATAAAGCAGCACATAGTTACCGTTATTATTTATATTGGTTTGTTTTATTGTTTCTAACATATTTGCAGATTTTAATTCTTTTACCGCTCGTATAACAGAAGAAATACTGATGGAACACTTTTCTGCTATCAAATGCTGCGATACCCTACAACAATTATCTTCAGCTATATGTCTTGCCAGACAAATATATACACACACCGCTGTTGAAGATAGTCCTTTGCTAAATATATCACTGCGTACAGGAAATGAATTTTCCTTATTCTTTTTTAGCTTAAATAGATTACTGGTCTGTGAGCCGTTTTTTCTAACTCTGATTTTCTTTTCAAGCACATTTTCTAATAACATAACAGAAACGTACTTGTTATATGTGGAAATCGAAAAATTACCGCATTTAGATATGGTTTTGCGTGACGGGAAACACGTTCCGTCTGCATTTAAAAATTTGCACAATATTGCATAAATCAGCTTACCGTACATACCCACCTTGTTATTATCAAAAACAGTTTTATCTACTAAAAAATATCTCATTTCCCTATCCCCTTATCTAAAAAATCGTACAAAAATAAAAACGGAGCTATACGCATTACTGTACAGCTCCGTTCACTTCATATTAAAATTATAACTCAAGTTCCGGTTCATATGTATTAATAGACTCAAATTCTTTTTCTTTTTCGATTTGAATATCCTCAACTGCTGTTTGCACATTCTCATTATGAAAATCTGCACTGTCATACTCCGATACCCTATCAGCCAATTCATCTGCGGCATTTACATCTTCTTTTAAAAGATAATCCACTGTTGCTTTAGGCATAAATATTCCTACTTCATTATCAAACACATCTCTAACCATTTTTAAAGAATATATCTGTTTGATATGTTTCAAAATTTCTCGTGCATTTGTTTTTTCAAGTTTGTCCATTATATCTTGATATTCTCTTTTAATCTTGTTCTGTAATTGTTTTAGACTTTCATTAAAATTCATATCATAATTACTCCACGCATAACCCTGTGCGTCTTGTAGATTTTCAAACTTTTTCGAAACGGTTAAATGCACTATATTATCATAATCAAATTGCAAATCACCTTTTTTTACAAACGAATAATTTTTGTCTGTTAAATTGTGCAATATCACATAATCAGGATTACTTTCAGCTATGCTATATATTTTGTTTTCATCGGAATATAAAAATTCATCATCTGCCAAGCCAAAATCTTCTCTTGCAATTTTCAATGCCTGTCCCAAAGAAATATCATTGTATAATGAATTCCGACCGACGTGTAATGCCGAATACGCAATTCCGTATCGGCCATTCTCGTCAGCATATACAAACACCTTATTATTTGTCGCAACAATCTTTATCTTATTGCCCAGCCAATTCATATCCTCGCAAATATCCCCTTTTTTAAGAGGATATTTGTTTGAGATGTATTCATTCACATCTGACAAATTTTCAAATGATTTCGTGTCATTTTGCTCTTTTAACACAAACGATTTATTTGTATTTAGCATAACATATAATTTATAATCTTCATTAGATATAAACAGTTTCATATTCTCATCAATAGTATCAATTAGTTTGCCATCCAATTCCGGATACTTTGATAAAATACTTTTAATATTCAATTATTTCACCTTTCTTTCTTCTGATATATTAAGCATTAACCGATTGCCAAACCACATTATCACGATTGCTTGTATTTTTCTTTTTTGTTTCAACACCTTCACCACCGCCGGAGATACGTCTTTTTTTATAATCTCCGACTTTAAAGTGAACAATTACACGTTTAGAACCGAACTGAGCCAAAGCATAGCCTTGTTCTGCTCCAAGCAAGAAATCTCGTTCCGCCTCTTTCAAATCGTAAAGGTTAGATAATTCAAGCAAGTTTTGTCCTTCACAGCCAAAGAACATTTTATAGCAACTTGTACCGATTAGTTCCTGACCGTATTGCTTGATTGCCGGAGCAAGGAAGTCAACAACAGAATGAGATATTGTCATTATAGATACATTATACTTTCTGCCACGTTTAGCCATATTACGCATATGTATCAATGCAGTTGGAACACGTTGGTCTATCATCATATACGCCTCATCAGCAACTATGATACATCTTTCTTCTCTGTTCTGCGATGCTTGCTCCCATACCCATGTCAGAACATTAAAATATTGTATCTTCTTTAATTTTTCATTACCCTCAGCAAATCCTGATGTATCCAAAGCCACAACCTTACTGTCGCTATGAATAGTTGTTTCTCCGTTCCAAATAAAACTATCACCACCGACTGCTATGTCTTTCATCAGACCTCTTAACTGAACGTAATCATTATATTCAACCGTACTTACGTTCTCTCCACGTTTTTTCTTCATATCTAATTTAGTTATCTCAAACTCAATTAAATCATAAATGTCTTTCATTACCGGATAGTCATTATTAGTTAAATGATAAATATCACTTTCAAATGTAATACCATACTTAGCATATGCCTTAATTGTCATATCCTTTAACAATGCCTTTTGAGAGGCAGTTATATCTTCCAAATATAAATCAAAAAATGTTTCAACTGTTTTTAGGTGCGAAGCTAAATTAGCCGTATCTTCTTCATCAGGATTTTTTTCATCTTTTGATGACGATGAAACTGTTCTTATCTGCAACGGGTTAATCCCTCCATTTCGTCTTCTACCATTTGAACATACTCTCGTTCCGGATCTATTATATATATTCTTGTTCCTCTCATCCATTCGCCCAACAAAATAGACTTAACTGAAAATGATTTACCTTTGCCCGGCATACCCATAACAGTGAAATTGGAATTTGTTCTGTCACCGATACGTTTCCACATATCAAGTATTATCATATTACCGTTAGTATCTTCAGCAAAATGACAACCTGTATCATCTGAAAACGCTGATGATGCTATCGGCATACCAAATTCCATAGCCGACTGTGTTATAATTTTCTCAGAACATCTTAGAACGTCTGCTTGAGGTGTATATGTTGGAAATGCAGACATAAATCCTTCTTTTTGCAGATTAGATAAAATTTTCACTCTCAAATTCAGTGCAGATATTTTGCTTTCCACCCTTGAGCATGATTTTTGAAACTCTTCTTTTGATGTACCAAACGCCAAAACAATACACGAAAAGCGGCCGACTGATTCGCCGGTTCTATCCAATCGTTTAATTGTTTCCTCCGCATTTTCAATACCCTGTTCCACACGTTGCTGTTCGATATAGTTTCGAGTTGATTCAGCAGTACCACGCATTACATTAAGTGTTTTAGCCAATGCTTGCATTAAATCTGCGTTCGATGTCGGTGTATATAATGTTGATACAATCGTATTTGGAATACCCATTATATCAGCCAGCCAACCAAACTTAGGGTGTGGTGTATATTGTGTAATTGCGTATGCCCTTACAATTTTATCACCAAACCTAAAAGAATTTTGGTCAAATGATACCGATATAGGAGCAACCGTATCCAAAATAGCTTTTAGCATTGGATCAATTTCAACTTCTTTCTTCTTACTTGAAGTCCTTTCTTCCACTAACGCTACGTCTTTTACTGGCGTCTTTTTTTCATTTTTAATAGTATTTGTTTTTCTATTATTTGCCTTTTTTACTTTCTTATTATTGCTTTTATTCAGCATTGTAATAACTACAAGTGCTATTACAATAAGAAGAAATATAATTATTTTTTTTACCATTTCCACATTTCCTCCCAATTATTATCCGAGAAATACATAACCGGAGCTTTAACCGCTTCAACTATATTATCTACATCTTGCTCAGCAAGTGCAGCAACCGGGTCTGTGTATAAAGTCAATACATATACTATTTCTTTTAAATTCAACAGTTTTGCATTCACTCCGGCTTTACGGTATTTCTCTGTCATTTCTTTTGCTCTTTGTTGCAAATGTTCAACATTTTTATCCCAAATCGTAACATAGAATTGCGGAGTAAATGATGAATTTTCGGTCGCAATTTTATCTAAATATTGAACTTCCTCATTTATAAACAACTTACGTTTTTCCGACGCAGTCTTTTTCAATGATAACAAGCCATTTGTAATGCCGGAAATATCTACTGCACCCTGTACTTTTATCAGTCGGTATGGTTCTGTTTCACCGTTTAATTCAGCTATTATCTTTGTAGCCTGTATTACTTGTTCTTTTTCTGTCATTAATTCACGAGATATTGCCTCAAGACCAATCATCATAATTGCAATACCCGATTTATTTATAATCATATTTTCATGTATGCTTTCGATATTAACAAAGTCTTGAGTTGTATCTTGTGTCCCACTATTATTACTTGGTGGAAACAATAAATTTTTTATTGTATTAAACAAAGTCTGATTCCTCCCTTCAAATAAAAAAGGAACTGTAATTACTACAGTTCCAAATCATCATCTGCTTTACTGTTCAACTGTTAAGCTATCTTTATATTTCTTTATAATATAAGCTTCTTCATCTTCAATATGGTTATTGTAGCGATAAGATCGTTGCGTGGTTGCAAATTTTATCATATACCTGATATAATCTACTATACATTGATTAGTAGTATCTTTTACAAAGATAAATACTCCGACAGCCATTGAACACATGATCTCAAACGCTAACTGTATCGAGCTGTGTTTTATAATGAATAGTATTATCCATATAACACTGGTAATTGCCGTAAATGCCAGTGTTTTAAACAATTCCGACATTCCATATCCTTGAAATATCATTGTTTCTGTTTGTATATTTATAGGAATGTATATTTTATTCTTTTCCATTAGTTGCCTCTCCTTTTTTATGATAAATTTATGTCATAATAGTGGAATATTAAATCTTTTATACCCCATGCACATTCAGCTACTACAAGGAAAATTAAAGAATTTTTTATCCTCATTTTATTCTCAGCTACTCCACCGTCATCGTTGTTAAAATTCATCTTTAACAAACAAATAACAACTCTGCAAGCAACACCAAGTCTTATTATGATTTGAAGAAGTCCAATAATATCAATCATTCTTTCCATAACATCAGCCTTTCTTCGCCAATCCTTTTATCATTTGCGCGATGTAGTATGTTTGCGTAATTCCACCACCTCCACCACCGCCAGGATTATAGATTAATTCCTGAAGTATTCGTGGTGAATTAACTGCCGTTATTGCAAATACTATAGCCCATATTAAATGTCCGCCAATCATAAATGATAGTGAAAGTTTACACAACACTACCTGCACCGTTACTGATAAAACAATCTGAAATAATTTGTTTACATATCCGGAAAAAACACCGCCATTTGCATCTATTATTCCTACACACGCTAATGGAAATCCCATTCGTACAATAAAAATTTCCGCTCCACGCATTAAGAATTTCATATATAGCATTATTATCAAAACTAAATATATCAGAATGAAAATAATCATTGTAAAACCGGCAGTATCTATCATAGAACGCAAGGTATCTGACAATGATGTCATTCCACCAATCCCCATTACATTCATTATTCCGGTAGTTAAATCTTCTATAACATCGACCAACCAACCATATAATATAGGGAAAGTCAAGGCACAAACAAGTGCCTTGACAAAGTTTGTTGTTAATTGTAGCGGGTCTGAAGATGGATCATCCGTCCATGCTATCCATGTATCAAAACCTTTTTTCAGAAACTTTAATACTATCAATACGACTGCAAATCCCATGATGTAATTTAAAATAGCTTCGGGATTAAATGTACTTCCGTTTAACCCTATTGATTTTTCTATCATTAATGTATGGTTTGCCAAAGTATCAAATCCCATATTAAAGTTTATATCAATATCGTCAAGTTCCGTATCAAAAAAGTTATTTAATATCCATTTTAAAAAGATAACAATTATATTGCCCACAAACTATCCCTCCTTTCTTCTTATATGTAAATACTGATTACTGATAATATGATACCAATGCTTTAATTACACCTGATGCCACAACTATACCAACACCTGATATCAATGATACAATCATTCTGGTCTGCCATTTTTTATGATCCATTTCATCTGCCATATTACGACGAAGCAAGCAATATATAACCATCAAAATCGTTACACCACTTCCTAGTCCTATAATCCAAGCTGTAACATCTTGAATAAGATTAGTTGTTCCGGTGGCTAACTTTGTAGATGATATACTGTCTGCAAAAGCTGCTTGTGCAGTAATCATCATTGCTATTCCTATTAAATTTATCTTTTCTAATATTTTTTTCACTACTTTTATCATCTTTGCATTCTCCTTATTTAAAAATCTTTTCGCCCATATTAATATTTTTATCAGTGAAAACACTTCTTCGTGGTGCCGGCTTTTTATACTTTCGCCAAATCCCCCATAGCTCTACAACCGCATTAATCTTTTCTGTTTTTCTGCGATTGTATCGTTCAGCACGAACATCCGTGTTATGTTTTACATTTCCTAATCCAAACATTTTATTAAATGGTGTTTTAGCCAAGTCATATGCGTGCATTATTACCGGTCTTGAGCCAACTATTAACACTTCAGGTCTTTCTATCAAAGAAAGTTCTTCAGGTTTTAATAATCGCCTGCCCATTAAATTTCTGCTTGCCGATATATTTGCACCTGTCATATCAAACAATCTCGTACCGTTATAACTGTTAGATTCGGAATTTGACATCGTTGTATAATCGCCTATTTCTTCACTTATCATTTTTCTCGTGTCCAAGTCAGATGATAGAAATATCCAATACTCGCAGTTTCCCACTATCGTTCTTGCACCCTCTTTACCATACTTCACTTTTTTGCTATCGCTCTCAAGCTGTGCAGTTGATTGTAGAAACAAATTAAAGCGTATTCCTCGACCACCTGCAACTGTTAATTTGGTTGCAAAGTCAGGAATAACCGCAAAATTACCAAATTCATCAAGTATAAAATTTACTCTTCTTTTCAAACGACCGCCTTGTAAATCTGCTACATCTGCAAGTTTGGTATAAATCTGGTCTACAAACAAGCTTGCAACACCGTAATATGTAGTGTTATAATCTGGTAAGATTATAAATATAGCTGTTTTTTGGTCATTCAAATCTTCAATTTTAAAACTGTTTGACTTTGTTAAGTTGTACACATTTATATCTGCAAACAGACGTAATGTAGCCAATGCAGATATGTTAAAGCTGCCTTGTGTTTTAGACGGTGCAACCTTCGTTGCCGATATTAATGCCAATGCCGGATGATTAGGATTGAGTGCTTCTATTGTGTCTATATAACGTTTCAACGGTGGGTTATCAGACATTTCACACATATTGTTAATGAAGTGATACACATTGGTAAGATTCTGATATTCAGGGTGTTCCCTGTTGTCATACACCACCGCCAATATGCATGCCGCCATAATTGATTTTTCACCCTCTGACCATATTTTTTCGCTCGATGTATCATTTCCGACTAATGCTTCAGTAATATCCAATGCTTTTTTTTGTGCTAACGGAATATTATCATCATTAATTGCGTCAATAACTTCTTGCAAAAAATTAAAATGGTCGGAACGGTCAGGATTTTTAAAATCAAGAACAAATACGTTATATCCCAATGCCTCAAGGAATGGATATGTATATTGATGAAGTTCCCCTTTCGGATCAGACACAACCATATTTTCTCCGGCAAGTCCTTCTATTCCAATAGTCGGTAACACGATACTTCTCGACTTACCGGAACGTGTTGCTCCTATTACCAATGTGTGCGTATCACTTCCGTTGATATAATATCTGTCCTTTTTTGTTCCAAAAAGTATACCGCCTTTTTCAATATACGATTTATCACTATTCAAATTTTTCACCCTTTCTTTATATCAAAAATAGAAAAATGATATATCCAAGCAATAAAAAAGGAACTAACGGAATTTCTTTATCTTTTACCGTCAGTTCCTGTTTCTGCTGAACATCACTATTGTTCTCTTTCTGATATTTTTTTAAATGTATACATTTTCTTGTCCAAGTAATTGCCGCCGTCAACATAAATGCAGTTGACAAAAGCGGCATTGTCAAATATATAAGAAAAGCAATATCAAAATCACCACTTCCCAATCTATCTGTTGAATGTGACAAACAAATGCAACATATACCGTAAATCAGTATCGTTATCAATTTATACACCATATCAAAATTAATTCCGATATAAATTCCGTAAACAATTTTTGCTATCAGAATAATACCGCACGTAATATATATAGGTATTGTATATGTGTGCATACAAACAATGTCGCTTACCGACTCAAAGCCTAATACAAGTAATGTCAACATAATTAATATTGATGTAAAATTGATATTCTTCATACAAACATATTCTATTGCACCAACGATACCCATAGTACCCATGCTCAATATTATCGGTATAGCTTTGTGTTTCGTTTTATCCGCTAAGTCTTTTTTCACAATGATATAAAAAATACTGCCAAGACAAAGTCCAAGCAGCATTGATAAAACTAAATACATTGTTTAATTCCTTTCACTTAAATATTACTCTTTGGCATATACACCCATTCTTTTTGCACATTCAGTGCAAATATTTTTACCATTATAGTTAAAAACGTCTTTTGCATCGCCGCAGAAAATACACGCCGGCTCATACTTTTTCAGGATAATGCTGTCATTATCATCAATATATATTTCAACAGAATCCTTGACGTCTATTCCGAATCTTCTTCGTACTTCTACCGGAATTACAACACGTCCAAGTTCATCAATTTTTCTTACTACTCCTAATGCTCTCATAAAATACGCTCCCCTTTATTCTTTCTTCATAAATTCTAAATCGTCATATCCATGTTTCATAAGTTCTTTAATATAACTGTCTTGCTTATTTATTTTTATTTCTGTAAAAACTGTATCAAGTTCATCATCTCGGTAAAAACGAGCCGAACCATACTGATTCTGTCCGGCTCGTTGCGGTATTTCAATATTCTTAGAAATTTTAACCATATCCGATTTATATGTAGATGTTCGTGATAGCTGTGCCGCTATCAATCCAAGCACAATAAATACCTCAAATGCTAAGAATATACTTCTTGCTCCCATATTACTAAATACAAGCTTGCACGTTTCAATGAATGGTGCAAATGTCAACCACTGATTATCTTTGATTAGCATTTTGTGCAATATAGCAGAAACAAAAATATTACACAAGCTTAGCAATACAAACACGATAGCAGCCGTTATATATTTTGTTTTTTTCTTCATGCTTATTTCTCCTCTGCTATATTAAGATATGCTTTTGCATTAAGCATTGTTGCAATAACTTCTGCTTTAGTTGCCGGATAACGACCTCTGAATGTATTATCTTCGTACCCTGACATAATACCATACGCATAGCACTTGCCTATATCTTCTTTGCATTTGGGACACGTTGTGTCCCAATCTGCAACATTCGTCATATCAATATCTGTATCCGGAAGTTTTAACATTCGTGAAACAACTTTTGCTACTGATTGCCTTGTTACAGGTTTTGTTTCATCAGTCATTTCCGTAATTAAAACATATCCCTGCTGTCGAGCATATTCCATATACAAAACAATATCATTTTTATCTTCTATGAAATTCACTGCTAATTTTATAAAATCAGCATAACTTATTGTTTCTTCAGGTTGCTCATCGGCATTTATTATACCGATTTTATTGGCTGTTTCCATTACATCACTGTACCAAATATCTTCAGATGCAGCATATACATTAATTCCGTTTAACACAATCATAGCAGAAAGAACAAGGATACTGAATTTATTAAATATTCTCATCATGCACCTCATCTTTCTGTATCTGTAATAACAACATCGGGAGTTGTTTTCCCTGCTGCATTATACTCTACATCTCCGGGGGATATTATATTAATTTTATATGCTGTATCCGATGGATTAGCCCAGTGTATTACTGCTTGATTGTTTGTAATAAGCCCCCATGGGCTACCACTTATTGAGTCTTTTTTCTTTGCTATATTAACATCTGTTATTCCTTTACAATTAAAAAAAGCATTCTTGCCAATAAAAACAACATTTTCGGGTATTATAATGTTATCTTGAAGATTTATGCAATGCATAAATGCCTCTTCTCCTATCGTTTTTACATTTTGAGGAATAACAAGTCTACCTGTGAAACCCTTGCAATTTCTAAAAGCATCATCACCAATAGATGTTACACCATTAGGTATTGTAAGGCTTCCTGTTAAACCACTGCAACGCTGAAAAGCACGATAGCCAATAGATGTTACACTATCAGGTATTGTAAGACTTCCTGTGAAGCTACTACAATTTGCAAAAACATAATCTCCTATTGATGTTACACCGTCAGATATTGTAAGACTTCCTGTGAAACCACTGCAATCATAAAAAGCAGACCCCTCAATAGATGTTACACTATCAGATATTGTAAGACTTCCTGTGAAGCCACTGCAAGCCTTAAAAGCACCACTTCCAATAGATGTTACACCGTCAGGTATTGTAAGACTTCCTGTGAAGCCACTGCAATAGGCAAAAGCACAACTTCCAATAGATGTTACACTATCAGGTATTGTTAAATTGCCTGTAATTTTATTACAATCAAAAAAGGCATAATCTCCAATAGAAGTGATTCCTTCATCTAAAACTAAAGTTGTGATATTATTTTTATAATTTTCCCAAGGTTTACTGTTAAGAGTATAATCATACATATCACCTGTGCCAGTAATACTCAATAAACCATCTTCATATAATGTCCATATCAAATCTTCACCGCACTTGCCGGTATCAACAATATTACTACTGCTGCTATACATTTGAATATTAGGTTTAATTGCGTTCTGCATTTCAAACGGTGCCGCATACACTGTCACAAATAGTACGTTGATTACTGTCCAAGCAATTAAACTAATCATAATTTTTTTTATTCGTTTCAATATAATCACCCTTTCCAAACACAAAAAGGGAGTAATTCCTCCCTTTTGTATTTTATTTTGTATGCTCAACTGCTGCCTCAAGAATTTGTTTGTATGCCCAATGAGATGTTTTTACATCAGTAAACGGATTTTTTTCATTTCTGTAATCCGTTCTGCCGAGAATGCTGTTAATTATCTTAACAGCTTCCGCTCTTGTTATCAGATTATCCGGTTTAAATGTATTATCGTCATATCCGTCTATATATTTTGCTTTATATGCCGAATAAATATATTTTGCACTCCACAAATCTGATTTTACATCTGTAAACGGTATTTTATCAAATTCGGTTAATGTTTTATTCTGCATTATCATCGTAACAAATTCTGCCCTTGTTATTGGATTATCCGGACGGAATGTTCCGTCTGTATATCCGTTTATAATTCCCGCTTTACTCATTGCAGTTACAGACTC
>OHYL01000677.1_pt1 | contig 14219 bp, 10 predicted proteins | sample 1580261 | NCBI WGS metagenome assembly OHYL01 (sample SAMEA3882548, study PRJEB24775) | human gut metagenome | biome: human-associated habitat; feature: intestine environment; material: feces | place: Netherlands | collected 2009/2010 | reverse complement strand
AGTTGGGTTGATTGCTGTCACAAGAACAAGTTTTCCATCTTCGTTATTCTTAACTTCATCCATGAAATGAGAATCAAATTTGGCCTTGTATTTTCCATATAATTCAAGGTCGTCTTCTTTGATTCCGATATTCGCTGCAACTTCTTTGATCGGTAATAATGTGGCTTCCTGTGCAATTTCAATATCTGTTTTCATAATACTTTCCTTGGCTTGGTTCCTTCTTCTTCTCCGACGATTCCCGCTTCGCATAACTGATCCATTAGTCTTGCTGCACGGTTAAATCCAATCTTAAAGACTCTTTGAAGACTTGCGATCGAAGCCTTGTCTTTGTCAATAATAAACTCAGCTGCTTTTTCAAAATATTCATCCCTTTCCTGCGATGTTGCTGCTTTGACCGCAGCTGTCTGAATCTTTTCCTGAATGTCTGCACCATAGCTGTCTTCGGCATTATTTTCTTCCTTTAAGAATTCTACAACCTTGCTGACTTCTTCATCACTGACAAATGCACCTTGTACACGGATTGGTTTCTGATATCCAGATGGATAGAACAGCATATCACCTTTTCCTAATAACTTTTCTGCACCATTCATATCGATAATTGTTCTTGAATCGACTCCTGATGATACTGAAAATGCAATTCTTGAAGGTACATTCGCTTTGATCAGGCCTGTAATGACGTTAACAGATGGTCTCTGTGTTGCGATCACCAGATGAATTCCTGCTGCCCTGGCAAGCTGTGACAGGCGCACGATCGCATCTTCTACTTCACCTGGTGCAACCATCATAAGGTCTGCAAGCTCATCCACGATGATCACGATCTGCGGCATTTTCACAGGTTCTTCTTCAGCTCCTGCCACCTTGATCTGCTCTGCTTTTCTATTATATTCATCCAGATTACGGACACCGTACTCCGCAAATGTATTGTAACGGTTTGTCATCTCCTGTACTGCCCAGTTTAATGCGCCTGCTGCTTTCTTCGGATCTGTCACAACCGGAATAAACAAATGTGGAATTCCGTTATACACACTGAGCTCTACTACTTTAGGATCGATCATGATAAGCTTTACTTCATCCGGATTTGCCTTGTACAGGATACTGATGATAAGTGTATTGATACATACTGATTTACCTGAACCGGTTGCACCTGCGATGAGAAGATGTGGCATTTTGGCAATATCCGCAACTACAGTCTTACCTGCAATATCCTTTCCTACTGCAAAAGAAAGTTTGGATTTTGCCTTCTGAAATTCTTCTGACTGGAGCAGATCTCTGAGCATAACCGTACTGTTCTCTTTATTGGGAACCTCAATGCCCACTGCTGCTTTGCCGGGGATCGGTGCTTCAATACGGATATCAGGAGTGGCAAGATTCAGTTTGATGTCATCTGCAAGACCTACAATTTTGCTGACCTTCACTCCCATCTCGGGCTGAAGTTCATAACGGGTAACTGTTGGTCCGCAGCTCACATTAGTGACAGTCACGTTCACGCCGAAATTGTGAAGTACTTCCTGGAGTTTTTTTGCAGTCTTACGCAGATAGGCATCAGAATCCCCCTGAGCTTTGCTGCTTCCTTTCTTCAGCAGATTTAAGGCTGGAAATTTATATTCTTTTTTTACGGCTGCTTCCTGTCGGGTGATCTCATGCTGAATGTTTACAATTCCGCTCTGTATCTCCTTTTCAGAAGATTTGGGGTTTTTCGAAGGCGGCCGCACTGCCTTCTCATCCTGAAAAGGGGGCAGATCTTCCTCCGGTTCTGAAACCACAGATTTCTTCCGGTCAGTGACAGCATCTTCAAATGGAAGGTCTTCCTGCTGTTGTGATTCATTATCTGCCTCGTATGTATCCGGGGATGTATCCGCTCTGTGAATCTCAAAATTCATCGGAGCATCGATGTATGGTTTATTATCCGCATCATCAGAGGATTTAATCCCTGTGTTCTCGGTATTCTCCGCAGCTTCGGCTGCTGCTTTATCTGTATCTGCTGCTTTTTTCAGAAGTTTCCCCTTTTTCTTTGGCTTCTGTTCAGAATAGCCTGTCAGCTTGGTTCCTTCCAGAAAGCCGCCTTTTTTCATTTTTTTTGCTTCCGAAGGATCCATGAGAAAGTCATCATCTGAAAATTCATCATCGCCAATTTCTTCCTCCAGTCTGCGGACTCTTTCTTCACGCCGCTGTTCTCTTATAAGCTGACGTTCTCTGGCATGTTCTTCTCTATATCGCTCACGTTCAGGCTGCCCCTGCATATAGCGCATATGTCTGTCTTTTACAAAATCACACACCTTTATAACCAGCCGCGTTACAAAATCGAGCAGAGAGCGCTGTGTGATAATGATCATACATACAACAAATGCCAGTATAATGATCACATATCCGCCGATAGTTCCAAAAGCAGATGTGACAGAAATACAGATCGCTCCTCCGATCAGACCACCGCCTGTTTTATAATCTGCGCTTAAAGCATAATAATCCAGCAAAGTTGTACTCTGCATATATCCATCTGTGAGAAGCTGCGCTGCCCCACACAGAAACAGAAACATCACAAACGCCGCTGCAAGTTTCTTATATGCCAGCCGGTTTGTTTTATTGATCAGAATAAATGCTGATTCAAGGAAAAATACGATTGGAAACAGATATGCCATCAGTCCCATCAGTCCGAAACAGAAATTACTGATCGCATCTCCCACAAAACCACCTGCTCCAAAATTGCTTGCCATCAGGATTACACATGCGGCCAAAATCACAAATAATATGATTTCTGTCTGAAATCTGCCGACTTCCTGTTCCATTGCTGTCTTCTTTTTTGTATTTCTTCCCGAATGCCCGGTATTCTTACTCTTTGATGCTGCCATTCTAAGGCTCCCCTCCTTGATCTTCTCGTAAATATCTTCCCTTTACAGGGCAAAATTTAATGCCAGTGTAATAATACCGACTATAAATGAATAATATGCAAAATAGCGTAATTTTATATTCTGAGTCATGGCTATTGTATTTCGGATAACAAGACATCCCGCAAAACCGGCGATGATCATTGCAAATACATATGTAAACCCAAGTCCTGCTGTCATTTCAGAAGCACCAAAATTTCCGATTTCCGTAAAAAAAGCACCTATGATAGCAGGCAGACTCATAAAAACAGAAAAACGAACCGCAAATTTGCGGTTATATCCGCATAACAGTGCAGCACATAACGTAAATCCCATTCTGGAAATCCCCGGAAAGACAGCAATCCCCTGACAAATTCCAATCCACATGGCGCTGTCATAAGAAGCCTCTCTCGGTCCCTTTTTTCCACCGGATTTATTCAGATCTGTTACCAGAAGAAATACGCCTGTAAGTAAAAATCCGATTCCCGGAACAATCTGAGAGTCTGCGGCCAGAAGAGCCAGCCGTTTTCCTGTAAGTCCCAGAAGTGCTGTTGGAATCATGGAAATCACAAGAAGTGCACCTGTTTTCCGATATGTTCCGGTGACTATTCTGGCATAGCCCAAACTTTCCCCTGTCTTCTTGTTATGGATATATAGATTCAGATTACCGATCATATCCATAAACATCCCCAGAAGTCCCAGTCCGATTTTTTTTAAATCTTTGCGGAACAAAAATATAATTGCTGCCGCACTTCCAAGATGGAGCATCGTTTCTGACAGCAATCCGGTTTCGTGGCCGATTCCCATATATTGTTCCAATATGCATAAATGTCCCAGGCTGCTGACAGGAAGAAATTCCGTCACAGCCTGAATGACAGCCAAAAATATCAAATATACAACGATCATAGAACTGATTCCTTTTTGTTTCTCCAAAATTATGGTTTATTATAGCACACTCAGAAAGGCTTTACAATAAAAAGCCCCCTGACTGTCATGTTCACAACGTAGCCAAAAGTTACTGTTCACTCCGTTCCCAGCAACACGCTTCGCGATGCACAGAATTTATGCTAATCGCATAAATTCGCGCAGTATGTCTCGGGTTTTCTGTGACCTTCGCTCACAAAAAACACCTCGCGGGATATTACCAGTGAACAGTAACAGCCAAAATTCATTCATTTTCCTGCTGCTTTTTTTCTTTCTCATGTGCCAGCAGTTCCTGTACCGATTTATGTGCAATCCGGAATTCTTTTTCAAAATAAGCATTGATCTCTGCACCGTATAACAGAAGATTCATACAGATATACAACCATACCATGACCATGATGATCGTCGCAAGGTTTCCGTACATATTACTGAATCCCGGAAAAATCTCAAAATAAAAAGAGAATCCGTATGAAAATATCGACCATGCAACTGCTATGATCAAGGCTCCGGGAATCTGGCTTTTGAATGTGGCTTTTCTGTTCGGAAGAACCTTATACAACATAAGAAAAACCAGAAACAACACACCAAATACCAACAGTGCTCTTGCCCCCAGTATTTTTCCCAGAACTCTTCCAAGAAAAGGAATATATCTTGATACAACTTTCTGTATTTCGTTTCCGAGTACAAGCATAAGCAGAGACACGATTACCGCAATCACCAGTGATAAAGTATAGAATACTGCATAAATTCTGGTTAACAGCCAGTTACGGGTTTCTTTTACGTGATAAATGGTATTTAATCCATTGATGATAGACTGCATTCCTTTTCCGGCAGACCACAGTGCCACAATTGCTGACAAAGGGACAATTGCAGTACTTCTTTTGTATACATCTACCACGATCCCCAGAACAAAACTCTGCAGATTCTCCGGAATAAAAGCAACGATCGCATCCCTGACTACATTATAGGTCAGAGGTGTATACCGTACCAGTGTAGTCAGAAACAGAATGCAGGGAATAAAAGACATGATCAGAAAATACGCTGCCTGTGTCGCATAAGCTCCTACGTGATCTCCGGATACACGTTCCATAAACCCGAATAAAAGCCCTGTAACAGACCGGGTTTTATTTTTCTTTTTCATATATGTCTCCATTCTGTTATTTTACAGCAGTCATTTCTGATAATGCATTTATGGTGATTGCTGTAATTATAAAGATAACTGTTTCGAATATCTCTGTTTACTATCATACCATGAAACTGCCGTTATGACAAACATGAATTATGGATAATAAAATCCGGTTCTTTTCATGCTGGAATGCTGTAGATATGAAAAAAACCGGATCAATATGTAATTAGTTTTATGGTCAGATTTTTACTTTATGATGTAGAAATGATAAGCAGTCACAGAATCATACTGTTCACCTGCATTAAGAATCGGGGAGTGGAAATCTTCAACATTGACCGCATTCGGTTCAACCTGCGTTTCCAGACAGAAAGCATCCCGCTTATTGTAAGTATGACCATTTTTACCATGTTCATTTTCGACAAAATTTGCTGCGTAAAACTGTACACATGGACAGTCAGAAGTGACATCCATGGCAATTCCGGTTTTATCACTGTATGCGGTTGCGATCAGTCTTCTGTTTCCTTTTGCATAATTGTCTGTCACATAATTGTGGTCATATCCGCCTGTGAATTTCAGCTGGTCAAATTCTGCTTCAATATCCTGCCCGATCTTTTTGGCAGTTCTGAAATCCATGGGAGTCCCTGCAACTTCCCCATACACTCCTGTAGGAATGGAATGACTGTCGGCTACAGGTGTATAATATTTTGCATGGATTGTAAGATACTGATCCATGGCGGTTCCGCTTCCCTCACCATTCAGATTGAAATAAGAATGATTTGTCATATTGGCAACTGTCGGTTCATCGCAGATTCCCTGATAATGGATCCTCAGTTCGTTGTCTTCCGTAAACTCATATTTTACAGACACATCAAATTCTCCCGGGAAACCATTCTCGCCATCCGGACTTATACGGTTAAATATAACACTGTTTTTATCATCGGAAATCTCAGCCACTTTCCAGAGCTTTTTTTCAAATCCGTCAGGACCGCTGTGAAGATTATTGTCATTCTCATTCTGAGCAAGAACTACTTCTTTGCCATTGACAGAGAATTTCGCACCGCCGATGCGGTTTCCGTTTCTGCCGATGGTTGAACCGAAAAAGCATCCATTTACTTCATAAGATGCCAGATCATCATATCCAAGTACTACGTCTGTTAAAGTACCATCTTTATCAGGTACGCAGACCTTAACCAGGATTGCTCCAAAATCTGTCACTTCCGCATATGCCCCGGATTTGTTTTCCAGATGAAAAATTTTTACTGTTTCCCCAGTCTGTAATATGCCGAACTTTCTTTCAGAAACACTCATTGTTTCCAACCTCCCGTATCATAAAATAATATTAAATCCAAAAGATAATAAAAAAGAGCCTCTCTACGGCTCATTTTTACAGTTCCCGAAATGCCGTTCCCTTCCCATTGACGCCTAGCCGCAGCTAGGTGGGTATCCTCAACAGACCTTCTGTCTTCCGCTGCATAATGACGGCCTGACATCCGGCCTGCGATGTTGGGTTCCCGTTAAAGTCGATGTAGGTTCAAAAAAAGAAGGGGCCTCGTACATTTCAGGATATTCACTGTTTTTAACTGATTTTTATTATACTCCAGTATATGTTCTTTTTCAACATAAAATGTAGAATTAATTATATTTTTTTATAATATGGAGATTATCGGATTCCAAGGATATCTTTTACTGCCTTTGGCATATCCGGCGCATCTACCACCCGGTTATGAAGTACCGGTGCTGTGCGGATCGTCTCAACTGCCTGTGGAAGTTTCACTCCGGAAAGCGCACTCAGTTCATCAGCCAGTGCAAAATCATCCTTACCGTCTGTATCTGCTCCAAGTGCTTCCATTACACTTCTTGTAAATTTATATGGGCTTGCTGTGGATGCAATGACAGTTGGTGTGGTATCATTGGTATCTTTTACATATTTGTCATAAACACCTGCTGCAACTGCAGTATGGGTATCTATCACATAATGACTGTCTTTGAAGATTTCTGCGATTGTTTTTGCTGTTTCGTCTTCTGTACAGTAATTGCCATAGAAGTCTGCAAGCTGTGCCTTCATGTCTTCTGTGATGGTATACTCGCCGCCTGCAGTAAGAGACTGCATCAGCTCTGCACATTTTTTTGCATCACCGCCTGCGATACGGTAGATCAGACGTTCCAGATTGCTGGAGATCAGAATATCCATGGACGGTGAGGTTGTAAGGATAAAGTCACGCTTTCTGTCATAAGTTCCTGTGCGGAAGAAATCATACAGAACCTTGTTATCATTGGAGGCACAGATAAGTTTGTGAACCGGAAGTCCCATCTGTTTTGCATAATAAGCAGCCAGGATATTTCCAAAGTTTCCGGTAGGTACTACCACATTGATCTCCTGACCGTCTTTGATCTTGCCCTGACGTACAAGTGATGCATATGCATATACATAATAAACAATCTGCGGTACCAGACGTCCAATATTGATAGAGTTCGCAGATGAGAACTGATATCCTGCAGCATCAAGTTCTGCTTCCAGTTCCTTATCATTGAACATTTTCTTTACGGCAGTCTGTGCATCGTCAAAGTTTCCGGTAATTCCCACAACATATGTATTGTTGCCTTTCTGAGTTACCATCTGTTTCTCCTGGATAGGACTTACACCATGTTTCGGATAGAAAACGATGATCTTGGTTCCCGGAACATCTGCAAATCCGGCCATTGCCGCTTTACCTGTATCTCCGGAAGTAGCGGTAAGAATAACAATCTCATTTTTTACCTGATTCTTCTTAGCAGCTGTAGTCATAAGATGTGGAAGAATTGATAATGCCATATCCTTAAACGCAATGGTCGCACCATGATACAGCTCAAGGAAATAAGCTCCGTCTGCTTCATGAAGCGGTGCAATCTCTTTTGTATCAAATTTTTCATCATAGGCATTGTTGATGCAGTTCTTTAATTCTTCTTCTGTAAAATCAGTAAGGAAACATTTCATTACTTCATATGCTGTCTCCTGATAGCTCATCTTTGCCAGCTCATCCATTGGGACATCCAGCTTCGGAATCTCTGTCGGCACAAATAAGCCGCCATCCTCAGAAAGCCCCTTTAAAATAGCCATAGAAGCTGTTACGGTTTCTTCTTTTCCTCTTGTGCTTTTGTATAATACCTGCATGATATTTCCTGCCTTTCCAAAGTTATTCGTAACTGTTCAGTATATTGGCAGTAATAATAAACCGCTGAACAGTTACAGTTATTCATTTCGCCAATTGAGCACATTATAGCATATACTTTAGCAAAATACTATCCTAAATTATTTCTCTTTTTTCTGTCTTTTTATGATTGATTACTATAAATCAAAAATATGGACATATTCTTTTGTTCCCGAAGAATATGTCCATATTTTGAGCAGTATTACCGCAATCCTGTTAAATGAGTTATATGAAGAGTATCGTTTATTACGATCCTGTGGAACTTTCTGCTGAATCCGGATAGGTATAAAATTCATGTACGCCGTATTTAAACAGCCTTTTCAGATCTTTCTCAAACCAGGAGACATTCTGGCTTTCAGCTTCAGACTTCTGGATAAAAAACAGTGCTCCTTCTGAATAATCCACACCTTCAAGAGCCTGTCTGACGGCTTCTCTTGTCTCATCTGTAACAGTTACTTCATTGATACGTCCGTCATAAGTCGGCGAAAACTGCGGAACACCATTGGTATTCTGCCATACCACTTCTGTGACTGTATCGGGAAATTCCTTATTCTTTATACGGTTCATGATCACATTGGCAACCAGAATGCGTCCCTTGACATCCTCAGTACCTGCTTCAGCTTCTACAATATGAAGCAATGTATCATAGTCCTCATCCGACATCATCCGGGCACTCTCTGCAAGAGCCGCTGTCCTTGCATCTAACTCATTGATGCTGCTCTCCATAGAAGAGCTGACATCGAATTCTGCCATATTATCTTCAATAACTTTGATTCTCTGACCGACCATTACCTGTTCACAGGAAGTTCCGATACGTGTGACTGATTTTTTGGGAGAAGCTGTATCATTCATTCCAGATACTACTCCTGCAATTCCTGTTGGCAGTACATCTGTTTCGTCAGCATCAGAGGAAAAAGTTTTCTCCCTATTTTCAGAAGCTGCATATACTTTGTTTTTTCCATTAAAATCTGCTATTCTGCCGCCTGCTGCAAACGCAATCGCCGTACAGGTACACACTGTAACCAGTATCAGACTCCGCGCCGGATTGCCGGACTGTTTTGACTCTTTTTTCTGAACTTTCATACTTATCATTCCTTGAGTTTTTTTAATTACAGGTTTTTATGGTTGTAACATTTCTGTAACTTATAAGAAAATTATATTTAATATAATTGATTTTGTCAAGCTTTTTTCATATTTTTGTAACATTTTAGCTTGCAAAAAAGAAAAAAAGGAAGGCTCCATCAATGAAATCTCCCTTTAATATATGCTTCATTTTTCTCAATTATTACATTTATTTTTTTCGCCGCAGATCAGGAACATAGGGGTTGGATTATAAAACTCATCTTTCTTTGTATAAATTCTGCTGCTGATACCCAGATCAATGGAGAATCTGTTGATACCCAGTTTTCCCAGTGTCTCCAGATCCCAGGCAGGGCGTACATAGGAACTGATAGGAAGCTGACGTTTAATTTCCTCGCATTCCTGCATCATGGCATCGCCTACTGTAAAATGAGCATGATTGGCAGGCAAATCAGCAGTATCTGAGAAATCATCTGCACCATAATTGGCATCTGCGTTGATCAGGATTCCTCCCGTTTTCAGCACACGAATCCATTCTTTATATGCTCTTGCTGCATCCGGAAGTGTCCAGGTAAGATTTCTGGACACGATCACATCAAAGGTACCATCAGGAAAATCCGGATTTTCCGCATCCATTACTTCAAACGTACAGGAGGCGTTCTCTTCTTTTGCCAGTTCCCTGGAATGAATGATCATATCCGGTGTCAGATCGATTCCTGTAACTTCATGTCCCAGTTTTGCTAAAAGAATGGAAAAGAAGCCTGCACCGCATCCCACATCCAGAATCCTTAATTTTCCATCAGGAAGAAAAGTCCCGATCTCTTTCAGCCATTTATCAGCCATATCACTGTGAAGCTCAGCTCTTCTCTGTTCCATAAAACTGTCGCTTCTTTTCGCCCAGTAATTTGTGATCTTTTTCTTGCGTTCATCCTTTCTTCTGCTGAAACTGCCATATGCGATCATCGGACCATCCTTAATAACCTGAAGACTTCCCGTCTGATATAGAACCACTCCATTTAAATCGGATAAACTTGTCTCCAGAATATTTCCCTCATAATCCTTAACACAGCCAAGATACTCTCCAACCTTAATGATATCTCCCGGTTTTTTGGCAGGATACCACAGCCCGGATACACTGGCAGACTGATAACGCACATCTTCAATTTCCATGGGATAATAATTACTGTAACTTCTCATGCCATCGTAAACACCCAGCGCACACAGAATATTACGCACATCTTTTCTTGTAGAATGAACCTCCTCCGGACTCCAGCCTCCCATCTGGCCACGTTCGATCAGAACACTGGGAATGCCACATGCGGCAGCATAATTGTAAGAACCACCGGATGCCACATTAGACTTTACCATATAGGGAACATCTGCCTGCTCTGCCATCTTCCTTGACATCTGAACCACATCTTCATCTGCACATCCGGCATAGTAAATATAAGGCGTAAGCTGCTCATAATCATCCCCGCTGTGAAGATCAATATAATAATCTGCTGCACTGTGAAGCTTCTGAACCACCTCATACGCCAGACGGTCCATCCTGGTTCCCTGCGGATTCCCCGGAAATACACGATTCAGATTCTTATCATCCTCCGGGCAGACACTGCCGCTCCTCTCCTCAAATTCCTTCCTGCACACAGTCTTAACCAAGATTACTCTTCCATGGATCTTCTCAGGCTTCAGTTTATCTGCAAGCTCAACAGCAGCCTGGATTCCCACATATTCTCCTCCATGGACCGCAGCGGTGATTAGAACTGTCTTTCCGGGATGAGAACCGCAGATTACTGTATAAGGAAGCGAAAACTCACCTCCGCCCAGTCTCAGAAATCCATTCTTTTTCATACCCGGAGCAGCACACAGCATGGCATCCTCCAAATCTCTTTTCCTGTCATATCCGCTATCAGAATCACCCATTCCATCATTCTCGGACCAGACGTTTTTCTCTTCCTTCACAGCGCTGATCATAAACATCGGCGTAGAATGATAATTCAGCTTCTCTTCCTGACTCCACACCCGCTGCCAGATTCCGGTATCCACTGCCACAGATTCAAACCCGTTCTCCTTCAGAAACTTCCTGTCCCAGGACGGTCTGTTAATAGAAGAAAGAGGCATCTGCAGTGCAATCTTCTCCATTCTGTCAATATCCGTACAGAGGTAATGATCATCCAGATGCTCACTCTCCACACTCTTTCGGTCTTCCTCATAAGACAGGCGTTTCTCCTCATCATAAAGATAACCGTACCAGTTTGCATCGAAATTAAGAAGCTTTCCGCCCGGTTTCAGTACACGACACCACTCTTCATAAGCTCTCTTAGGATCCTTCAGATTCCATGTCAGATTCCTGCTGATCACAACATCAAACACATCATCCTCAAATTCCAGATTCTGAGCATCCATCTTATAAAAAGAAATCCGCTCACAAAGATTACCGGCATTCCTCTTCGCGGTATCCAACATCTCCTGCGTATAATCAACAGCAGTCACCTTATATCCCGCCTCAGCCAGAATAACAGGAAAAAATCCAGGTCCTGTTCCGATATCCAAAATCTTAATCTCATCCTTCGCTTTCTCCGGGAACTGCCCTTTCAACACCTCAAGCCATGCCCCCTTCTGCATCCCATTCAATTCCTTATGATTAACTTCAGAATACCCCTCAGCCCGGGTAGTCCAGTAACTCTCAATCTCCGATAATAAATCCTTCACCTTATGCCAACCTCCATGCACGCAATTTATAATCATATATAGCCAAAATTATATCAAATCCCTCCCCTTTCCAACAAGCCCTCCCGGGGGATATATTTCACATCTCAATTCATTTTTGCATAAACAAAGTCCTTCTTAAAACTTTTTCACACTTCGCCTTGTATTTATATATTAACCAAAACCAGCGAAGCAGGCGTATAGTTGTACCGGATGCATTTGCAGGCATCTTAGAGATTCTTAGTCCTCGGAAATCTGCGTTATGAGACGAAAAGTCCCTTGTCTGAGCGACAGCGAGTAATTCCGGACTTTTCGTCTCATGCTTTTAGCGGATTTTCGAGGGCTTAGAATCTCTTAGATGCCGAAACCGTATCCGGTACAACTATACGCCTGCTTCGCGTCCCTTTTTTAAACAAATAAAGCTGCCATACCCCAAAAAGAGGATATGACAGCTATATATTTTTACTCAGATAGCTCCAAGAATCTTCCGGGCATTATCAATCCTTTCCTGCGTCGGAGGATTAACCCCCTCCAGTGGATAAGAAAGCCCCAGATTCTCCCATTTAAACTTACCAAGCGTATGATAAGGGAGCACCTCCACTCTCTCCACATTGGAAAGAGTATGGATAAAATCAGCTAACCGGTGCAGATATTCATCCTTATCACTTCCGTCCGGCACAAGCACATGACGGATCCATACAGGTTTTTTCATATCAGAAAGTTCCCGCGCCATCGCAAGAATATTCTTATTGGAATGACCGGTAAGCTTAATATGCTCCTGCTCGTCAATCTGCTTGATATCAAGCATTACAAGATCTGTATACTTCATAAGCTCCAGCCATCCGGAATGCCATGGTTCCTGATCAGTGAAGGGATTTCCACTGGTATCAAGATTCGTATGCACACCCTCTGCCTTTGCCTTCTTAAAAAATTCTGTAAGAAAATCCATCTGAAGCAATGGCTCACCACCGCTTACAGTGATACCGCCTTTGCTGCCCCAGTAGCCCTTATAACGTAAAGCTTTCTTAAGAAGCTCATCTGCCGTATAAAGCTCTCCCTGCTTCATCTTCCAGGTATCCGGATTATGACAGAACTGACATCTCATAGCACAGCCGCTTAAAAAAATCACATATCTTACTCCGGGTCCGTCAACGGACCCGAAGCTTTCTAAAGAATGAACATAGCCTTTTATCTGTTTATTATCCATTATATCATCATCCATTAATTACATTCTGTCGTGGCAGGTTCTGGCAATAACGTCTAACTGCTGCTCTCTTGTAAGGTCGATGAACTTAACAGCATATCCGGATACACGGATTGTGAAGTTTGCATACTCTTCTTTTTCCGGATGTTCCATAGCGTCGATCAGTTTCTCTTTACCAAATACGTTTACATTGAGGTGATGAGCACCCTGATCAAAGTATCCGTCAAGTACATGTACCAGATTCTCTGAACGCTCGTCATCACTGTGTCCCAGAGCATCAGGATTGATTGTCTGAGTATTGGAGATACCGTCAAGAGCATCTTCATAGTCAAGCTTGGCAACAGAGTTCAGGGAAGCAAGAAGACCGTTCTGCTCTGCACCGTAAGATGGGTTTGCGCCAGGTGCAAGAGGTTCACCTGCTTTTCTTCCATCCGGAAGAGATCCCGTAGCCTTACCATAAACAACGTTGGAAGTAATAGTAAGGATAGATGTGGTTGGCTTGGAATCACGGTAAGTATGGATGTGTTTCAGTTTCTCAAGGAATGTAGACAGAAGAGTTGTTGCAATCTCGTCTGCTCTGTCATCATCATTACCATAACGTGGGAAGTCACCCTCAACCTGGAAATCTGTTGTAATACCGTCTTCATCACGGATAGCTTTAACTTTTGCATATTTGATAGCGGACAGGGAGTCTACTACATGAGAGAATCCTGCGATACCTGTTGCGAAAGAACGCTCAACCTTTGTATCGATCAGAGCCATCTCTGCTGCTTCGTAGTAGTATTTGTCATGCATGTAGTGGATCATGTTCAGAGTTCCAACGTACAGATGAGCCAGCCAGTCCATCATAACGTCGTATTTCTTCATAACCTCATCATAGTCCAGATACTCGCTGGTGATCGGCTGATATTCCGGAGCAACCTGCTGTTTTGTCTTCTCGTCTTTACCGCCGTTGATAGCGTACAGAAGGCATTTTGCAAGGTTTGCACGAGCGCCGAAGAACTGGATCTCCTTACCGGTCTCGGTAGCAGATACACAGCAGCAGATGGAGTAATCATCGCCCCATACCGGACGCATTACATCATCGTTCTCATACTGGATGGAACTTGTCTCAACAGAAATATGAG
>OHYL01000675.1_pt1 | contig 14245 bp, 8 predicted proteins | sample 1580261 | NCBI WGS metagenome assembly OHYL01 (sample SAMEA3882548, study PRJEB24775) | human gut metagenome | biome: human-associated habitat; feature: intestine environment; material: feces | place: Netherlands | collected 2009/2010 | reverse complement strand
TGGGCGGCACCCGCCTCGAGTGAGCGGGCGTTGAGCGCGTCGGCGCGGCGCTCGCGAATTGCAGCATGAGCATCCTGGCGGGCAGCACGGTCAGCAGAATCCGCCGCTGCCACGCGCACGCGGTCGCCGATAGCGCCGGCATTTTCGGGCGCCGCGGTCAGCGACTCCTCAAAGGTAATGCCCTCGTCGCCAAAGGTGAGCTCCATCGACTCGCGCGCACCGCGGTCGGGGATGGCAAACACGCAGGCATAGCGCTTGCCCACGACCTCCTGAATGCGCGTCATAAAGCGGTTGTCCGAGCCCGCAATGGCCGGCTGCTCAATCTTGAGCTCGGCCGTCACCGCACCGCCGGCACGAATGAGGCTCACGTAGTTCAGGCGCTGCTGGGCACCAAAATCGAGCTGCTGGGCACGTACATACAGGCCATCCAGTCGGTCAATCCCCGCCTCGCCGGCACGCGCCTCGATATCCTCGTAGGCGCGCAGGCAATCGTCGAACAGTGAGCGCGGCTCGGACAGAACCACGAGCGCCTTTCCGCTCACGTGTGCCAGCGGGCTCACGGTCTGACCGTACATCACCGGCAAAAAGCGGTCGAGCTCGGGCGTGACGATACGTGCATCCACCATCTCGAGCAGCGCCGCCAGCTTGCTATCGTCCTGGCTGGCGCGATAGAGCGCCACATGCATGTTGTGAACGGCATCGTCGGTAAGCGCCAGCTCACGGCAGGGGAAGATCTCGATACTGTCCTCGTTGCCGATGGTTTGACCCGTCGAGCTCACCATGCGGCGAATGCGGTCGATCTCGTCGCCAAAGAACTCGATGCGCACGGGTGCCTTTTCCTGCGCGGGGAACACCTCGACGGTGTCGCCGTGCACGCGGAACAGGCCGGGCGCGTCGGCGGCGCCGGCATTGGTGTAGCCCATGCCCACCAGGCGCTGCGGCACCTCGTCAAAAGGAATCTCCTCGCCCACCGCAAAAGTGGTGGACTCCCAATAGCGACTCTCGACCGGCGGCACGCAGCGCAGCAGCGCGCGGGCCGAGGCAACCATGATGCAGTTGTCCCCGCGCACGATGCGTCCCAGAGCCTCGCAGCGCTGCGCCACCACGGCGTCGTCGGGCGCCTGCTCGCGCCACGGATAGTCCTTGCGCTCGGGAAAACGGCACACGTGCGCCAGGCCCACGTAGGCGGCAAGGCTACGTGCGGCGCGATCGGCCGCATCCTCGCCACTCACAATGTAGACCGTCGGGCGCGGACGGCGCGCAAACTGGGCGGCCGCCATAAGCGTGCGACCCGACTGCGACACGGCCAGCGTCACGTCCTCGCCGGCATCGAGCCCGGCCTCGACGGTCTGCAGTGCCTCGGCAGTGTAGAGCTGCGCGGCTATACGGTGAATGAGCATGCTGTTCCTCCGGCATTGCAACGCCAAAAGCCCGCCGGGGCAAGCTCGGCGGGTCGTACGTCAAAGTTCATTGACGTTTATGGTACCGCACGGTCCCGTGACCAAAAGCCAAAGCGACATCATGCCAAATGTTGCCCACAACGGTCTTGACAACGCGTTTTCCCAGCTTATTAATCCGCTCTCCGCTTTTTGATTTGCTGTCTTCCGGCAGCGATTTACACCGTCCGCGCCCCCTGGCGAGCATTTCGAGCTGCAAAGCGCCTATAATTGACCATGCTTACGTATTCAATGTCACTTTTTGAGGAGGGGGGGGGTAAAAACAAATGGCCGACACTCCATCTTGTGCACTGTACGCCGGGCTTAAGTCACTCGGTCGCATCAACAACGGTAACGCCGCGCAAATTCTCATGGCCGGCAACGCCCGTTACGGTGGACGCCTCATCTCCGAACGCTTGACGGTCCCGTCGTTTATCTCGCGCGAAATCGTTCACGCCAAACCCGGTGACCTTCCCGAGCCGCTGTTTAAGCCCTTTGAACAAAGTGCGCGCCAGATACTCAACCTCATCATGCAAAACCGAGGCTCCGACCCCCAATCGCTGAGCAAGGTCGCTAAACGCTATATGGAATCGTGCGTCCCAGACATGCAGGATGCCCTTACTAATTGCGGCGTCGACGGCATGCTCTTTAGAAACGGCGTCGAGCGCATCGAGACCGCTAACGATAGTGACATCAAAGATCGCCTCTACATCCATCTGGTCTTTTTTATCGTTACCGGCTGCCTTGGCGACCCCGCCCGCGCCATCGAACACACCGAGTCCTTTGTGTCCGACCAGATGCTCTCAACACTCGGCACGGTCGAGACGACCGTCACCTCGTTTTTCTCGACAACCGCGCGCCCCATGGGAGACATTCGCCTGGGGCTGCTGCGCGTCGTGGGCAACTCGGCACGACCGCCGCTGCGCCCCCTTACAACGGACCCGGTGGGCAGCATTATCGGGTCGCTGACGGGCGACGAGAACGCCATCACCGACGTCGATTCCGATGTCTCGCGCCAGCACCTGCGCATTTGGTTCCAAGACGGGCACTGGCTTGCGCAGGGCCTCGACTCCACCAACGGATCTTTTTTGATCTCGGGCGTCGACCGCTGCCGACAGCCTATCGAGCCGCCCAGACGCGACCGCCCCGCCAACTTTGCCAACACCCCCGTTGAGATTCACAACGGAGACACGCTTTGCTTGGGCGCCACGACGCGTTTTTTGGTCATTCGCATCACAGACTAGTTCATACACACATCATCGACGCACAAGGTGCCGTTATTTGCATCAACCACTGCAAATAACGGCACCTTTTCGATTAAGGCAACGGTTGCGCTACCTTTTCACTAACATTATTGTTACGCATTTTATTCTCGAAAGGATCGCCCCGTGACGTACGACACGGACATGAATATCATCGCGTTGTCTCCCTTTGAACCAAACGCCATGTTTGCGACCACCGAAGACCCCGATGCCATTCGCCGCTTTACCACCCTGTTGGATTGCGGAGCAGTCGGCGGAGGCTCCCACCATCTTCGCAAGGTCGCCAACACCGAGGGCGAGACCTTTGCGCTCAAGACGCTTTGGCCCCTCGGCAGTTGTGAGGAAAACGGCCCCGCCATCACCCCTTCAGACATCAAGACGCTTACCGAGGAATATCGCAACCTTGCAGCCGTCTCACTGTTGGGCGGCTTTCCCAAAACCTATGGCTACGGTTATACCGGCAACACGCCGGTCATCCTTATGGAGTGGATTGAGGGCCTGCCCCTTCGCGATGCCGCGGCAGAGCTAACCGACCCCGCCGAGGGCGGCCACATTCCCGCAAACACCGTCGCCGCAATCGGAAAACGCCTGGGAGAGATTCTCCTGGGTGCCCAAAAGCTCGATGCGCCGTTTGTGCACCGTGATATCTCCTTGCGCAATATCATCATTCGCACAACGCGCCGGCCCCTTGCCCAGCAGATTGCACACTGCAGTTTTGACCTTTGCCTGGTCGATCTGGGCAGCTCGAGCATCAAGCGCTCGGACCCCTCGTTTACCATGTCCACCGGCATCTGGCGCAACGGCACCCCCGAGTTCGCCCCGCCCGAGATGCTCTCCAACGATATCCCCGAGCTGGCGCCGCTTCGCACGTCGCCCAGCATCGATACATATGAGCTCTGCAGCGTGCTCTACACGCTCTATGCCGGTCATACGCCATATCGCCTAAACGAGCATATGGACCAGTCTCCCTACCTGTATAAGATCGAGCACGAGCCCGAGCCGCTCGAGGCGCGCTTACCCGGCGACCAAAAGCTTGTCGATGTCATCATGAGCGGCATCCATAACGAGCAGTCCCAGCGCGCGCCGCTGTCTACGATTGTCAGCAAGCTCGATGCCTGGATTAAAGACATCGATTTTGAGCCGCGCACGCCGCTGCCCGCCCCGATCGACTTTAGCCAGCAACCGAAGCCTTCCGGCTCCGACAAGGCTCAGACGCGTCACCCGGTCATCTCGCGTCGCGCTGTGCTCGCGCTCGGCGGCGTCTGCGTTGCCGGCATCGCAGCTTCTGCCCTTGCCACGGGGTGCTGGGGGCTCATCGACCTGGCGCACGGCATCAAGCCGTCACTCGACGATTACACCTGGGAAGAACTCGCCCTGATCTCCCGCAAAATCCAAGAGACATCTACCAACAAAAAGGCGCTCGAGATTGCCGAAACCTACCACCTGGTAAACAGCAAGCAGTCGCTCGAAAACGAGAACACCAAAACCGTCAGGCTTTCCGACGGGATCACCAAGGCACAAGTCCAGATCGTGGGCTTTAAGGCAGACACGCTCACCGATGACGGCCTCCCCGCGGGCATCACCTTTATGTTCCGTACCCCCATCGCCATGCGCGCCGTAAATGACAGCGCCGCTACGGGCGGTTGGGAACAATCGTCGCTTCGCGAATGGTTGGCGGACAAGGGCATGGCTACGCTGCCCGACGATCTCCGTAATCAGATCCGCCCGGTGCGAAAGCTTACCAACAACACCGGCGCCACTAAAGACGTCTCCAGCATCACCGCCACCGACGACATGCTCTTGCTGCCGTCCATGAGCGAGCTGTGCGGCTACCAAGCGCCCGAAACGTTCGCAGAAGGCTGCGAGTACCTTTCTGGCCTCTACAGCGGAGAAGGCGAGCAGTACCAGCTCTATCGCGAGCAGAGTGTGAGCGGTCTGACCACCAATGATGCGATGATCCGCACCGTCGCCGGCCAAAAGATCTGCTACTGGGAGCGCACCCCCAGCGCCGACTGCAGCGAGGGCGCCAACTCGACGTACTTTAACCGCGTTGGAAAAGACGGCGACGTGTTTAGCTGGGCAACGCCCGGAAACAAACCGGACCAAATGACCTATGTCCTGCCCGGCTTTTGCATCTAACACCTTCACCGGATACCAGAAAGGAGCCTCGCATCATGCGTGCGGAAACACCTTCCGAAGTGCTCTTTGATTTCCTTAAGTGCGACCTGCAGATCAATAATCGCGAAGCGGCGCGCATCTTGACTTCGGACAAGCCGATGGGCTCCAAACCGGCCCCATGGTTTCGCATTGCCGAAAAGACGTTTCTATCGCGACGCGTAGTGCACGTCGTTCCGGGTACCGACAAGATCGACCCCGAGATGTTTGCCGATTTTTCGCAGAGCGTCCAGAACTTGGCCGCCGCTGTAAAAATCGGCAGCGGCAGCAGTCCAGCTGCCGCCAACGCTCGCCAGCAAGCCATAGCGACCCGCACCCTTGAGCGTATGGCAAAATCGCTCGATTACTGGGGGCTCGATGCCTCCATCCTGCGCAATATCTTTGACCGCATCGCCGTCACGCCGGGCCTCAAGCAAAGCGACCGGCGGCTTTTGGAGCTCCTTGCGCTAACGGTCTGCGGATGCCTGGCCGATCCCAATGTCGCCGCCTCCGAGGTCAAGGACTTTGCCATAACGCGACTATCCCAGACCTTTGGCACACTCGAGACCGCCGAGGCCGCCCAGGTGCAGGATACCAACCACAAGGTCAACGAGCCTCCTGCAAAACTGGGGCTGCTCAGGCTTGCGAAAGACGGCTCGGCCTTGCCGCCGATCTATCCCTTGAGCCTCGATCCGGAGGGCACGGTTTTAGGCTCGTTCGCACACGACCGAAACAGCATCACCAACGTGGGTCCCGATGTATCCCGCCGGCACCTGCGCGTGGCGTTTTCTAACGGCACATGGCTCGCAAGCGGCCTTCACTCCACCAATGGAACGGTGCTGGTGACACGCAGCGGCGCGACCACCGTTATCGAAAAGCCACGCTCGCTGCGCACCGCCGGTGACGAGGACAAGCAGATTCCTATCCACGACGGCGACCTGCTCAAGCTGGGCTCCTCGACCGATTTTTTGGTGCTGAAGATCTCCTCAAACGTACGCGCGCTGGCCTAGGGCTGAGCTCGCCCAATAAGAATCAACGCAAAAGAGCGCCGCTGCACACATCGCAGCGGCGCTCTTTTCCATGACGTGGACATCTAAAAACGGATGTAGGAGCCGACAAAACTCACGCAAGATAATTCAAACATAAAAGCCGCGTGGGGGTCAGGTCCCCACGCGGCTATCAGGTTTGGGCTAATTAAGCCCGGAAGTAAACACTAGAAGTGATTAGTGCTCGCGACGCTTGGTCATGTACATGCCCACAGCGACAGCCACGGCGCCGGTAAGGGCGGCAGCGGAGGTCACAACAAAGGTCGGGTCACCAGTGGTAGGAAGGGCAGCGGCGTTCTTCTTGGCCTTAGCCTCGTCCTTCTTGTCAGCAGCAACCTGCTTCTTGCCATCATCCTTCTTCAAAGAATCGGACTTGGGGGTCTTAGCGGTGAAGAAGGCGTAGACAGTGGTGTCCTCGGTGATAGGAGTAGAGAAGTCAAACTTCTTGAAGGACTCCTTGGAAGAAGACCAGCCGACAAAGTTGAAGCCATCAACGGAAGGATCGCTGGGCTGAGCAACAGTCTTGCCGTCCTCGACCTCAACAGTGGTGGTGGAACCATCAACATAGAAATTGACCTTGTGGGTCTGGACAGCAGGCGTCTCGTTCTTGGTCCACTGGGCGTAGAACGTCACGTGGTCGCCGCCGCCCTGGACGGGCTTGCTGAAGTCGACCGGGTCGGTACCCTTGGAGTCATAGGTCCAGCCGGCGAAGGTGTAGCCCTCGCGGGTCGGGGCCAGGGGCTGGCGGGCGACGCCGTCGCCGTCGGTCACACCCTGGAGAACTTCGTTGCCATCAGCGAAAACACCACCGTTGGCGACGTAGAGAACATCCTTCTCATTGTTAGCAAGCTCTGCCCACTGTGCGTAGAACGTAACGTGCTGACCGCCACCCTGGACGGGCTTGGTGAAGTCGACAGGCTCGGTGCCAGCAGCATCGTAAGTCCAACCGGTAAAGGTGTAGCCCTCGCGGGTCGGGGCCAGGGGCTGGCGGGCGACGCCGTTGCTGTCAGTGACACCCTCCATGGCCACATTGCCATCGGCGAAGGCGCCACCATTGGCAACATAGAGAACAGCCTTCTCGTTGTTCTGCTTCCACTGGGCATATACGGTCGCGTGGCCGCTGCCCGCAACGATAGCCTGCGTGAAGTCGACGGGGTCATTTCCGTCGCGATCGTACGACCAACCAACGAAGTCATAGCCCTCGCGGGTCGGCTGGAGCGGCAGGCGTGCAATACCGTCGGTATCGGTTACGCCCTGCATAGTTTCGTTGCCGTCGAAGAACGTACCGCCGTTGGCGACGTAGAAGATATCGACAGTCTTGTCCTGCTTCGCAGGCGTCCAAGCGGCGAAAAGGGTCACATTCTTGCCGCCACCGACAATCGGCTGGTTGAAATCAACCTGGTCGGTTCCATTGCTGTGATAATACCAACCGGCAAACACGTAGCCATCACGCGTGGGGGCAAGCGGTTGGCGCGCAATACCGTTGCTGTCAGTGACACCCTCCATGGCCACATTGCCGTCGGCGAACTGACCGCCATTGGCAGCGTAGGTCACATGAAGCACCTTCGAGGGAGCCTTAGTCCACTTGGCGTACAGCATAAAGTTAGCTGCACCGCCCTGAAGGGGCTGTGAAAAATCGACAGCCTGGGTACACGTGCTGTCATAATACCAACCGTCAAAGACATATCCATCGCGAACCGGAGAATCCTTGAGCGGATTAATCTCGCCGTTCTCATTCGTTTTATGATCCATTGAGATGGGGCTTCCGTCAGCAAAAGTGCCCCCGTTTGCATAGAAACTAACCGTCTTTACGCCAGTGGCGGCAGCAGCCGCTTCCCCACTCGTGTTCTGGGCAGTCTCCGCCGCGATAGCAGCAACCGGCGTGGAGCTGAGCACCATACTCAAGCTCAGACCGGCTGTGATAGCAGCGTTAAGCTTCCTATTCATGTGGTCGTCCTTTCCCGACTTGCTTCTTCGCGACCACTTCGCAGAAGCAGACATTTGAATTGTATCATCTATTCAAGCAGAGAAAACACTAAAAAGGTTGCGCAACCAGGCTATATCTAAGGTTTGAGACTTTTTTTTCAAAAAAAGTTTGCAAAAAGCTATTGCACCACCCGTACGCTGGGGCAAAGGTCTGCCAGCGGACACTCGTCGCACTTGGGCTTACGGGCATCGCAGATCTCGCGGCCAAAGGTGATCCACTGGTGGTTGACCGATTCCCAATACTCGTGCGGCAAAATCTTGAGCAGATCTTGCTCGGTCTTGAGCGGCTCCTTGGCATGCGTCTTGGGGCTCAGCATCAGGCGGTGCGCGATGCGGTTGACGTGCGTATCGACCGCGATGCCCTCGACGATGCCAAACCCCACGTTGAGCACGATGTTCGCCGTTTTGCGCCCCACGCCCGGCAGTTTGACGAGCTCCTTCATGTCGGCCGGTACCTCGCCACCGTAATCGGCAACGATCATCTGCGCGGCCTCCACGGCGTGCTTGGCCTTACTTTTATAAAAGCCGAGTGACTTAATGGTATCGGCCACATCGGCCACGCTCGCCTGTGCCATGGCCTCGGGCGTGGGCCACTGGGAAAACAGCTTCGGCGTCACCTTGTTGACCTGCGCGTCGGTCGTCTGCGCCGAGAGCAGCACCGCGATGAGCAGCCTAAAGGGATTCTCGTGGTCCAAAAAGCACTCGACCGGGCCATAGCGACGGTTGAGGCGCTCGCACACCTCAACGGCGCGCTCGCGTTTGGCGGCATTGGTCTCGCGTGGCATAACGACTCCTCGGCTCAACGGCACAATAAACTTATGGGCACAATTGTCCCACGTCCGAGACGCTTACGCCTCCAAGAATGCGCCGGTCTGACGGCTCCACAAGCTCGCGTACTCGCCACCCGCCTCGACGAGCTGCGCATGCGTGCCGTCCTCGACGATCTCGCCATCGGCCAGCACCACAATGCGGTCGAGCGCCGCCACGGTGGACAGGCGGTGCGCCACCACAATGGAGGTACGTCCACGCATCAGGTTTTCGAGCGCCTCCTGCACCAGCGCCTCGGACTCGCTGTCGAGGGCAGAGGTCGCCTCGTCGAGCACCAGAATCGGCGCGTCGGTTAGGATGGCGCGGGCGATAGCCACGCGCTGACGCTGGCCGCCCGAGAGCTTGACGCCGCGTTCGCCCACCATGGTGTCAAAGCCACGGGGCAGGCGGTCGATAAACTCGGTCGCATTAGCCAAGCGAGCCGCCTCGCGGATCTGCTCATCAGTGGCGTTGGGACGACCGTAGGCAATGTTTTCGCGAATGGAGCGGTGGAACAGCAGCGCCTCCTGCGGCACGTAGGCAACCTGGCGGCGCAGGCTCTGCTGCGTACAGCGCGAGACGTCCTGGCCGTCCACGAGCACGCGGCCGCCCTGTACGTCGTCCAGGCGCAGCAACAGCTTGGTGAGCGTCGTCTTGCCCGAGCCCGATTTGCCCACCAGGCCCACGCGCTGGCCCGCCGCCACATGGAGCGTCAGGTCGTTGAACACGCGCTCGCCCGCCGCGGCGTCACGGTATGCAAAGCTCAGGTGCTCAAAATCAATCGCACCCTCGCCCACCTTGAGCTCGGGGGCGTTCTCGTCGTCTGCCACCAGACGCGGCTCGTCCAGTACGCGTGTCATCTCGGCTGCGTCGCCCAGCGCGCGGTTGATGCGCTGCATCATGGAGCTCACGTAGTTCAGACGCATAGTGAGGTTGTACGTATAGGTAAAGATCATGACGAGCGCGCCGGCCGAGATGCCAAACCACGCGTTGCCGCCCGCGACGAACACGCTCACCACGGCCATGGTGATGACGATAAGGCCCGAGGTCGTAAAGTTGCGTTGCATCATGGCGTGCATCGAAACCGTCTCGGCGTCGCGCGCGGCGCGGTCGGCAGCATCGAACAGGTCGCGCTCAAAGTCCTCGCGCCCACAGGTCTTGACGGCCAGGATATTCGTGACCGCGTCGGACAGTACGCCCGACAGCTTGTTCTGCGCGGCGGACGTCGCGGCCGAAAGCGGCATGATGCGCTTGTACATAAGCCAGACAAACGCGATGTAGACGACCATAATGCCCACCAGGATCACGGTAAACGTCGGCACCACCGGAGCGAGCGCCGCTACCGTGCAGACAACCGAGGTGATGGTGGGAATGAGCGAATACACCGTTACGTCCACCAGACCCGTGTAGCCGCTCATAAAACGGCTCGTCTGGCTCACAAGCGATCCGCCAAAGCGGCTGGTGTGGAATGTCATGGATTGATTGGAGAGCGTGTCGAAGCACAGGCGCGCCAAGTGATAGTTGCCCGCAATCTCGAGCTTGTAGACGGTGTAGTCCTGCAGCTTGGAGAGGATTTGGCCCACTAGGTTAACGAGCACGAGCGCCAGAATGTAGGGACCAAAGACCTCAAACACCCGGTTGCCCGCCACGGGGCCGGCCTGGACGCGGTCGACGATAAGGGCCATCACGTAGGTGTTGGCAAACGTGAGCAAAAAGATATAGCCCGCCGACGAGAATACCGAGAGAAAGACAATCAGCGGCTGCGCGCGCGTGACATCCCAAAAACGCTTTAGAGTGCGACGCACAGTGGAGCGTTTGAGCGGACTGGTGCTTCTCTGAGACATGGGCTTCCTTTCGCGTCTGATAGGGCGAAACGCCATTGTTGCACATTGAAGCGCACTTCAGGCAAGCACGATGCAAAAAGCGCCCGCGCCGTGCTTGCGCAGGCGCTCCGCCGTCAGATGCAGCTAGTCCTCGTCTTTTTGGTCTGCGAGCAGCTCCGCGGATGTGAGTCCCAAAATCTCGTTGGCCTCCCGCGCGTCTTCCAGCGCGTCGATGTCTTTGAGCTTGCGCTCCATAACGTTGGTGCGCGTGGTGATGATGCCCTCGACTGTCTTTCCCGCGGTCTCGATCTGCTGCTGGGCGCGGCGCAGCGCCGCCTGATAGCGTGGCAGCTCGGCCTTGACGGCAGAGAGCACACGCAGCACGTCGTCGGTGCGTTTTTGCAACTTAAACGTCTGGTAGCTCATCTGCAAACTGTTGAGGATGGCCGCCATGGTGCTGGGGCCGGCAACGTTGACGTGATAGTCGCGGCCCAGGGTCTCGATAAGCCCGGGGCGGCTGACGACCTCGGCGTACAGGCCCTCAAACGGAACGAACAGAATGCCAAAGTTGGTGGTCGCGGGCACGCTCAGGTACTTTTCGCAGATGTCCTTTGCCTCACGCTTTACCATCGCATCGAGCGTCTTGCGCGCAGCGGCAACAGCCTCAGCGTCACCCGACTCCTGGGCGTCGAGCAGGTGCTCGTACGCGTCGCCCGGGAATTTGGAGTCGATCGGTAGCAGCACGGGATCGCCCTCGTCCACCGGCAGCTTGACGGCAAACTCAACGCGCTCCGAGGCGCCGGGCTTGGTGGCGACATTTTCCAGATACTGGTCGGGCGTAAGGATGTCCGCCAGGATCGCACCCAGCTGCACCTCGCCCAAAATGCCGCGCGCTTTTACATTGCCCAGCACGCGCTTGAGGTCGCCCACGCCGGTGGCAATGGACTGCATATCGCCCAAACCCTTGTACACAGCCTCGAGCTGGTCGCTCACCTGCCTAAACGATGCAGACAGGCGATCGTTGAGCGTGCGGGAGAGTTTCTCGTCCACCGTCGCGCGCATCTGATCGAGCTGCACGTTGTTGTCCTTGCGGATGGCGCCCAGCTGAGCATCGACCGTCTCGCGCACCTTGTCCAAGCGGCGCTCGATGCCCTCGCGGTTGGCACCGAGCTGCTGGGCCGTCTCGCGGCGCAGGTCATCCATACGGTCGCCAGCCTGCGAGAACTCACGCGCGATGGTCAGGTAGCGCTGCTGCTCTACGGCCGCATCGGTCGTCTGCTGCTGCGCGATGGCATTTGCCGTGCGGCGGGTTTCTGCCAACGCGACGTTGAGGGTGTCGAGCGCGTTGTTGGCCTGCTCGAGCGCAGCCAGCATCTCTGTCCCGCTATCGCCGCGCTCCCGCAGCTCGGCGCGAAGGCCCTTGAGCTGCAGGGCACAAGCCACAGCAACCCCCACCGCCACCAAGGCGATCACAACAAGCACGATATCAATAGCAGACATAGTCTCCGCCCAACAAACCCAATCGATCATCAATCAAAACCGCGATCAATCTTACCCCGCCACACGCACCGGGCGCTTCACGGCAATCGGGCAAATGGATTTGTGCCACATACATCAAAACGCTAACTCTCCCAGCCGGCGCGAATGGTTGTTACGACATCGCCTAGGCGCTGGCCGAGAGCTGCCAAGTGCTCAAGCACCTCGCTGGGCGAGGCGCCGTTGAGAATGCATGTGAGGGCATATGAGGCCAAGAAGATTGCCGCGAGCCCCAACGGGATCAGCACGATCATCGCCAGCGTACGCAGGCGCTGGGCCCAGCGACGGCGACGCGCACGACGCTTGTCGAACGCAAGCTCCTGCGCATATGAATCTTGCTGTACGGAATAGGCTCCTGGGTCCACCTCACCCGCAGACGATACCGCGGGCGCGGCGTTTTGCGCAGGAGGCTGGACGGCTGCCCCTTGCATTTGCATCTCGATAAGCCGTTGCTGTTGGCGCAACATGCGCTCGGCTTGTTGCTGCGGTGTCTCGAGAAACAGGTCCATGCTGGCCTCCTCAATCGGAGCATTCGACGCTTGCGCCCAGCATCCCGCACGATCGCAGCCGCGGCAACGAAATCCTCGGCAATAGCTGTAAAGATTCTTTTGTCAGAAAACTGTCGAAAAGCCCAACAACTCCCCTACCAGCACTTTCTTTGAGCTTTTTTCGCCAGCAATCTTTTGCCCTTCCGCTCTTGCGCCATCCGACCAAAACCTAACCAAAAGCTTGACGGAAATTGTGAAGACCGGGACCCCATACAAAAACGTGCCGCCCCAAAAGGGGCGGCACACAAACTTATTATCAGCTTTTCTGTAACGAGCATGCGACGACTCAACGCCGGGGCGCGGGGCGGGGAAACCTTTGCCTCGCGCGACCCTGCGAAGCCGTGAGCGAGGGGGAGAGGTTTCCCCGCCCTGCGCTCCGTGGTCGGTGAGGACAGACTACATGCCCGCGAGACCTCGGGCGGCGGTAGCACACATAAACGCCAAGGCCAGAATCACGAGCGAACCGGCAATGTCGGCCACCACGCCCGTAAAACGGCGCTCAAATAGCCAGCTCTCAAAGTGCGGGGCAACGTTGCGCCAAACACGCCACAACAAGATACCCATGCCGATGACGCCGGGAATATTGAGCAGCAAAATCTCGGAGCACAAGAGGCCAATCAGGTTTCCGGCGGCAAAGCCCGCATCGCCCTCGCAGTATTTGCGATAAATCATGTACAGCATGTACGCCACAAACGGCTGCAGGCACGCAGAGATAAACGTAACCACCATCGAGGGGTCCTGAGAAAAGACATCGGTGAGCTTATCCACGCTCGTGGCATCCTTAGAGGCCAGGAACAGGCCAATGACCACCACAGGCACCACGCCCAAAATGACCTCGACCATTGTAAACAGCTTGGCAGTCAGGTCCTCACTCGCCGAATTCAAATGAGGCGCCCACGCAGGATGAGCATGTGCCCCAACCTTCTTGTCCTTCTCGGTACGATCGGCCTTTTTGCCCTCAGGAACCCGACGACCAGGATCCTTGCGAGTCCCCGCCGCAGCCACCCGAGCCCGAGACTTCTTACCCATAAAAAACACCTCATCAGGTAGTAGATAAACTAAAAGCCGCCACCCAGTGTACCCCCTAACAAATAGTGCCGCCCCAAAAGGGGCGGCACGCAAACCAATCTATTAGCCAAAACTCGTTGGCAAGCCCGCGTCGTCAGACCCGCGGCGCATGCCTTTGCCTCGCGCGACCCTGCGAAGCCGTGAGCGAGAGGGAAAGGGATGCGCCGCGGGTCTGACGCCCGGAGCGGTGAAACCAGCAGTTGCCCTGCGAAGCCGTGAGCGAGGAGGGAAGGTAGTCCGGCCCTCCCGGCCCAGCTCACACTAGCGCCATGCGCTAGTAGTTCACCACCTGCTCCTCAAAGTACGCCTTCGGGTGGTTACAAACCGGGCACACCTCGGGCGCCTCGGCACCAACATGCAGGTGCCCACAGTTCAGGCACTTCCATACCTTTACGCCCTCGCGCTCAAACACCTCGCCCGACTCGATGCGCTCGACGAGCTTGTTGTAGCGCTCCTCGTGAGCCTTCTCCACGGCACCGACGCCACGGAACTTCTCGGCGATCTCGGCAAAGCCCTCCTCCTCGGCGGTCTTGGCAAACTCGTCATACATCGTGGTCCACTCGTAGTTCTCGCCCGCGG
>OHYL01000664.1_pt1 | contig 14488 bp, 7 predicted proteins | sample 1580261 | NCBI WGS metagenome assembly OHYL01 (sample SAMEA3882548, study PRJEB24775) | human gut metagenome | biome: human-associated habitat; feature: intestine environment; material: feces | place: Netherlands | collected 2009/2010 | reverse complement strand
TTTGCGAGGATTTTTTTGAAGTACTCCTCGTCTCCGCCGAAGCCCGCCGTTCCGAAAAGAAAAATCCTTTTATTTTTCAGCGTTTCGAGCAAATCCAAGGTCGCCTTGTCGGCGGTTCCCTTATCCGTCCAAAAGCCTATAAATAAAATGTCGGATTGTGTATCGGCGTTTTCGCTCACTCCGAAATAATTACAGTTTTCCTCCGGCAGCGCGTCGCGAATGGTGTCGGCGAGCAGCCTCGTGTTGCCTGTCGGGCTGCTGAAAATAATTGAATAGCTTTTATCTGTCATGATGAACCTCTTTGCTTGTGCGGCATATCACATATGCGGCGAAATTTTGTTATAAATTATTATATAATTACGACGGCAAACAGTCAACAGCCGCAAGTGCCGAAAGCTTATACAAAAAGTAAGTTTTTCTGTAATCGGCAATAAAAAGGCTTTCGTCTCACCTGAAACGAAAGCCTTGATTTTATGTGTTTATGCTTGACGTTACGGCTTTGAGCCGCGCTTCAACAGCCTTTTCAGTCCTTGAGCTCGTCAACATACTCGGTATGCTCACGCAGATACTTTTTATCCTCGGGTTTAAGGTCAAGGCCTATGGTTCCGCCCGGATTCATAAGGTAATCGGGGTCAAAATAGTTTTTAAGCGTGCGGATTATGCCGTATTCCTTTTCGCCGAGGTAGCCCTCAAGCCACGGGGCAAACATCTTTCCGATACCGTGGTGGTGGCTGATGGCAGCACCGCTCTTCTGTATGGCGTCGAGAATTGTTGCGTGATAAGCACGGAACTCCTCTTCGTCCTGCATTTTAGTCATAAAGATGAAGTAGAGGTTGGCGCCCTGCGGATAGCAATGCGACATATGAGTTGTAACGATTGTGTTCGGAAGCTTATGGCAAACCTCACGAACCTCACGGTGAACACGAGCCATATTTGACCAGTTGACCGTGCACTCAAGCGTATCAATCATAAAGCCGAAATCCATGAGTGTATCGCGAAGATACGGGTCGTTGAAGCGGCCCTTTTCCCAGCCCTTGCATACGTAGCCGGTCATCGGGATACCGCCGTGCTTAACGGCAATTTTCATTATGTTATGCGCAACGTTTCTTGAGAAGCCCTTTTCGCCGTCTGTAAATCCGAGGAAGAGACAGCGCTCAAAGTCCTTGTAGCCCAATTTATCAAGAAGAGGCTCAAGCGGCGTTTCGTCAACGTTGTAAAGATGGAGCATTAATGAAGTCTCCTCCGGGTCTGAAAGACGGAAAACAGAGGAGAAGCCGCACTCACACTGCATCATTTCACGAGCGGCGCGCATAGCTGTCGGCCAGTCCTTGAACATATAAGAAAAGCGTTTTCTGTTTTCGGGCATCCAGCGGAAAAACTTGAGCGTGACCTCGGTAAGAACGCCGAAGGTGCCCTCGCCGCCCATCATGACCTGATTGAGATTCGGTCCCGTTGCCTCTCTCGGATAGTGACTTGTCTCGATTTTACCTATCGGTGTGGCGTATTTCTGCGAAACAACTATATCGGCTATGGTGCCGTAATAGGTGCTGTTCTGACCGGCACCGCGTGTGACGGTCCAACCGCCGACGGAGGAATATTCAAACGACTGCGGGAAGTGACCGCAGGTGTACGGACGTTTTGCGCCGAAAAGGCTCTGAGCGTTTTGAAGCGTTTGCTCGAGCTTTGGTCCGGACATACCTGCCTGAACTGTAATGGTCTGATCGGTCTCATTGAATTTAATGACCTTGTTGAAGTTGCGGCGCATATCAAGAGAAACGCCGCCGTTAATGGGCTCAACGCCTCTTGTAACCGACGAGCCGCCGCCGTAAACATAGAGCGGTATTTTATTCTTTGTGACGTAGGCTACGATTTTCTCAATCTGCTCGCTTGTCTCCGGAAAAACAACGAGGTCGGGAAGAGAGTCAAAACGACGGTGACGCATTCTGAGAAGATCGTACATTGTCTGTCCGTAGGAAACGGCGAGACGGTCGTAGTCGCTCTGTGAGACGTTCTTTTCGCCGACTATTGCGGCAATGGCCTTTACGTGCTTTTTGTCAATCTTCGGAGCGTGCTCTTCGCCGAGATTTACGGGGTCAAGACCCAAATCGTCATTATACTGCATAAACTCCTCGTCCTTGAGATTGCAGCGTTTTTTAACATATTTGTAAAGGCTCTCCTTCGGATATTTGAAGAAGTCGGGGTCGCCCCAGCGGAAAATTGAACGATAGCTGTTCTCAGGTGCTCTCTGAAGCATCCATTTAGGCTCAAAGCCCTTATACGGTTTTGTACTCATTATCAGTGTCCTCCTGTTTGAAAATGATGTAGGTATTTTTCTATTGGCTTTAATCTTGAGGCAAGGTGAGAATACGCCTTGCCGTAAATTTTCATATAGGTTCGGTGGTTTTCCTCGTTCGGAATAAATACGTCTTTTTTATGTACCATATGCTCTATGGCGTCCTCATAGCTGCCGTAAACGCCCTGTGAAATAAACGCGACCATGGCACAGCCGACTGCGCTCGCCTCGTGAGTCTGAATACGGTGTACGGGCAAGCCGAACACATCTGCGGCAATTTGACATACGACAGGGCTGCTGGAGCCGCCTCCGCCGGCATAAAGCTCATCTACCGTGACGCTTGAGCGTTTTTGCATTTTAACGAGCCCGTGGTACAGCTCTAAGCAGATGCCCTCTATTATGGCGCGATACAAATGATAACGCGTATGGAAATCCGAAAAGCCTATAATTGCGCCGCTCGCGTTCGGATTCGTGATGCCCGGAGTCCAAAACGGCTGTAAAATAAGTCCGCCGGAGCCGGCCTCAATATCCTTGATTTTATCGTCAAGATAACGCTCTATGCAAACGCCCTCCTCGGCGGCGTCAACCTTATCCTTCGCGGCAAACTGCTCTATAAACCACGAAATCATCCAAAATCCGCGATAGACCTCGAATTCGGGATTGAACATATCGTTCGGAACAGCCGGATAAGCCGGCATATAAGGCTGCGGTTCAAAATATTTTTTAACCGCCATCTGTAAGGTTGAGGTCGTGCCGAAAGAAATTGCCGCTCGGTTTGATTTTACAACGGACATACCGATGGTTTCACAGCCCTTGTCGGAGCCGGTTGCTATAAGCGGAAGTCCCATTGGGATGCCCGTTTTTTCGGACGCATCTTTTGTGATTTTACCTATAACCTCGCCCGACGGAACAAGCTCACAGAGCTTTTCGGACGGAACATTGCACACGCAGCGCGTGAGAGCACCGGGTTTCATCCAACGGCGGTTTTTGTAATCAAACGGTACGTGACCTATCATATTTGCCACGGAATCCTTAAGCTCGCCCGTCAAAAGATAGTTGAGATATGACGGCAGCATAACGTATTTGTCTGTTTTGGCCCATATTTCGGGCTCATTTTGCATAATCCAGTTGCCGGTAGAGGCTCGGTAAATCATATCTACCGATTCTCCCATTCCCACAAGCGAAAACAATGCGCGTTTTGCTGCCGGAATCCGCCCGTCCTCGTCGGCCTCACGCTCGTCGAGCCATAATATTATGTCGCGAAGCGGACGTTTGTCTTTGTCAAGGCAAAGCACCGTGTCACGTATGCAGGTAAGGCATACGGCTGTTATGCGGTCAAGCTTATCGGCATTTCTCTCGATAACCTTTTTTGACATTTCGGCTATAATGTTAAAATAAAAATCCGGGGTCTGTTCTGCCCATCCGGGCTGTTTTGATAAATAAGGAACCTTGTATTTTTGCTGCTCCTTATCCTCAAAGTCTCCACTCTCATTGACAAGCAAGCATCTTGCACTCTGCGTGCCGACGTCAAAGGTCAGCACAAGTGACTGTTCCATTAAAGATTTTCCCCTCTTTCTTTTTTAAGGTTGCTTCTTCTCGTCCTTCAGGATATTGCTTGTTGCAATCAAATCCACGCCGAGATTGAGAATATTCGGTACAACGACTTCCTCTCGTCCGAGTCGTTTTGAAACGGTGATACGGTTTACCTCGTGCATCAGGTCGAAAATTCTGTTTTTGGGAATCGGCCCCGATACGCGAACGGGCAGAACCGGTACCGAAGGGAAGGCGGTGCGCACCGTTGTGCAAACGGTACGACGCGGGTCGGTCATTTCGCTTACGGCGAATTCTTTGCCCCTTTTGCAGGTGTTGCCGGTCACAACAAGCTCGTCGCCGTCTGATGTAATCGTCATTCTGCACGAACGGGGACAAACGATGCAAACCAATTCTTTTGTCATTTTACACCGTCTCCTTTACCGAGTCTTTCCAGCCGAAGCTCCACTCGGCTGTTTTCGTTTAATTCGCATGCGCTGAAATCAATCGTGAGATTTTCCATTTCGGGCGGACGCATAAATGCGTAACGCTTTTTAAGTATTTCCTTGCCGTCCGCGTAAATATGAAGCACACAGTTGTTTTCCTCCTCGCGGACGCGGAAATACAGGTCTGTTTTACTGTTATCCTCGTTGAGATTGAGCCTTTGCGGCACTGCGTACAATAAACCGTCGCCCGGGGTTATCTCAATAAGCCGTCTTTCTCTGCCCGAATAAGCAGCGGCTGATTTTCCCGCCTGCTCGGCGTTCTGCGAAACAAAGTCAACCAAATCGTTGACGTGCAAAGCGTTGCCGCAGCTGAATACGCCGTCGGCACTCGTCATACACTGACCGTCGCATACGGGACCCTTTGTGCGTTGGTCAAGCTTTACTCCGACGGACTCGGCGAGCTCGTTTTCCGGAATCAATCCGACCGAGAGAATCAGCGTGTCACATTCGACGCGGCTCTGTGTGCCGGGTATCGGAGCCATATTTTCGTCAACCTTTGAAATCTCAACCGCTTCGAGCCTGTCAACTCCGAACACGCGAGTGACGGTGTGCGACAGGTGCAGCGGAATATCATAATCGTGCAGGCATTGATGCAGGTTTCTCGTAAGTCCCGACGGCGTAGGCTTTGCCTCATAAACGCCGAGAACCTTTGCGCCCTCAAGCGTAAGCCGGCGTGCCATGATAAGTCCTATATCTCCCGAGCCGAGAATTACGCATTTTTTGGCGGGCATAAGCCCGAGCAGATTTGTAAAATGCTGTGCGGTTCCGGCCGTGAAAACGCCTGCAGGACGCGTGCCGTGAATAAATACCTGCTTGGCGGTACGCTCGCGGCAGCCCGTAGCCAGCACAAGCGCTTTTGCCGTGAATATCGAAACGCCGCTTCTGCCGACGGTATGCACCGAAAAGCTTCCGTCGCCGTTTTTGTCTATTTTCGTGACAAACGTAAGGGTGCTGTATTCGATATTGCGTTTGTACAGCTCATCCTCAAACCGCTCGGCGTATTCAGGACCTGAGAGCTGCTCGCCGAAGTGATGAAGACCGAAACCGTCGTGAATGCACTGCTTGAGTATTCCTCCGAGCCTTGCCTCTCTTTCAAGAAGGAGAACCTTGGCACCGTTATCGTGAGCGCTTATCGCCGCCGCAAGACCGGCAGGACCGCCGCCGACAACGAGTACGTCATAGTTACCTGTCGTCATCACTCTTCGCCTCCTTCGGTTACCTTTGTTTCGCCGTATGTTATCACCGCTTCCGCCGAGGATTTTTTAACCTCATACAGCGGAACGCCGAGAAATTCGGCAATTATTTTGGTGACAAGCGGCGAACAGAAGCCGCCCTGACAACGTCCCATTCCCGGTCTTATGCGCTTTTTGATACCGTCAACCGTCGGAACGCATATCGGGGATTTCAAAGCGTCGAGAATTTCGCCCTTGCTGATTTGCTCGCAGCGGCAAATAATCTCGCCGTAGTCGGGATTTTCGGCTATCATTTTTTCTCTTGTATCGTCGTCCATTTCGCGAAGCACGGGAACGCCCTTGCGAATAGGATTATAATTGTTGTTTTTTTCAACCGTCTCGGTCTTGCCGAGCATATTGACCGCAAGCTCCGCCATATCGACGGCAACCGCGGGAGCAGTTGTAAGTCCGGGGGATTGAATACCGGCTACGTGAATCAAGTTCCTTGTTCTTCTGCCGGGTTCAAGTATAAAATCCTCCTCAAAGGTAGGAGCGCGAACGCCCGTGAAATAAGTGATTATATCACGTTTTGACAGCGCCGGCATTGTTTGAGTCTGCTTGTCGAAGACGGTTTTAATGCTCTCGGCACGTGTTTCCGTGTTTTCCTTTTCAACCGTTTCTACGGCGTCGGGTCCTACGAGAAGATTATCGTGGACGGTGTGCAATATGCCGCCGCCCTTTGAATGGGTTTTACCGTGAACGCTTATGTCCTTTACGGAGGCTACCGAGTGCATATATGCGCCTGCTTTTTGGTCAAGAATCGAGTTGGTTCCTCGACGCGGATGAATCGAGAAAAATCTGTCATCCGCCATGGCGGCAATATCCTCGGCAAAAACGCCTGCGGCGTTGATAACGATTTTCGGATGAATAACGCCTCTGTTGGTGGTAACGCTTATGATGTTATGCTCCGACACCGCCATGGAGAGCACGGCGGTGTTAAGACTTACCTGCGCGCCGTTTTGAACGGCGTTTTCGGCATAGGCTATGGTGAGTCCGTACGGGCAAACACAGCCTGCGCTCGGATTATACATTGCGAATTTTGTTTCCGGTGTGAGGTTCGGCTCGCGGCGCATAAGCTCCTTGCCCGAGATTATCTCGGTGTCCTCTATGCCGTCGTGATGCTTCCGCCAAAAAGCATACAGACCGATAAGCGGCTTCAGCGCGGCGTTGCGGAAAAGCACATATTGACCTACCTGCTTAAACGGAACGTCAAGCTCGCGGCAAACGTCTGCATACATATGGTTTGCGCGGCGAATGTACTTGTGTTTGAGTGAGCCTTTGCCGAGGTCGATTCCGGGGTGCACCTCGCCGTCGTTGCGTCCCGACGCCTGAAGCGCAAGGTCCGCCTCCTTGTCTACAAGTAAAACGTCAAGCTTCCACTTGGTCAGCTCTCTTGCTATCGAAGCACCTGAAATGCCGCCGCCGATAACAAGCACGTCGGGTGTTCTGCCATCGAGGAAATCATCCTTGAGAGACGGCAGACGCGTCGGAGCGGGCTGCTCGCCCGTGTAAACAATATCGTTGACAATATGCGTTGTGCTGAATTTTTTTGCCGCCGCTTGGCAAGCCGCGACGATTTCGCCCCAATCGGAGCTTTTGCCTCGAACAAAAATCGAGCCGTTCTCCTTTGAAGCACTGAATTTTCCGCCGAAAGTCTTTTTCAATTTTTTGTTAATTGATGATATGTTCATAACTTCAAGCCTCTTTTAATCAGCCTTGCAGTCGGTCACACGCCCGACTGTGCATAAAAAATATGTCGGTTAACTGACCGACTCATAAGCAAAGTATAATTCCGAAAAAAGCGTTTGTCAATACTTTTAACTAAAAAAATCACTCTTACGTATTTTTTTTGTGAATATTGTTTTGTAGACATTGCCGATTGTTCGTGTTATACTTTAAGAAATTTTGCAGGAGGGTATTATGGCAGCTCAAAGACCCGAAAATATAAACGAAATCATACTTGATACTGCTGAGGAGCTTTTAAAGGTAAATTCCTTTTCGGAGGTGACTCTCGCGAAAATAGCCGAAAAGGCGAATATTTCGAAGGGCACGCTGTATTACTATTATAAAAGCAAAAACGAAATACTTTTTGCCGTTACCGACCGCTATCTTTCGCGCCAATGGGACGAGCTGATACAATGGACGGAAAACAAGGAAAAGGATACCTCGCCGCACCGTCTTGTAAATTATGTAATCGAGAGAAATATAGCCTATGCCGGGCTCAGGCTTCACCTCTTTGACGCGGCATTGCTCGGCGACGAGGAAATCAGAGCTAAGCTGATTCATCGCTATGATGAATTCCAAAAACTCATTTCGGCAAAAATCGCCGAGAGAACAGACGTTGTTTCGGCCGACTATTTCACTTGGCTTATTTTGATGGTTTCCGATGGTATTATTATTCAAAACAGCCTTAAAAACGAGTCCTTCGATACTCGGAAATTTCTTGAGAACAGCACCGAATACATTAAAAAAATCGAGAATATGCATAAGTCGCAATAAACGAAAGCCTCCGTCTTAATAACGGAGGCTTTTTACTGCCGTAAAAGCAGAAAAGGGAAACGAAAAAAATTATACTTTGTGTTTTTTCTTTTTGCGCAGGCCCGCCGTGACGCCTGTTACGCCGCCGCTGACAAGCAGCAGGGAAATCCATAAAGCGAGGTCGCTTGCATTGCCGGTTCGGGGAGACTTCGGATTGCCCGGCAGCTTAGCCGTTACGGTGTCAGCTTTTTTAATTTCGTTTATACCGTCTTTGTCGCTGTAATACTTATCACAGCCGCCGCAGTACCAATACTCGATATTGCCCTCGGCAGTCTTAGTTGCCGCCTTTGCATCGATGTGCTTTAAGTCGGTGTGATTGTTTGAATCAGGCTTTCCGTAAGCCTTGCCGCAGTATTCGCATACCGCTTTTTCGGCGCAGGGTTGCATTTCCGCCCGAGCAAGCCATTGTTTCAACACCCTTGCAGCCGTCCACGGTGCATTTACGGCTATGCGTGCCGTCGCCGTTTGATGTCCATTCACCGAAGGTGTGCCCGTCGTTTATCGTCACGGTCATCTCGGCGGTGTTGCCTGCCTTATCGGTGACAATGATTTTCTGTTCGCCGTCCGCAGGAGAGAGAGTAAAGCCGCTGTTTTCATCAAGCGTGACCTTTGTGCCGTTTACGGTAACTGTATCTATATACTTCTCGTCAATTGTAACTGTCTGTGCCTCGCAGTAGGTCTTGCCGTTTTCAATGCCGCCGATTACAGGCCGGATATTATCGAGCGTTATGCGGTCGGAGCGAAGATATGTGATGTTCAGGCTCTCATCAACGAGCATTGCATAAACAATATATTCTCCGTTAGGCTCTATTAAAAACGGCTCATCATACGCACGGTACACAAGAGAGCCGAGCTCCGTCTCAGAGAGGTCCCGATTTGTTACCAGATAAGAGACAAACACGGTTCCGCTGTTATCGGAAGCGTTTATCGTTACCTCCTGCGTGTCCTTAAAGAACAGACCGAAGGTCAGCTTGTTTAAGAATTCGCGCCATTTATTTGTGCCTATGATAATTTCGCCCGTGGGTTTTTCAATGTCTTTCCATCTCGCTTTGAGCGTTATATTTTCGGCAGGCATGGTCGTGGGAATTTCTATATCCCAACCGATAAAGGTGTATCCCTCTCTTGTCGGGTCGGCAGGTGCGGTAATTGCCGTGCCGTAGTCCTGCGTGATCGGAGCGATTTCGCTGCCGCCTGCGGTGTCAAAGGTAATTGTATATTTATTCGTGTTCCAAACGGGATAGAGCGTTAAAGCCTCGTTTTTGGTATAAACATCTCCAAAGCTGTACACCTTTTCGCCGCCGTCCACGGTCGCCCAGCCTACTTGCGTGTGCCCCGTGCGAGTGAACAAAGCGCCTCGCAGCGTGAGAGCATCGTTATAGAACTTAATATCTGTGACCGCATTGCCGTCTCCATTTTCTCCGGGCTGATAGGTCACATCCCAAGCGCCCGTGATACGCACATAGGTCTTGTCGGAAAGCTGCCGGAAGATAGCGTTGAACCGCTCTCTGAGTGCGTTGTACAGCGCGGCAAACTCTTCATTTGTCAGCGTGTTGTCATCCGCCAGATAGCGCTGATACAGTTCTTGCATTTCAGCGGAAAGCTGCGGAATAACAGCTTCTGCGGCATCCTGCGCCGAAGAGCCCGTGAACAGCCGCACACCGTCGCCCATTTGCAGATAGCCTAAATCTTGATCCCGCAGCGTAATGGCCTGCGGATCGCCCGTTACGGTAAGCGAGCCGCTGTCTACGGTAAGATAGTACGCCGTGAGCCCGTCCGTCATGGTGACGCTGCCACCGCCATACTGGGTGTATTGGCTGAGCGTCAGTGCGCCGTTCAGCGTCAGCGAGCCGTTGCCGAGAATGGAAAGGGTGTTCATGCTCTTGCTAATTCCGTTCAGACTTTCGATGGTATTCTTTCCGTCCGCCGTGATAAAGAGCGGGTTGCTCTTTCCGATATACTTTTCGCTCAAGCGCACAGAGGTCAGGTCGGCATTCTTGAGCTTCAGATTCGGGAAAACACAACCGTATCTTTCAAGCCTGCCGGTCGAATAAATTTCCAAAATATCCTTGCCTGTCAGATTCACTGAATCCCTAAGTGTACTAAAGTTCTTGCCCTTAGGCAGAACAAAGGAGGCAGTCCCGTCGCCGAAAATATCGGTATAATTGTCCGGTGTGACCTCGACCTCGCCGTCGCCGCGATCCAAAAACAGACCGAAGCCGCCCCATAAAGCGGTAAGTGCCGAAACATCTGCGGGAACGGTATCGCCGGGCTTGTAGAAGTTTGAATTTTCGTCTACCCACCACAGTTGTGCATCTGCCGAAATGCTGTCCGGGCGGGGCAGACCCTCGGCAGCGGGCGCTTTGAAGCTCTCGCCCTTTTTCACGATGATATTGATCCAGTTCTGCTGCTCGCCGGGCATATAACCGGCCATGATCAACGCAACCGCCTTCAGGCTGTCGGCGGCAAGATCTGTCGGCAGTTCAAGGACGGGGCGGAAACCAATGTCCCGCTCCGGAAGGGTTGGCCTTGCCCAAAATGTAGCCTGTGCAGCGAAGTGTCCACCACGAGATAGATACCATCCCTCGACATTCCCAGTACCTATATCCTGGCCGAAAGAGCGCATTTTATACCAGTTTTTGATATAATCGGCTGACTTCTGATAGATCGTATCCCATTCATTGTCAATTGGTGCAAGACCAGAGCCTTCTCCTTCATTACGGTGATGGTCTCCAACAGATGGGGCGCGGAGCGTATAGTTCACGTTACTCGCTGTATAGGTCTGGCCATAAATCAGGTTCATTTCTGCCAACGTCTCCCGCTGCAAAGAACATTTCACGTTATAATCTGCAATAAACAAGCTGTGCTCGTAAGGGGTGGTATCCTTGTCGGCTTCATTTTTCAACGAATATGCATCCACCGTGCCCACATAAGTAAAGGGCACATAGTGCAGGGTGCTGTCCGGCAGATTGCTGTTTGCCGTGCCGGGAATATCCATCGCCGACAGGTCAAAATAGTATCTGCCGCCGGGGGTAAGGGAAAACTGTTCTGATAAAACAAACTGCGCCGTGAGCTTGGTAACGTCCGCCGGAACACTGGCACCGGGCGCGTAGAGCTTACCGTTGCTTCCGAGCCACATGAAGTAGCTGCCTGTATTTCCGTCCGGGCGGGTCAGACCATCGGATGCGGGAGCGGTAAATGTACTGCCGTTTTTCACGATGATTTGAATATCCTCGGAGCTATTACCCAGCTTGCCACCGTTTAAGTCGAGGGTAACGACCTTCAGTCCGTCAGAGCTCAGTGTGTCAGGGTTCAGGATTTCAAGCACGGGGCGGAAACTGACGAGCGGGAGGAAGTCCGTAGCATCGTCGTCGTTCCAGCGTCGGCCCGAATCGTACCCGCGAATCGCACGGAGCGACGAGTTGTATCTTGTTGTGTCCTGCCCCCACGAATATATGCCATTCCAGTTTTTGATGTAGCCGCTGTCCTTGTCCAGTATCCTGTCCCATTCGTTGCTTTGGGGCGTACCGCGTTCTGAATCACCCGAGCCTCTGTTATCACTTCCCACGGACGGCGCACGCAGTGTATAGTTCACACCTCCTGTGGCATAGTCCTTGCCGAAAATCAGACCTGCGGTATTCAGGTCATCCCAGCTTACCGTATGCGTTACGGCATAGTCCGCAATGAATAGGCTGTGGGGATATTTATTCTTCTGAGCATACTCCTCGGTGGTTGCCATTTCCGATGTGAGCTTATAAGCGTTGACCGTGCCTGCATAGGTAAAAGGCACATAATGCAGGGTGCTGTCCGGCAGATTGCTGTTTACCGTTCCGGGGATGTTCATCGCCGAAAGGTCAAAATAGTATCTGCCACCAGGGGCGAGGGTAAACTGCTCGTCAGGCTGACTTTCCACCGTCAGCGTGACATCCGCAAAAGCACTTGCAAGGTCGGTCTTGCAGTCACCGTTATACTGCTCGCTGAATACCTTCATGGTATAGTCGCCTGGTGCAATGTCAGACGGGATTTTGATTTCAACCGTTCCGCTTTTGGCAGTAGGTTGTGCTACTCTGCCGTAATACTGTGCGCCGTTGTTATCCGCCAGGATGACAGAGATATATTCATTTTTCCCTGTGGTCGCCCCTTTGTAATTCAGCGTAACGGTATCGTCGGGGGCGGCGCTGACAGTTTTTTCCGTTACAGCAAAATTGCGTCTACTATCTAAAAGCGTCAATTTCCACTCGTTTCCGCTGTATTTGGAAACTTCTGCCAATCCTCCGTCAGGCTTTCCGCCCACGGCGGCAGATGCAAAAAGGACAGAGTTCAGATTTAAGTTAAAAGCGGGACGAACAGTCCGATGATTATTGAAAATGAGGACAGAGAACCCAGAGTATTGGACAGAACCCTCACTACGCACGACGGCGAGACGATATTTATCGGAGCCGGGGGAGCGCAGCCACCAACCGCTATCCACCCAATTCGGATGTGCAGGATTCAAGGCACGCAGATCGTTGTTTACAGCAATAGCCTCTTTTGCGGAAAGTGGCCAGAATACAGCGTTATCCACCTGCCCTCCCGCTACACAGTCGGTATTCTCTCCGTCGTAACTTCCGCTTGTCAGCGTCCGTTTCTTTACGGCAGCATTTTCTTCTGTCGTCAGCTTTTCCGCAAGCGCATCTATTGTGGCTTTCAAATTACTCGGTGCGTATTCGTTGTTTAATATGGTATCGACAAATGGTATAACCCCCATAGCGCCTGCCGCGAGCAGGGTAATATCCCCTTGTGCGCTTGTAACACCGCTTCCGTCATAGCCGATAACTCGCCATGCAGCGGGATTATTTTCATGGTTTTGCCCGAAATACACAGTCGGTGCGGTCGCTGTGTTTACATTTTTACTTAACACACTTAGTGGATCTGCACCAAGCTGTATCGCAGCAGAGCCCTCTGCCCCAACCTCCTCGGCGAATACGCTTATCGGCGTAAGGCAGAGCATCATGCATAAAGTCAGCAGGATACTAAGTATTCGTTTTTTCATTTTTCGCCACCTCCGTTATATAAATTTAATCAAGAGCGGTTATTGTAATAGTACCTCTAAAGCCACCGAGATAAGTATTGTATGCCGAATTTTCAAACCACAACTGCAATGTAATGTCTTTATTTGACGCATCATACATTCTGTTGAAATTAAAGGAATGTTGATCATTGGTATACGGTATTTTTGCCCCGTCCCTTTTTATTCGTGTAAGCTCCCTGCACAGATCGTTATCATAACCGTCCGTCATCTGAATAGAGTAATTGCCGCTGTTGTTAAATTCGTTTGAACCAACTTCGAGAGAACCGCTTAAGCAGACATTGTAAATATGTCCTTTTTTGAGGGTAATATTATTCATGTAGGATGAAATCAAGCCGCCCTTGTTTATTTTTTGGTAGACAGAAATATTGACACGACTGTTATTCAGTACTGTCCTCGGAGCGTTTGCCTCTCCGTAAAAATATCCCGAACAGCTGCCGTTCTGACCTGCATCACCCTTGTCGCCTTTATCTCCCTTGTCACCCTTTTCGCCTTTTTCACCGGTGTCTCCTTTGTCTCCTTTTTCACCGTCAACTCCTGTGGCTTTCACTCCCGTATCGGTCGTTCCGATCCACCAGTTGCCGTTTTCACCGATGAACGGAGTGTTGCCGTCTTTGCCGTCAGCGCCGTTTTGTCCGTTTGTTCCGTCCTTACCATCGGCACCGTCTTTACCGTCAACACCGTCTTTGCCGTTTATACCGTCCTTGCCGTCTGCGCCGTCAAGACCTTTCAAAATTGAAAGATCGTAAAGGTTAAGCCATATTTCATCGCCGACATAACGCCACTGTAGGTTATTTTCATTTACACGGAACTCAGGTGTTTTTCCGTTTGCTCCGTCCTTACCGTTCTGTCCGGCATCTCCTTTATCTCCCTTGTCGCCTTTTTCACCGTCAACACCTGCGGCTTTCACGCCAATGTCGGTCACTCCGAGCCACCAGTTGCCGTTTTCACCGATGAACGGCGTATCACCGTTTTTGCCGTCAATACCATCGACACCGTTCTTTCCGTCGATTCCGTCTTTTCCGTCAAGACCTTTCAAATTTGAAAGATCGTAAAGATTTAACCATATTTCGTCACTGACATAGCGCCATTGAAGATTGTTTTCATTTACACGGAACTCCGGTGTTTTCCCGTTTGCTCCGTCTTTACCGTTCTGCCCTGTGGGTCCCTTTATATCGGAAATGGCAACAAGGTTTTGCCAGTCTTCTCCCTCATAGCGCCACTGTATATATTCTGTTGTTCTTTGTACCTCTATGTTTTTGCCGTCAATGCCGTCTTTACCGTCAGTACCGTTTTTACCATCAGTACCGTCTTTGCCGTCAAG
>OHYL01000653.1_pt1 | contig 14772 bp, 10 predicted proteins | sample 1580261 | NCBI WGS metagenome assembly OHYL01 (sample SAMEA3882548, study PRJEB24775) | human gut metagenome | biome: human-associated habitat; feature: intestine environment; material: feces | place: Netherlands | collected 2009/2010 | reverse complement strand
AGCGCAAGCGAAGCAGCAGGGACGCCACCCTTCTTGCCTGCGGGCGGGATGTGGAATATCAGGAGCTGACTCTGCGGTTTCAAGACCTGAAATGGGAGCTGGTGGAGTACAAGAACATGGAAGAAATCCGCAAGGCAGAAATTCCGCAATTCCTTTTTCGGGTAGTAGAATTCATGAAAAATCGCACCGAATGGGTGGGAACTGCCACCGAATTGATCACCGATATGGCGGAAACCGAAACCACGCCCAATGTGGTAACGAAGTATTTGGGGCAGTTTTACTATGAGGTGCTGGAACCCGCCGGAATTGAGTATCGCACCAAACGTACAGGACAGAGCAGGCTGATCAAGTTCATACGATGTGACGGCGGTGACGCAAATGACGAGGCAAACGATATATAGCGAAATGCCCGTCACAAGCGTCATTACCGTCACAAACAGAAAATATGAAAAGGAGAAAAAAGCAATGGCAAACTATGAAATTGTAAAGAAAATCGCCGTGCTCGGCGGAAAGCCGGACGGCGTAACCAAGGAAATCAATATCGTAAAATGGGGCGTTTATGACCCGATGATCGACATCCGACGCTGGCAGGGAGACATTGCTTCAAAGGGAATTTCCCTGAAGCAGGAGGAAGCGCAGAAGCTGTTGGAGGCTTTGAAAATCGTACTTGGGGAGGCGGAAGCATGAGAAGCAAAACACTTGGAATCAATGTGCGGGTAACGCCGGAGGAGAAAGAAAAACTTTTGGAAAATGCCGAATACTGTGCGCTTTCTCTTTCGGAATATCTGCGGAGGCTGGGGCTTGGAATGAATGTTGAAGCAACAGTCCGAGAAAAGGAATACCGTGTTTTTCGGAAGCTAAAGCAGTTAAAAGCAGATTGTGAACAGCTTGAAACGAGCGAAATTTCCCGCCGTATTGACGAGATTTTGAAAGAATTACGATAGGCAGAAATCGTCTGCGTTATCTTAGCGAGCAGACCGTTTATACTCCCAAAGGTCGTAACGGTAAATCTCGTTAGGGCACACCCTAATACCCCCCAACGAAAGGAAGAACATGATGAAACAAAGAATCAAAAAACAGTTCTGGCTTTCCCCGCAGGATGCCAGAGAATTAAAACGCAAGGCAGAGCTTTGCGGAATTACAGAAACAGCGGTGATACGAATTCTGCTGCACGGCTACGAGCCGAAAGAAAAACCGGACGCAAAATTTTATGAAGCTATGCGCCAGCTTTCCACCATCGGCAACAACATCAACCAGCTTGCGGTGAAAGCAAATGCCCTCGGCTTTATCGATGCACCGATGCTGAAGGCGGAAGCACTGCGTTGGCACAGGTTTCAGGCGGACGTCGAAGCGGTGTTTCTCCGTCCCGGTGAAAGCAATCTGAAATGGCAATAAAGGAGGCAAACGCAATGACAAAACCAACAAATTCGCTGGACGAGCTGTTTTCTTCGCAGGAGGAACGAGATGATGCAAAGCTGGAACGGGTAAAAGAAATTCCATTAAATGAGCTTCACCCGTTCAAAGAGCACCCGTTCAAAATCCAGAACGATGACGAGATGAAACGGCTGATCGAGAGCATCCAAAAGTTTGGTACGCTCACACCGGCGCTCGCTCGTCCTTTGCAGGAAGGCGGGTACGAGTTGATCTCCGGGCACAGAAGGCTGGCGGCGTGTCAGGTGCTGGGGATCGAGACAATGCCCGTAATCATTCGAGAGATGAGCGATGATGAAGCAGTCATTGCAATGGTGGACGCCAACCTGCAACGAGAACATATTTTGCCCAGTGAAAAAGCATTTGCATACAAGATGAAAAGGGACGCATTGAATCACCAAGGTATAGCTTCTCCCCAAGTTGGGGAGAAGCTACTGACAGTTGAAAAAATCGGTGCAGACAGCGGCGACAGCAAGAATCAGGTGCTACGCTATATCCGCTTGACTTACTTGATTTCCGAACTTCTGGAAATGGTAGACGAAAACAAAATCGCTTTCAATCCTGCGGTGGAAATCTCGTACTTAGACCAGTCGGAGCAACGGGTATTGTTAAACGCAATGGAGCTCAACGACTGCACACCCTCTCACGCACAAAGCATACGGCTTAAAAAGCTCTCGCAGGAGGGGGTGCTGCAAGACCAAACGATTTACGACATCCTCGCCGAGCAGAAGCCAAACCAGCAGGAGCAGTTTAAATTCAAGCGGGAGGATATCCGCAAATACTTCCCCAAAAGCTACACGGACAAGCAAGTCTGTGATACGGTCATCAAGCTGTTGGAGCAATGGCAGCGCAGACGGGAACGGGACAGGGACAGCCGCTGATTCGAACCGAAAATGTGTGCGGAGCACGACCTTCACACAATGGAAAGAACGGCATCGGCAGGGTACAATGACCTTGTCGGTGCCGGACTGTCCTGTGTAAAAGCAAAGAAAGGAGTTTTATCAATTGGTATCAGGACATTTACAGGTTAAAAAGGGGTACTACTACGCTGTGCTAAGCTTCTACGACAGCAAAAACAAGCGGCACGTCAAGTACATATCCACCGGACTTCCCGAAAAGGGAAACAAACGTAAGGACGAAGCGGAGCTTGTGAAAATCCGCAACGCCTTTGAGCCACCCGCAGAGATCGGTGAGCTTTGTTCCAATATGCTGTTTGCCGATTATCTGCTCGGCTGGCTGGAAATCGTCAAGGTCAGGGTGAAGCCCACCACCTTCGGCTCCTATGAGAGCATGGTGAAGCAGACCATTGAGCCGTATTTTCGGAATAAGCTGATTACCCTAAAGGACGTGGAAGCAAGGCACATCCAGCAGTTTTATTCCGAAAAGCTGCGGACGGTCAAGCCTAATTCCGTCATCCACTATCACGCCGTGATCCATCAGGCGCTGAAATACGCCATGAAAACCGACCTTGTACCGCAAAATGTGGCGATGAAGGTAGACCGCCCAAAGAAGAATGATTTCCAGCCAGTGTTTCTGGATGCGGCGGAGCTCCAGCACTTATTTGAAGTGGTTAAGGGTACAAAGCTGGAACTTCCCGTTTTAGTCGCCGCCTTTTACGGCTTGCGCCGTGGCGAGGTGCTGGGGCTTAAATGGGACGCCATCGACTTTGAACGGGGAACGCTGACCATCAAACGGACGGTGACCTCCGTCAATGTCGGCGGGAAAACGCAGATCATCGAGCAGGAGTCGGCAAAAACCAAATCCAGTATGCGCACTTTGCCGCTGGTGGGAAGATTCAAGGAATACTTTGCGGAGGTCAAGGCGGCGCAGGAACTGAACAAGCAGGTCTGCGGCAACTGCTACAACTACGAATACGACGGCTTCGTGTTCGTAGACGAGCTGGGCGAGCGGATGAGACCCGATTACCTGACCTCCCAATTCCCTGCCTTCATCCAGCGGCACGGCATGAAAAAGATGCGCTTCCACGATCTCAGGCATAGCTGCGCATCCCTCCTGCTGGCAAACGGTGTTCCCCTCAAGCAGATTCAGGACTGGCTTGGGCACTCAGATTTTTCCACCACGGCGAACATCTACGCCCATCTGGATTACAGTTCGAAACTGTCTTCGGCGCAGGCGATGGTGAGCGGAATGCCCCTTCCCGAAGCGGGCGATTTCGGCAGCAGATGGGAGCAAAACGCAGAAAAAAACGGGGCATAAAGCAAAAAGCTGTTCTTTCCAAAATTATGGAAAGAACAGCTCAAAACCGGGTGATTTTTGGAGCGGGCACAAAAAAGAAAAAATCCAGAAACCCGCATGGTTACTGGATTTTTCGATGGCGGAGAGTGTGGGATTCGAACCCACGTGCCCTTGCGGACAACCGCATTTCGAGTGCGGCTCGTTATGACCACTTCGATAACTCTCCCTCTATGTTCAGCCGCCGTTTTTTCCTGCCTTTTTCCGGTGAAAAAGGGCTTTGGAAAGAACTGACGGAAAGAACAGCAAATTATTCAGTTTTTCGAACCGGGTAAAACCCGCATGGTTACAAGGTTTTTGGTGGACGAAACGGACAGCTCCCCGCAAGATTTCGAGTCAGGCCCGTTATGACCACTTCGATAACTCTCCGTATTCGATTTATTGAGCTCAACAAAGAGCTTATATATTTTACCAAACGTACATACCTTTGTCAAATGATTTATTCAAATATTTTAATTTATTGCAATCAATAAGGGTTTTGTGCCTACGCAAAACGGATTTGCATGGTAAAATCCGTCAATGTTTGCGCAAAAACGGCGATTACGGCATCATTTCAGATAAAAAAATCTTCTATCGGCACGGTAAAAGTAAAGGTGAACGATTTTATACGAATGCATTATTGCATTCCGTATTTTGTCTTAATTCGTTCAAGAACCGAGCCTATAGGCTTTGCAAGCACTATTATAAACGCAACATTGGAAACTGCATAGGTAAGCGTAACGGGCACAGCCGACGTAACAGCGGCAATATACCGCGTCAGATTAAACGTGCCGTCATACCAAAGGGTTGTATAAATATCCATAAGCAAAGAATACAGCACTCCCGAAACGGCACTGTAAATTATTCTGAACACAAGACTCTTTTTAAGCTGCGGAGCGAAAACTCCGGCTATAAGCCCGACTATACCCCATGAAAACATCTGGAACGGTGTCCATGGACCCTGCCCAAAATAAAAATTCGATATTACGGCGGTCAGCGCACCCGTCATAAAGCCTGCCTGTGGGCCGAAATACATCGCTGTTATTATAACGAGTGCCGTCACCGGTTTTACGCTGGGTGCCCACGCAAAAATAAGTCTGCCGACTGCCGACAACGCGACCATAATAGCTATTAAAATCATTTCCTTTGTACCGCTTTTTCCCTTTTCAAAGGCGAGAAAAAACGGAACGCACGACAACACGGCAACGCAAAGCGATATCCACGCATACTGTTTATCTTTAAACACTGTGGCTCCGAGCAAAACCGCCGCAGGCACCAAAATGCACGGAAAAATATACGAAAACCATTTTTTAACCATTATCTTCTCCGTTTCCGCGGCAGCACTCAGCCGCCTCTTCACTCGTTATCGCTGTGGGACAAAGCAGACGGGCTATGCGGTTCGCCGCCGTCGTATAAAAATTATTTTCTGCGAAAAACGAATTCGGCGCATCGGAAGAAACGATTTCGCCGTCAAAGAACAGCGCGCATCTATCGGCACCGACAGCGGCAAACTCAACATCATGAGTTACCATAACAACCGTTATTCCGTCCGATTTAAGCTTCTTCAATACATTCAAAAGCGAGGACTTTGAAAAGGCGTCAAGTCCCTTTGTCGGTTCGTCCAAAAGCAGTATTGCAGGCTCTGAAAGCAACATTTTCGCAAGGGCGCATTTTTGCTGTTCACCGCCTCTGAGGTCATAAGGATGCTTCGTAAGCAAATCCGTTATACCGAGTTTTTCGGAAATATCGCGTATTTTTTCCTCGCGCTCTTCTTTTTTATACTCCATCGCCTTGAGCATTTCTTCGAGATCGCCCGAAACGGTATCCTTTAAAAATACCGTCTGCGGATTTTGCGGCAGATATGCAAGCTTCTTTCGGTACAGCGAATTGCCCTTATAATCCTTGATTTTTTTGCCGTCTATCTTTATTTTGCCGCGGTACGGCTTATTAAGACCCGAAATAACATTCAGCATTGTCGTTTTTCCCGTACCGTTGCCGCCGAGAATACAAATTATCTCGCCGCGATTCGCTTTAAGATTTACGCCGCGCAGAATGTCGGGCAAATCTCTTTCATATCTGAACCAAACATTTTTAAGCTCGATTGCCGTATCGATTTTATCGGAATATTCTGATTTATCCCCGTCGGAAAAGTCTATATTCCTTTTGAAATTACGTCTGAAAAACTCCTGCCCCTCTTTAACCGTAAGCGGGCAGACTTCGTCCGACGAGAGCAGATTGTAAAGCCTTACGGCACTCGGAAGGCCCTTGAGCATAGGGTGCTCGGGATTTATTTTTTTAAGATTTTTGCCGACGGCACGCGGTGAATCATACAAAAGCACGCAGCCGTTTTCCATAAGCAAAACCTTGTCGGCTATCGGGAAAACGTCCTCAAGACGGTGCTCTACCAAAAGCACGGTAATACCGAATTCGGTATTCAGCTTCTTAAGCGTCGCTATAAAATCAGCCGCGGCTATGGGGTCAAGCTGACTTGTGGGCTCATCTAAGATAAGCACCTTGGGCTGCATTACCATAACCGACGCAAGATTTAAAAGCTGCTTCTGACCGCCCGAAAGCTCGTCAGTTTTTTTGCGGAACCAATCCTGTATGCCGAAATAGCTCGCCATCTCGCCCACTCTGCGGCGAATTACGTTTTGCGGCACACCGAGATTTTCAAGACCGAACGACAGCTCGTGCCAAACCTTGTCAGTAACTATCTGATTATCGGGATTTTGCCCGACAAACCCTATGGCACATGCACTCTCGCGAAGGCTGAGTGAATCGATGCTTTTCCCGTTATAGAGTATCTCGCCGCTCTTTTCACCTGCGGGAGCAAGCTCGTTTTTAATCAGCTTTAAAAGGGTGGTCTTTCCGCAGCCTGTTGCGCCGCATATTACAGTAAAATCACCCTGCCCGATATTAAGAGAAATATTGTGAAGCGTGTCTTTTTCCGCCTTGGGGTAACGGAAATTCAAATTTTCGATATGTAATATTTCCACTTTAAATTCTCCTTTACCTCAATAAAAAACGGAAGAAACGATAATATAAAAAACGAAATGTAAGTAATTAACGATTTTGACGAAAGGCTGATTTTGCCGAGCTCCGGATAAAATGTAAAATCGATGCTTCCGCTGCCGACGCCTATAAGCACGGTAGCAAAAAGCAATAATCCCGACAATAAAACCGCCGCGTCTCTCGCCCCGAATTTGAACAGCGAAAAGTTTGTTCTGCCGTGCAGACCGTATCCGCGTGCTCTCATAGACGACGACAGCTCCATGGAATTTTCAAGCGACCACGAAATCATCGCCGTAAAAACACGTATTCCGCCGCGCAATCTGTCGACATAGCTTTTTTGCGAATAAAGTCCCATTGCCTTTTGCGCTCTGCTCACATTTTTCATCTGTCTTTTAAACATCGGAACAAATCTGAGAGCCATGGAAAGCACGAGCGACATTTTCGGAATAATTCTGCCGAACAGATACAAGAATTTATCCTCGGTCATAATTTCATTATAGCACTTGCACCAAAACAGCACTCCGACAACCATCACCGAGATAAAAACGCCGTAAACAACCGCTTCAAGCGTTACCGGATTACCGTTCATAAAGAAAAGCGGAGTAACGCCGTTATGTGAAAACAGAGGATTTGTAACAGCCATGAGCAGAAAAAGCGGAAGATAAAAGCCCATATCGCTTAAAATAGCCTTTTTCCTCACGAGCATAAGCGAAAACATAATGCCGCCGAGGAGTGCTGTGAGCTGTATTACGGGATTCCATACAAACATAGCCGTTAACAGCACAGATATAAAATATGTAAAAGTAACAGCCGGATGATATCCGCCGAAAGCTTTCATCCCGTTTCATCTCCCATCCATATACAGCCGACGTCCTTGCCGAGATCGCAGGTATAGACCCATGCTATTCGGTCGCCGTCCTTCAGTTTGTATTTTGAGCATCCGTAATTCGGAAATTCGCCGTTCACCTGATACATCCAACCCGAAAGCGGTCCGCAGGAAAATTCGTACAGATAATTTATACCCTGAACGTATACGCTGCCATAGCTGTTTTTATCGGCACCCTGATACTCCATCTGTATTTTATTATACCTTACCGCCCTGTCAAGTATATCAAAAACGGTGTCGCCGGGTCTCAACACATATTCGGTTTCCGGCAATATAACGCCGTTTTGCGGCACATATTTATCGGATTGCAGGGCTTTGTCAAGCTCGTCGTAATTTTGAAGCACGGTATCACAGCGAATACTGATAAAAACCGTCTCGCTCTGCGGGGTTATATCGTCGATATGAGTAAGGTAGTACTCGTCAACGGACTGAATGTTTGTGCCGTGAATCAATACGGCTATTATCAGCGCCAACGACAGGAGCGCCAAAATATCTTTTTTCAATTATGACTCCCCTTCCACGAGAAAAAATTACCGCATTTCGTCGTCTTCATCCTTATACATTGCCGCAAGCTCCTCCATTTCGAGAGTTTTTTTCATCTTACGGCGTCTGATTCTTATAATTATAAACACGGTAAGTCCTACCGCTAAAACAAACAGTACAACAGATATTACTATGGCGCGAACGATATTGTCAAGCTTTGTCTTTGTCTTGACGACATCCTCCCAACGCTCGATTTTTGCTCTGTCATATTCGCTGAGCGCGTTATAGCGTTTAACGATTTTATTCACCTTGCCCCTATCCTTGAGCGTGATTTTATCAAACGGATAAAGCTCGGCTTTAATGTCGTCGTTCAGCGAATCTATTTCCGCCTGAACCGCGGCAATTTGCTCCTTTGCCGAAACAAGCTTTCGGAGATATGCGTCTTTACCGTCAAAATCTTCACTCCTTTCGAGCTTATCAAGCAATGTTACAACCAAAACATACTGCTCCGTAGTGAGTTTTTCGGGCAGAGAGTCAACCATTGCACGGTCGGAATCGGTAAAATACAAAATGGCGTCGTCGTTTGCGTCATCATCCGAAAACGCAATCACCGCGGTTTCACCCGCTATTTCCGAAACGTCTATTCCGCGTTTTTTGGCTTCATCGGACAAAGTCCAATAATTGCTCACGTAGCACCGCTCTGTTTCGGGCAACGAATAAAAAACCGCAAGAAGCTCGCGAAGCGTTTGTTTATCGGTCTTATTGCCGATTTTTGAAATGTCGGAAGTAAGGTCGTTTATTCGCGATTTAAGCGCGGAGCTCTGCTCTTTTCTGAAATCGAAAAGAGTTCTCATACCGTTTTTTTGCCGCCAAAGAGATGCCATGGTATAAAGGGTCTGCTCCGACGCCATGGTATTTGATTTATCGGGCAAAGATGTGGGATTGTCGGGGTCGTAAGTAAACGAATGGACAAATCCGCCGTCCGTCATTCTGTAACGCATTATACCGTCAAAAAGGGTGTTGCCGTTTTTTATGAAACGGCTGTCCGAGAGAGGGTCGATATTAAGACTGCACAGCGCCACCGCCACCCAATCGGTACTCTCTACATTCTGAGTTCCCCAGCTTTTGTAGTCGCCCGTGTCGAGTTGCAGACGTGAAAGGCACAAAACCGCTTCATCAACAACCTCGTGCACCGTTTTGCTCTCATCGGCGGACAACGCTTTTCTGTGATAAGAATATATTTTTTCGGAATTATAATATGGTGCGAGTGCCGTTATCGCCATAGCGGTAATATCGGGGTCTGCATCATCCGAGCTCAGGGCAAATCCGCCGTCGGAAAGCTGCTTTGAAATTATTTCAACGATTATATCGTCGCGGGTGTTGTACGCTCCGTCAGGCACGGTATAACGCATACTGTCAAGAGTTATAAGCCCCCATATCCAGCCGTTTATGCCCTGTCTTCCGAGCGGCGTTGTCTTGCCGCGGTCATAGGTTCCGTCCGCTATCAGATTTATCGGCGCGCCGTTTTCGTCGGTTCCGAAATTTGTCGGGTCGCCGCCCATAGCGAGAACGGCGAGTGCTATTCTGTGCCACTCGGTTGCCTTTGCGGCACTGAGCCTTCCGCTTTCGCGATAACGCTCCTCTACCCTGTCTTTTATGACCGCAAGGTAGCCCTCGTTGTTATCCTGTATTCCGAGTCTGCCGAGAGCTATGGGATACCAATCCCCCGGAGTAGTACCCGCATTTTCCAAATATTTATCGTTAATCAAATATCCGTCGGGTTCCGAGCCGTTATCGGCTTTTTTCCATGCGATAATACCGTCCGCGACGCTGAGGAAATTGTCGGACGTATACTCCTTATTCTCTTTTGCCGATACGATGAAAGAAATTGAGGATATAACACACAGGACGCATAAAAACACCGAAATAACACGTTTTGTCATTTTTGGGAAGAGCTCTCCTTAACAGATTTTTCTTTTTCGCCGTTTTTGCGGCGTTTCTTTACATAAAACACAATAAAGCATACTCCGCCTGCCAAAACGATAAATGCCGATACCAAGCATATTACCGCGACAAGCGTTTTTGATTTTTTGTTTTCCGACAATGATACGGCGTTTTCCGCGCTCTCTTCGCTCTCGTAAAGAGCCTCTGAAGCTTCGGTTATCTCCTCCGTTTCCGCATCGGTCGCGGAAAAAGCGGATTCCTCCGCAGCCGAAGCCGCGACAGCGTCGGCAGACCCACCGGAAGCGGCAGCTGCCGCGCCGCCCGACGCATTCTTGCCGCCTAATGCCGTACCGGAGGACACATGAGCGCCGCTGCCGCCGACGGACAAAGGAGCATCTGCAGGAGCGGAGTTTGTTTCCGACCCCGGATTTTGAAGTGCCGAATTGATAGCGGAAACCGCGTTATCGACCGCGCTTTGCGAAGCGTCAAGCGTCTCGGCAACGGATAATGCCGCGGCGTATGCATTTTTTACATTTGAGCGCGTTATAAGACCCGAATAAATGGTTCTTTCTATTGCCTTTGTAAGCGAGTCCTTATTCGCCACCGAAAAATAGCCGGATTTCGGCTGTTTTTCGACATTCGGAATTGAGGTTCCCATAGCACCGAAGCCGCCTATATCCGCTCCGTAGCCGAGAGTGAACTGTACTCTGACGATATCTCCGTCGGAAAGGTATGTATCGGCAAAACCGACATTCGGGAAAACGTTATTGACGGAATACATCCAGCCCGAGCCGTTTGTTATTACAAATTCACCGAGATGGCCTTTCCAGTTTTTCTCATAATCGCCGGGGTCATAAAACGTCATTGTGCTTTTAAGATGCGGCACCAAAACAGACGGTATTGTCGGTGAAATTCCGAGTGCTTTCGGAGACGAAGCGGACGAGCTTCTCTGATAATTGTTATATCTCGCCGCAGACGCCGTACCGTCGGCTACATATGCGAGGTAAAACGAAGAGCTTACGCTGCCGCCGTAATAACCCACATATCCGTTTTCGTTAAGCAGGCGCAAAAGCTGCTGAGCGGACGTCTCGCCCTCGTATATATTTACTTTTTGGGGATACACGAGATATCCGCAGCCTATGGTGAACATTTCGACGCTCCAAACAGCCGTGCCGATTTTTTCGCCCTGCCGCGCTTTCTCGTAGTTAATGTGATATGTAAGCTGCTTTTTTCGCCCGCCGTCGGACGATGCCGAAACGACAACCGTGTTATCGCCCTCAAAGGTAAAGTTAAGGGTATAGCTTGATTTTTCGTTATCGTCCCATGTTGGCGAAAGCTTTTCGCCGTTAAACGTAACCGTCGCTTTTATTTTTTCGCCTGACGCATTTCTCGCCCATACGTCAAATGTCTTTTTGCTTCCGCGCTGAGTTGTATTGTCGGAAAGCGTAGTTCTGAGCGTAGGGCCTGCCGCGGCAAAAACCCGAGACGACGGCAGAATAAGCAAAAAACACATAAAAAAGCAAATAAGAGCTCTTTTGGTTTTGTTTTTATCCGTGGTATATACCTCCCTTGCAAAATGAATCCGCCGATAATCGGCATTTTTCGGTTTAGTGTAAACGATGTACCCGCCGGAGACAAAATGCCCCGTCGGGTACGTAATCAATCCGTCTTATTCTTCGTCCTTTTTGCGTTTGGCGGTAACAGCCATTGCCGCAGCAAAAGAAGAGAACATTAAAAATGCAACCGCCGCATTTCCGATTCTGCCTGTTTTGGGAATTGAAACGCCCCTAATATCCGTATCGGCGGTATTTCCGGAATTTGACGTATTCCCGTCTGTACCCGGTACCGACGGTACATTGACATTTCCGTTGTCATTGCTACCGAGTGACGAATCTGTCGGAATTTCGTCAAGTGCCGCCTTGGCTTTTATCAAAGCGGTATTCACTTCGTCCTTATTCTTCGCCGCACTTATATCAGCCATACCTTTTTCGAGAGCCTTGTTAAATGCCTCACGATTGAGTGTGTAATCCGAAGCGTCCTTGTAGCTCTCGAGCTGCTCGAGTGCTGTCTTTTTGGCTTCTTTGAGGCTTATTATTTCGGAAAGCTCTTTTTCGGCGTTCAAAAGCACATCAAGATTTGAAACGTACGGCTTTAAATCGTCGTCGAGATTGTCATATGCGTTTCTTGCCTCGTTTATTTTAACGCCGCTGTCTGCCGTTACATCGCCGATGTCGTTGATTTTTTCGACAACCTCGTTTACATCGTCGGCATCAAAAGTCTTTTGCCAATAAAGGATCGGATAGCCGCCGTTTACAAGAGAATATTCGTCTTTTTTGAATTTTTCGCCGAGAAGCGCGAGGAATTCGGGAGATTTCATAAACTCGGTTGTCTCGCCTGTGGTACTTCCGTCACCGTTTCCGATTCCGTTCTCTGTAACGGAAGAGTCATAATAGCATTCTTGAACCCTGTTATCATTTGTGAGCGAGCCTGCTATTGCGCCTGCCTGACCGTCGGATGAGGAAGTTATTTTACCTGCGTTATAGCAATTGACTATGGTGTGGCCGTCCTGAGCCTGTCCTACAATGCCGCCGAGTGAATAAATACCGTTTATGCTTCCGAGGTTGTAGCAGTTGTCTATGGTAACCTCAACCGAAGTATCACGTCTTGTAGTATCGAGATGTCCTACAATACCGCCTGTATGGCCGCTGCTTGCATAAAGCGAGCCTACGTTGTAGCAGCCCGTGATATTACTCTTGCCGCCGTCGCGCACTGTACCGACTATACCGCCCATGTAACCGCTGCCGTAAATATCGGCACCGTTCCAGCAGTTTATAAAGTCTGCGCCGTTACTCCATTTGGCGATACCGCCGAGGAACGAAGTGTATATATTTTCTTTGCCGATTTCGCCGCTTGCGACACCGACATTCTTAATTACGGCATTTTGGCAGACAGTTCCGAAAAGTCCGCCGCGGAGAGAAGTAAGATTGTCTATGACATATCCGTCGCCGTCAAATACACCGTCAAACTGATTTCTGTCAGAGCCTATCGGGGTCCAGTTGTCATAGTCGCTGAGGTCGATATTATCGGTCATTTCAAAGTAAACACCGGTAGTTGCCATAAGCTTGGTATTTACGTAATATGACAGATTGTAAAGGTCCTCTGCCGTGCTTATAATGTACGGTGAAGTCTCGGAGCCCAAGCCCTCCCACGGGATTTTATCCTTTACCGTAACTGTTACAAAGGTCTTGAGTTTACCGCTCTTTATACATACCTTTTGAGTTCCGACTTCAAGTGAATCACCGGAAATTATCTCATAATCCGTTACGGGCTTTTGCGCTCCGTCGCTGTAATATGCGGTAACCTCCATGCCGGCAGCGTCAAAAGAGTCGCCGTCATAATATTCGGTCTTATCGGGTGCTTTTGTAACCGCGATAGAAGTGATGTACGGCGTATTTGAGTCAAGCTCTCCCTCGCCGCCGACAAGCTCTATTGCCGAAACAAGAGCCGAATAATTATTTACGTATCTGCGTTCGTTTTCGGGAACCGCACGGAATTTTGCGAGTGCGCTCTTTGCCGCAGACTTATAATTTGCGTCCGTCGGCAGAGGAAGAGCGTCTATGGCGCTTACTGCGTCCGTGATTGCCGCTTTGGTTTCCGCGCTCCAGTCGCCGCGCATATCATAAAGTGCTCTCATCTTATTTTCAAATCTCCAATAAGCTACGAGAGCGTAAGTTGCCTGATCGTTTGCCATACTGTTCCAGCCGTTGCCGACAACATGGCAGAAGCCGCCGTTTGTATCGCGGAATCTCAGAAGTCCGTCAAGGAGCGTTAAGCCGTCGGAGGTTATAAATCTGCTGTCCTTTTGGGGGTCGATTCCGACAGAAGTCAGCGCAACTATAACCTGAGCTATACTTTCGGAGTTATCGGTATTCCAGGAAGTAAAGCCCGCTTTATCGTTCATCATTGAGCCTAAGCGGTCAAATGCTTCGTCCACGCATTGACGAACCGTTTTTGAAACTTCGTCGCCCGAAATTTCATTTTTATATGTATACACGGTATCGTCATTGTAATAAGGAGCGAGCGCCTGTATTGCCATAGCGGTAATATCGACATCCGACGATGAACCGTAACCGCCGAGAACCCAGCCGCCGTATTTATTGCCGTCTACGCCGTCGGTAAGCTGCATTTTAAGTATTTCTTTTATAAAAAGCTCACGCTGATATGCGGCGTCGCTCGGAACCTCATACATACCGGTATCAAGAGCAATAAGACCCCATATCCAGCCGTTTATACCCTGTTTGCCGGGACCGCCCTTTACCTTGCAGTTATAGCTGCCGTCCGCGATAAGATTTATCGGCTGACCGTTATATGTTCCGAAGCTTGTGGGGTCGCCGCCGAGAGCCGCTATTGCAACAACGCCTCTGTGCCACTCGGTAGCCTTTACGCTGTGAAGTGTACCGCCGTTTTCGGTGTATGTCTTTTCGACGTATGACTTCATGGCATTGAGATAGTCGGTGTAGCCTGTGCCGTCGTCGATAAGATAAGTATATTTTCCGTCTACGGAATCGAAATATCCGTAACGACCCATAGCAAGTGCCATCCAGTCGGTAGCCGTAGAGCTGGCGCCTGACATATAGCTTTCATTGCCCAAAAGAGTGTCGGCGGAAGTGAGCCCCGCTTTGGTTTTTGAGCTCTTGACTGCCTCTTTAATGTAACCCGAAAGCTTTGCCGAAAGCTCGGTTCCCTCGCTGAACGAAGGACGAACGGGCTTATCTGCGGAAACA
>OHYL01000612.1_pt1 | contig 15638 bp, 16 predicted proteins | sample 1580261 | NCBI WGS metagenome assembly OHYL01 (sample SAMEA3882548, study PRJEB24775) | human gut metagenome | biome: human-associated habitat; feature: intestine environment; material: feces | place: Netherlands | collected 2009/2010 | reverse complement strand
ACCCTTAGCAGGGGCACCTCTTCAGCCACTTGAGTACTTCTGCAAATGCCTAAATATCAATATATTTAATTGCATCCGTCATTCACATGACACTTGAATATCTTACCAAAGTAATTTCCTTTTGTCAATAGGTTTTGATTGATTATTTTAATTTTTTGAAATTTTCTACTGCAGTCTCATAAAGATTATTCCCCTGATTGTCAATTACTACAATAACTGGAAAGTTTTCAACTCTTAATTTTCGAATTGCTTCTGTTCCCAGATCATCATAAGCGATTACTTCCGCTTCCTTAATACACTTTGAAAGAAGTGCTCCTGCTCCTCCAACTGCGGCAAAATATACTGCACCATTCTGTTTTATTGATTCAATGACTTCTGAAGATCGTTTTCCTTTTCCGATCATACCTTTTAATCCTTGATCAAGCATCGTTGGGGTATATTTATCCATTCTGCTGCTTGTTGTCGGTCCTGCTGATCCAATGACCTGTCCTTCTCTTGCTGGTGTTGGCCCGAGATAATAAATAAACTGCCCTTTTACATCTACTGGTAATTCTTTCCCATCTAACAGCGTTTCATACATTCTTTTATGTGCCGCATCTCTAGCTGTATAGATGGTTCCTGTCAAATATACATAATCTCCAGATTTAAGCTCTGCCAACTCTTCTGTATTTGCTGGAACATTTAAATGTTTCTCCATAATCTTCTACTCCTTGTATTTAAAAAATACTATATTCTAAAAATTTCGTCTGAACGATAGATAATATCTAGCTCTTTATAACACTCTATGTGCATGACGATTTACGTGACAGCAGATATTTACTGCTAATGGCATTCCCGCAATGTGTGTAGGGTATGTCTCAATATTAAGTCCTAACGCAGTTGTTGAACCTCCAAGCCCTCCTGGACCAATACCTAACTGATTGATTTCTTCTAACAATTCTTTCTCTAATTTCGCAATATGTGGCTTCTCAGATGGTGTATCTAAGTTTCTCGTCAATGCCTTCTTAGCTAGAAATGCTGCTTTTTCAAAACTTCCACCCAATCCAACACCTACAACCATTGGTGGGCAGGCATTAGGTCCTGCATCTTTGACTGCCTGAATTACTGATTTCTTTATCCCCTCTTCTCCATCTGCTGGTTTTAACATAAATATACGACTCATATTTTCACTTCCAAATCCTTTTGGAGCTACTAAAATTTCAAGATTTTCCCCTGGGACAATATCTATATGCATGATCGCAGGTGTATTATCTTTTGTATTCTCTCTGAGAATCGGATCTTTCACAACGGATTTTCTCAGATATCCGTCAACATAACCCCGACGGATCCCTTCATTTACCGCATCTTCCAGGTTGCCGCCTTCGAAATGTACATCCTGTCCGATCTCAAGAAATACGACTGCCATTCCAGTATCCTGGCAGATTGGGATCATATCTTTTCCGGCGATCTTCAGATTATCCTGAAGCTGGCTTAATATCTTTTTCCCCAGTGGTGACTTCTCTGTTGAAACTGCATTTTTCATCGCAATGTCCATATCTTTTGAAAGAAAATGGTTCGCTTCAATGCACATTTCTTTGATATTCTTTGAAATCTCTTCCACGTTCAATGTACGCATTGGTTTTTCCTCCTGCATTTCATAATCTGATTTTTATTATACTATGGTTTTTTTTCATCTGCAATGTAATCATCTTCAAATAAACCAGTATTGCCTCTAATTGTTAACCTTATAAAATTTTAAGTTGACATTCTTTCTTTTGCATGGTAAAGTGTGAAATGTATTTGATATTTTTTACCAAGGAAGGTTTACTTATGATTTCTGAAATTGAAACAACTACAGATCCGGTGCTTTCACGAGAAGATGCGATTGCAATCCTGAATACACCGGACGAAGAACTCGATCAGCTCATTGCACAAGCTGAAAAACTGCGCAGAAAATATAAGGGCAATCATGTAAGTATTCATATTCTTACCAATGCCCGCAGCGGTAACTGCTCACAGGACTGCGCTTACTGTGCACAATCCTGTCGTTCAAAAGCCGATATCGACAAATATAAGTGGGTAGCTGATGAGAAGTTATATAAAGATAATGATTTTGTAAATGAACATCATCTTTCCAGACACTGCATCGGACTCAGCGGTATGAAATTCACCGACGAAGAGATCGAAGAACTGGCTTCTAAGATCCGCAAGATGAAGGAAGACGGAACCCACCTTTGCTGTTCCATCGGATTTCTTACTGAAAAACAGGCTCTAATGTTAAAAGAAGCCGGACTCGACCGGATCAACCACAACCTGAACAGCAGCCGGGCTTACTACAGTCATATCTGTTCTACCCATACTTTTGAGCAGCGCGTTCAGAATATCAAAATGCTTCAGCGACTTGGATTTGAAATCTGCAGTGGCGGAATCATTGGAATGGGCGAAAGCAAAGAGGATGTTGTTGATATGCTTCTGGAGCTTCGTGAGATCCAGCCGGAAGCTCTGCCAATCAACTTCCTGTTGCCAATTCCGGGAACTCCGCTCGGTGATGCCGATATTTCCGAACTCACAACTGAATATTGCATGAAGGTTCTCTGCCTTGCAAGACTTCTGGTTCCGCAGTCAGATATCCGTTGTGCTGCCGGACGTGAGGTTTATTTTAAAGGTGAAGAAAAGAAGCTTCTCAGCGTTGTAGATTCCATCTTCGCTTCCGGTTATCTGACCGCAGATGGTCAGGGAATCAAAGATACGATCCGGACGATTACGGATGCCGGTTTTACATATGAGATCGAATCTGCTTAATTTATTGACACGCCGAACATTATTAACATTCTAAAAGGAGAGTACATAACATGACTCAGGGAAACACACAGACACTTCGTACAACCAATACTTATGCAATGGCGGTAACAGCTCTTATGACCGCTGTCACCTGCATTCTTGCACCGCTTTCCATACCGATCGGACCGGTGCCGATTTCACTTACCAACTTTGCAATTTATCTTTCTCTCTATCTTCTGGATTGGAAGAAAGGAACGATCAGCTATATCCTTTATCTTCTTCTCGGACTTGTGGGACTTCCTGTATTTTCCGGATTCACCGGAGGAATCGGAAAGCTTGCCGGACCAACTGGCGGATATATCATTGGTTTCATCCCAATGGCAATCATTGCCGGTATTGTAATTGACAAATTCAGTCAGAGATGGATCCAGATTCTTGGAATGATCGTTGGAACCGCAATCTGCTATGCATTCGGAACTGCATGGTTCTGCATTCAGGCAGGTTACACTGTATCTGCTGCCCTTGCAGTATGTGTCATTCCATTTATCCCGGCGGACCTTATCAAGATGGTGATCGCCATGATCATCGGACCTGAAATCCGCAAAAGACTCGGAGCTGTTGCACAGTAAGATGCACGGCGTCTGCCAGAATATTTGAAGTCTGGCAAAATAATAATTCAGCCCCCTCTACAAAGTCCGGAAAGCCTGTTTGCTGCAGCGTTTCCGGGCTTCTTTGTTTTTTTAATCCGACTTTTACCAGAGCAAACGCAAGCCATGCCATAACATTTCTTTCCATGCAGCCTCACAAAACAAAGCAAGAGACCAGACAAGGCATTTGCATATTCCCTGTCCAGTCTCTTTATGATTTATCCTGCTTCTGTATTTCTACTTTCGCTCAGATCTTTATTCTTCTGTCTGCTCTTCTACAACCGTCTCAGCAGTTGCTTCTGTATTTGCTTCTTCTGCAGTCTCTTCTGCGTTCTCCTCCAGTTCACCTGAAGCCCTGCGTACCTTTGCGATACTTGCAACTTCTTCGTGTTCCTTCAGATTGATCAGTTTAACACCGGATGTGATTCTTCCGAGTACGGAAATCCCCGCACATTCCATACGGATCACGATACCATCTGTGTTGATGATCATAATCTCATCATCCGGACCTACTGCCTTTGCACCGACTACATTTCCGGTCTTCTCTGTGATCTTATAGCATTTCACGCCTTTTCCACCACGGTTCTGGGCTGTGAATTCTTCCATGCGGGTTCTCTTGCCCATACCCTTTTCAGATACGATCAGAAGCTCTTCACCCTGCGCATCAAGCTGCATTGCAACAACTTCATCACGGTCACTTAAATTCATACCACGAACGCCCATAGAGGTTCTTCCGGTTGAGCGTACATCAGATTCATGGAAACGGATGCATTGACCATACTGCGTAACGAGAATAACATCTCTTTCATCATCCGTAATCTTAACTTCGATCAGTTCATCATCCTCACGGAGTGTGATCGCAGCAAGTCCTGTCTTTCTTACATTTGCGTAATCCAGGATCGGAGTCTTCTTAACAAGACCTTTCTTGGTTGCCATGAACAGATAGTCACCTTCCTTGAAATCCTTGATCGGAATCATTGCTGTGATCTTCTCATCCGGCTGAAGCTGAAGGATGTTGATAATTGCTGTACCTCGGGAAGTTCTTCCTGCTTCCGGAATCTCATATCCCTTCAGGCGATAGCAGCGTCCGGTATTGGTAAAGAACATAATATACTGGTGAGTATTGGTCATAAACAGCTCTTCTACATAGTCTTCATCCAGAGTCTGCATACCCTTGATACCCTTGCCGCCACGATTCTGGCTCTTGAAAGTATCGTTGCTCATTCTCTTAATGTATCCCATCTTGGTCATGGTGATCACTACATCTTCTCTCGGGATCAGATCCTCTGTAGAAATGTCGTATTCATCAAATCCGATGGCTGTTCTTCTGTCATCTCCGTATTTTTCAGAGATCACAAGGATTTCTTTCTTAATTACGCCAAGCAGAAGCTTTCTGTCTGCGAGGATCGCCTTGTACTCTGCGATCTTCTTCTCAAGCTCTGCATACTCTGTTTCCAGCTTCTCTCTTTCCAGACCGGTCAGAGCTCTCAGACGCATATCCACGATAGCCTGGGACTGTGCATCACTTAAGTTAAAGCGGCTCATCAACTCTGCTTTCGCAATCTGTACGGTCTTGGATCCACGGATGATCTTAATAACCTCATCAATGTTATCCAGGGCGATCAGCAGACCTTCCAAGATGTGTGCACGTTCTTCTGCCTTATTCAGCTCGTATTTGGTACGTCTAGTCACAACGTCTTCCTGATGTTTCAGATAATGGTTCAGGATTTCCAGAAGGCTCATAACCTTCGGCTCATTATTGACCAATGCAAGCATGATCACACCAAATGTATCCTGCAGCTGTGTATGCTTGTAAAGCTGGTTCAGAACGACATTCGGGTTCACATCTCTTCTCAATTCGATGCAGACACGCATACCTTCACGGCTTGACTGGTCGCTCAGGTCTGTGATTCCATCAATCTTCTTATCTCTTACAAGCTCCGCGATCTTCTCGATCAGGCGGGCTTTGTTGACCATATACGGAAGCTCGGTTACTACGATTCTGTGCTTTCCATTCTGCATTGGCTCGATATTGGATACCGCACGCACACGGATCTTTCCACGTCCTGTACGGTAAGCCTCTTCGATTCCTCTTGTTCCAAGGATCGTTGCTCCCGTCGGGAAATCAGGTCCTTTGATGATCTCCATGATCTCTTCGATCGTGGTCTCATCTTTATCTTCAATCTGGTCATCAATAATTTTCACAACCGCACCGATGACTTCTCTTAAGTTGTGCGGTGGAATATTGGTTGCCATACCTACCGCGATACCGGAGGTTCCGTTTACCAGAAGGTTCGGGAATCTTGACGGAAGTACGGTCGGTTCTTTTTCTGTCTCGTCAAAGTTCGGTGCAAAATCAACGGTATCTTTATTGATATCCGCTGTCATTTCCATCGAAATCTTACTAAGTCTTGCCTCGGTATATCGCATTGCGGCAGCACCATCACCGTCCACAGAACCGAAGTTACCGTGACCGTCTACAAGAATGTAACGGGTAGACCAGTCCTGTGCCATATTAACGAGGGCTCCGTAAATAGAACTGTCACCATGCGGGTGATATTTACCCATGGTATCACCGACGATACGCGCGCATTTACGGTGCGGCTTGTCAGGACCGTTGTTCAACTCGATCATCGAATAAAGAATACGTCTCTGAACAGGTTTCAGACCGTCTCTTACATCCGGAAGCGCACGAGAAGCAATAACACTCATGGCATAATCGATATAGAACTCTTCCATGGTTTTTTTCATATCCACTTCATGAACTTTATCAAAAATATTATCTTCCATTGGTATTCTCCTATATATCTAAGTTCTTAACAAATTTTGCATTCTCTTCGATAAATTCTCGTCTTGGTTCTACTTTATCTCCCATCAGGGTTGTAAAGGTAAGATCCAGTTCGGAAGATGTCTCATCGTCCATTGTCACTCTTCTTAAGATTCGATGCTGCGGATCCATTGTGGTATCCCATAACTGCTCTGCGTCCATCTCACCCAGACCTTTGTATCGCTGAATCTTATTGTTCTGATCACGTCCAACTTCGCTGATGATCTTCGCCAGTTCTTCATCGCTGTATGCATACCAGACTTTCTTGTTCTTCTCCAGCTTGTAAAGCGGCGGCTGAGCCAGATATACATAGCCCTGTTTGATCAGCTCCGGCATAAAACGATAGAGGAATGTCAGAAGCAGCGTACTGATATGTGCTCCATCAACGTCGGCATCGGTCATGATGATGATCTTGTGATATCTCAGTTTGGAAATATCGAAATCATCATGGATTCCTGTACCGAATGCAGTGATCATTGCCTTGATCTCGGCATTACCGTAGATCTTATCCAGTCTTGCCTTCTCTACATTCAGGATCTTTCCACGAAGTGGCAGGATCGCCTGGGTTGCTCTGTCACGGGCTGTCTTTGCAGAACCTCCCGCAGAATCTCCCTCTACGATGTAGATCTCACACTTGGATGGATCCTTATCTGAACAGTCCGCAAGCTTTCCAGGCAGTGACATGCCTTCCAGTGCGGATTTTCTTCTGGTAAGATCTCTCGCCTTTCTGGCCGCCTCTCTTGCTCTCTGCGCCATAACCGACTTCTCAACAATTGATTTTCCAATAGCAGGATTCTGTTCAAGGAAGATCTGAAGCTGGCTGCTGACGATACTGTCAACCGCACCTCTCGCTTCACTGTTACCGAGCTTCTGCTTGGTCTGTCCTTCAAACTGAGGATCCTCAATCTTAACACTGATGATAGCTGTAAGACCTTCCCTGATATCCTCACCGGAAAGATTCGGCTCACTGTCTTTTAATAATTTGTTCTTTCTCGCATAGTCGTTAAAGGTCTTTGTGATCGCATTTCTGAATCCGACCACATGGGTCCCACCTTCCGGTGTCGTGATATTATTTACAAAACCATAGGTGTTATCTGTATAAGAATCATTGTGCTGCATTGCAACTTCAACTTCTACATTATCTTTTGTTCCTTCACAGTAGATGATCTGCTCGTAAAGCGGAGTCTTACTGCGATTTAAGTACTGAACGAACTCCTTGATACCGCCTTCATAGTGGAACACTCTTTCCTTCGGTTCTTCATCCCGGAGATCGGTCAGGCTGATGCGAAGTCCCTTGGTAAGGAACGCCATCTCACGGAATCTCTGTTTTAACGTATCATAATCAAATACTGTATCTTCAAAAATAGTTTCATCCGGAAGGAAGGTTACCTTTGTTCCTGTCTTCTCCGGATCACATTCGTCTACAACCTTCAGCTTATAAACAACATGTCCTTTTTCATATCTCTGTCTGTACACCTTCCCTTCGTGGCAGATCTCAACCTCAAGCCAGTCAGAAAGCGCATTTACAACGGAAGCTCCTACACCGTGAAGTCCACCGGATACCTTGTATCCTCCACCGCCGAATTTACCGCCGGCATGAAGCACGGTGAATACAACCTCTACCGCAGGGAGTCCCGCTTTGTGGTTGATCCCCACCGGAATACCACGTCCGTTATCTATAACCGTAATTGAATTATCCGGATTGATGAACACCTGGATATGATCACAATATCCTGCAAGCGCTTCATCCACCGAGTTGTCAACGATCTCATAGACAAGATGGTGAAGTCCTCTTGAAGATGTACTGCCGATATACATACCAGGTCTCTTTCTTACTGCTTCCAGCCCTTCCAGTATCTGGATTTGGTCTGCTCCATATTCTGCACTCATATTGATCCTCCTAATTCTCTTTTGATACATGTCCGTTCTGAACATGGAATACTTTATTTATTGAAAATCGATGATTGACAAACTCGTCAAGTCCCGTACAGGTGATCAGAGTCTGTATATCATGAATACTGTCCAGTAAATAGTTTTGCCTGTGTTTGTCAAGTTCAGACAATACATCGTCAAGCAGCAGCACCGGCGTATCCTTTATGATCTGCCGTACCAGCTCGATCTCAGACAGTTTCAGCGAAAGTGCCGCTGTCCTCTGCTGCCCCTGCGATCCGAATCTGCGGATGTCGATCCCACCTGCCATAAAACAGATATCATCCCGGTGAGGTCCCACCGAGGTACTCTTCATCCTGATATCGCGCTCCCTGTTCTTCTCAAGCGCCGCCTCAAGTGAAAGCGCTCCGCATCCAGGTTCATACGAAAGGCCGATCCTTTCCCTGCCTCCCGTCAGTTTATGGTGAATGTCTCCGATTATCGCATTGACCTCCTCGATAAACCGGAGCCTTCTCTGAATAATCTTTTCTCCATACTGAACCAGCTGCATATCCCATACATCCAGTGTGTCCAGTATATCATCTCTGTAATAGGCATCCTTCAGCAGACGGTTCCGCTGATTGAGTGTGCGGTTATAATTTGCCAGGTCACTAAGATACACCTTATCAAGCTGTGAAAGCTCCAGGTCCATGAACCTTCTCCTCTCCGCCGGACCATTTTTAATAATGTTCAGATCCTCCGGCGAGAAAAACACAAAATTCGTCAGACCGAAAAGCTCACTCGCCCTCCGGATCGGGACCTTGTTAATCGCAATCCCTTTCGGACTGTTCTTCTTCAGGTGCATATCGATCTGCCATGGAACGCCATTTTTTTCAATGACAGTCTCAATATGAGCCTCATCCTGCCCGAATCGGATCAGATCCCGGTCCTTCGTCCCCCTGTGAGACTTCGTGGTTCCCGACAAATACACCCCTTCCAGGATATTCGTCTTGCCCTGCGCATTATCACCGTAAAAAATATTCGTGGCATGATCAAATTCAATATTCAATATTTCATAATTTCTGTAATCTTTTAATTTTAATGATTTGATAATCATACCTGTGCCAGCCTATTTTTCAATCTTGATCTCTTCTCCGTTAAATGTAACAACGTCGCCGTCATATAATTTTTTACCACGTCTGGTATCTACTTCTCCATTAACCTTTACCAGACCTTCTGTAATGACTTCCTTGGCTTCCACACCGGATCCTACAAGACCTGCTGCTTTCAGTGCCTGACCAAGCTTGATAAATTCATCTCTGAGTTTGATTGTCTCCATAATTTTTGTCCTCTCTAAATTCCTATACTGCTCCACTGAAGTTCACCGGAAGAATCAGATACACATAGCTTTCTCCTTCATCCTTGATAAAGCAAGGAGCCTTTGCATTCATAAAGTAAAGATCTGCTTCTTCATCATCAATGACACGAAGTGCGTCAATGAGGAACTTCGGATTGAAGCCGATCAAGAGGTCTTTTCCCTCTTTAGTGATCATAATCTCTTCATCCATCGTCCCCTTCTCGGACTTGATCTTAAGTTCCATCATTTCATCCTGAATGTTGATGATGATCGGCTTCTTATCACCTTCTTTTACAAGAAGAGTTGCACGGTCAATACAGTTCAGGAGTTCTCTTTTATTGATTCTTACCTTTGTCTCATAATCATTGGACAGCATCTGCTCGATACGGAAATATTCTCCTTCAATCAGTCTGGATACCACAACGGTATCATCAAATTCAAATACAATGTGGTTGGCTGTGAAATACAGTCTCACTTCGCTGTCTGCTTCACCTGAAAGGATCTTGCTGACTTCGATCAGGGTCTTTCCCGGAACCACGATCTTCTTCGGTTCATAAGATTCCTTCAGCTCGATCTTGCGGATGGAAATACGGTGTCCGTCAAGGGATACCACTTTCAGAATATCCCCGTTCATATCGAAGAGTTCTCCTGTCATCAGTTTGTTGCTGTCGTTGTCTGCAATTGAGAAAATGGTCTGGCGGATCACTTCTTTCAGTGTGAACTGGGAAATGGAAACCGGATTTTCTCTCTCAATATACGGCAGATAAGAAAAATCTTCACCGGATTTACCGGAAATATTGAATTTTGCTTTTTCACAGGTAATGAGCGTCTGAAGGTTCACTCCACTTTCAATCACGATTTCATTATCAGGAAGCTTTCTTACGATATCTGAGAAAATCCTCGCATCCAGTGCGATCATTCCCTTCTCATCGATCTGCCCTCTGATCACAGTCTCGATCCCAAGCTCCATATCGTTCGCTGTAAGTTTGATAATATCTGTAGTTGCATCTATCAGAATGCATTCCAGGATCGGCATGGTTGTCTTTGTCGGAACAGCCTTTGATACAATGCTGACCCCTTTCACAAGATCTGATTTAAGACATCTGATTTTCATAATGTGTAAAACTCCTTTCGACGCGCAAAATATATATTTATATAAAACAAATCCGTAGTTATCTTAGTAGTGTCTGTTGAATTGTGGACAAGTACTTTAAGGCCTTGATCCAAAAGGATTTAAGGCTTTGACAAGTCCGTGGACAGTTCTTTTTCTTCCCTGGCAGATCATGGAAAACTTTTCTACAGCGGGCTGATTTTCTTCTGAATGATCTCGATCGTATTTCTCAAAGTCTCATCTTTTTCCACATCCCGGGCAATCTTGTCCACACCGTGGTTCACAGTGGAATGGTCACGCCCTCCGAGCAGATTACCGATACTTTGAAGAGACGCATCCGTCATCTGCCTGCACAGGTACATCACGATCTGTCTGGCTCCGGCCGTTCTTGCATTTCTCCGACTTCCCTTAAGTTCAGAGACGGAAACATTAAAATGATCGGAGACAACATCCAGAACCAGCTCCGGCGTCACCTTGTGGCTATCGTCCGGTGCGATCATATCCTTCATTGCCTCTGCCGCCAGAGAAACATCAAAGTTCTTTCTTCCACCGATCCGGTATAATGCGATCAGCTTGTTAAGTGAGCCTTCCAGTTCCCGGATATTAGTCTTGATGTTCATCGCAATATACTGGATCACCTCATCCGGAATCTGATATCTTTCCAGTTGGTCCAGTTCTATTTTCTTATAAAGAATCGCCATACGTGTCTCGTAATCCGGCACCGAAATATCTGCGATCAGTCCCCATTCAAATCTTGTCCGCAGACGCGCCTCCAGTGTCGTCATATCCTTTGGCGGTTTGTCGCTGGAAATGACGATCTGCTTTCCGGCATTGTGCAGATGATTGAACGTATGGAAAAATTCTTCCTGTGTACTTTCTTTGCCGATAATGAACTGTACGTCATCGATCAGAAGTACGTCATTATTGCGGTACTTATCGCGGAATGCATTCATCGCCAGATCGTTGCCGGTCTTTCCGTTGCGGATCGCCGTGATCAGGTCATTGGTAAATGTCTCACTTGTCACATACAGGACTTTCTTCGATGGTTCCCGGTCCAGTATGTAGTGTGCGATCGAATGCATCAGATGGGTCTTGCCAAGTCCTACCCCACCATATAAAAACAGAGGATTGTAAACCTCACCGGGAGATTCGGCAACTGCCAGTGATGCGGCATGTGCAAAATTATTATTCCCTCCTACCACAAAGGTATCAAACGTATACTTCGGATTCAGATTCGCTTTTTCAGCTATCGGGCTTACCTCTTTATGCTTATGTGTCTTCTCTTTTACGGGCGCAGTCTTCTCCAGATATCTGCGCTGCTGCTCGCGCGGCAGATCTCTGGGAATAAACTTAATCTGATACTCTGTCCCGGTAACTTCCGCGATGCATACTTTAAGCGGAAGAAGATATTTATTCTGAATGTGTTCGATGCTCGCCTTAAAATTAACGGTAAGATACAGAGTGTTGCCTCTGATCTCATATACCTCCAGCGGGCGTATCCACGTTTCAAAAGAAATGTTCGATAGAAAATATTCTACTTTCAGCTTTTGAATGATCTCTTCCCATTTTTCTTTTATGACGTCCATATTCCTGCCCCATTCATCTTCAAAATAAGCATAATCATACTCTTATATTCTACCTTAAAACGATTTCAGAATCAATCAAAAACCATAAACTTATTCATAATTTCCTTAAAATAAGGGTCGAAACTTTATTAAAACTGCTTGACGGAGACAGCTTTTTTGATTATAATGAAGTACGATGTCTTAAAAACGTAAATAAGCTTCTATTCATATAAGAAGGAATCGATAGGAGGTGGATATCAATGAAGATGACATTCCAGCCAAAGAAACGTTCCAGAGCGAAAGTTCATGGATTCAGAGCAAGAATGGCCACAGCAGGTGGAAGAAAAGTTCTTGCAGCAAGAAGAGCAAAGGGAAGAAAAGTATTATCAGCATAGGTCACATATATGTGGCCTTTTCTTCTATGCAAATTTATGTAAATCGGGAGAATAAAGTATGAAATTTTCCGAATCATTGAAGAAAAACAGGGATTTCCAGTCTGTATACAGAAAGGGAAAACCTTATGGTAACAAGTACCTTGTAATGTATCTCCTGGCGAATGATCTCGGACGCAACCGCGTCGGAATTTCCGTCAGCAAAAAAGTTGGGAACAGCATCATAAGACATCATTTAACAAGGCTGATCCGTGAGAGTTACAGGTTACACGAAGAACAGTTCCAATGTGGATATGATATCGTGATCATCGCAAGGACGACCGCCAAAGACCGGTCATACCATGAGATTGAAAGCGCTCTCATCCATCTGGGCAAACTTCATCACATTTATTCGGACTGCAATTAGCCAGTTCAGTATATCGAGAAGACGGATATACACTACGAGGCACTGAAATTATGAAAAAGATATTATTATATTTGATTCGTTTTTACAGAAAATATTTATCACCTATGAAGGTATATACCCACTGTATTTACATTCCAACCTGCTCAGAATATGCTTTGGAGGCCATTGAAAAATACGGTGCGTTTAAAGGAGGCCTTCTGACCGTATGGAGAATCCTCAGATGCAATCCATTCGCCAAAGGTGGATATGATCCGGTGCCTTAAACCTATAGGCCGTCCAAATACCGGGACGGAAATGTTTATGGAGGAAAGGTTATGACAGGAATTTTAATGACACAGGTCAGCACACCAATCATCGGACAGGCTGCCTGGCTGCTCGGTAAGATCATGGATGGTATTTACCGGGTAATGGATTTAATCGGCATTCACAACCTGGGTGTATGTATTATTCTTTTGACAATTGTCATCTACACTTTACTGATGCCGCTCACCATCAAGCAACAGAAATTTTCCAAGATGTCCGCTGCAATGAACCCTGAGCTCCAGAAGGTTCAGCAGAAGTACAAAGGAAAAAATGATCAGGCTTCCATGCAGAAGATGCAGGAAGAAACACAATTGGTTTATGAAAAATACGGAGTATCACCGACCGGCGGATGCTTAAGTATGTTTATCCAGTTCCCAATTCTCTGGGCAATGTACTATGTAATCCGCAACATCCCTGCTTATGTTGGGCAGGTTAAAGCGGTATACACACCGCTTCTTACCTCTATCATGGCACAGGATGGATGGCAGAAGGTCATGGAAAAGATCGGCGAAGCAAAACCGATCCTTATGTCCGCCTCCAAATATGATTACTCTGATAAAAACGTACTGATCGACGTACTGTACAAATTCCAGACTTCAACCTGGGAAACTCTCGGCAAGAAGCTTCCGGATCTGCAGTCTACGATCGACAGCACCGTCGATACATTAAAGTCCATGAATAACTTCCTTGGACTTAACATTGCGGAAACTCCTATGAACCTCATTAGCAACGGTGTAAAAGCCGGCGCATGGGGAATTGTGATCATGGCAGTGCTGATTCCTGTCCTTTCAGGACTTTCCCAGTACCTGAGCGTGAAGCTTTCTCAGCAGACAACTGCAGTTACGAACAATCCGCAGGCTGACCAGATGGCTTCAACCATGAAGACAATGAACGTTACCCTTCCTCTTGTATCTGTATTTATGTGTTTCACATTACCTACAGGTCTTGGAATCTACTGGGTTGCAAGTGCCGTTGTCCGTATGGTACAGCAGTTCTTTATCAACAAACATCTGAATAAGATTCCGATGGATGAACTGATCAAAGAGAATATGGAAAAAGCTGCTGAAAAACGCAAGAACAAAAACGAAGTGGATGCAAGCAATGTAAACAAAATGGCTCATAAGAACGTGAAAAACATTCATGAGCCGGTAAGAACAGCTGCTCAGACAAAAGAACTTGAAGAAAAGCTTGAAGAAGCCAAGAAGAAAAATGAAAATGCAAAGGCAGGAAGCCTTGCAGACAAAGCAAACCTTGTAAAGCGCTTTAACGAAGGCCAGAAATAGGGGGACAAGTCAAATGAATGAGATTACAGTATCAGCAAAAACTTTAGACGATGCCATCACAGAAGCTTCTATCCAGCTTGGCGTAGCAAGTGATCAGATGGAATATGACGTAATTGAAAAAGGAAGTGCAGGCTTCCTCGGAATCGGAAGCCGTCAGGCAGTTATCCGTGCCCGTATCAAAAAAACTGTAACAGAAGAAATCAAAGCCGAAGAAATCAAACCGGAAGAGATCAAAAAAGAATTCAAGAAGGATTTCCGAAAAGACCGCAAGGAATTCGTTGGACACAAAGAACGTAAAGAGTACAAAGAACACAAAGAATACAAAAAAGATTCGAAAAAGGACTTCAAAAAAGAGCCTAAGAAAGAATTTGTAAAAGAAAACAAAACAGAAACAGCCTCTGCCGTAACAGCAGCAGCTCCGGTTTATGAAGAAAAGAAAGAACTTCATGTAGCCGTTGTAACAGAAGCGACACAGAAGATCTGTGAGAAATTCTTACAGGAAGTTCTTCAGGCAATGGGAATGGGCGAAGTAACTATCGTATCCTCCATTGATGAAGAAGGTGCTCTTGCAATTGAGATGAGCGGTGACAACATGGGTATCCTGATCGGTAAGCGTGGACAGACATTGGATTCTCTCCAGTACCTCACCAACCGTGTAGCCAACAAGTCACAGGATGGTTATGTACGTGTCAAACTCGACACAGAAGACTACCGCAAGAGAAGAAAACAGACTCTTGAAAATCTCGCAAAGAATATCGCTTACAAAGTAAAACGAAGCAGAAAGCCGATCTCACTGGAGCCGATGAATCCTTATGAAAGAAGAATCATCCATTCCGCTCTGCAGGCTGATGACAGAGTTTCTACCCACAGCGAGGGCGAAGAACCATACAGACATGTGGTTGTTACTTTAAAAAGAGATAGAGAAAGATAAATTCAAGTATAGAATTTAAAAGACCAGAAGCTGCACGTTACAAAGCTTTATGAAAATGCCGGAAATGATATGGCAGGTTCTTATGAAGTTTTGCGGCGTGCAGTTTTGTACATGGAAAGGATATCACTATGGGAACGGATACCATTGCTGCAATTGCAACTGCAATGACAAGTTCAGGAATCGGAAT
>OHYL01000598.1_pt1 | contig 16058 bp, 20 predicted proteins | sample 1580261 | NCBI WGS metagenome assembly OHYL01 (sample SAMEA3882548, study PRJEB24775) | human gut metagenome | biome: human-associated habitat; feature: intestine environment; material: feces | place: Netherlands | collected 2009/2010 | reverse complement strand
TCGAGGCTCAATCACGCTCTCTATTTTCTCGCTGTCTACGCTTAGCAACTGCCATTACTGGCAGGCACCCAAGACTCGATACTGGCGGTTGGTTAGACCTTACCAGGCAGGCATTTCACCTGCTAGACTACTCGCCCTTATCTGGGCGCACAATCCCGATTTATCATCCCACTTTGCTTCTTGTAATGGAGAATTCCCCATTCAGCTCATTCATCGTTGCATTGGACTGATCCATGTAGAAGTTACCGGTATTTAAGTTGACCTGCTCAAATCCAAATTCACAGTGCAGTCCTCTTCCCATCAATGCTCCGTCAATCCGTATCTTATCCTGATCCGTAAGAGGTGCCGGGCTATATGGGCCATTGGTCTGTGGGTTACGGATAAAGATCGTATTATTCGCAACAACCAGTGCATGCCGACCAGATAATTCATACTGGTATCCGCATCCGGGATACAGCAGAACAATGCGACCTTCTTCTCTCCGATGCTGTACAGATCCAGTTCGTCCGTACAGGTCAGATTGGCGATCTGTTTCAGATTGAACGTTGCCAGACGGACACCAACAGAAATCAAAATCGACTTCACAGTCTTTCCAGTAACAAAATGTCAATAGTTTTTTAATCACTTTTTCAAAAAAGGCAAAAAAATAGAACGTATAGTTAATTTCCATACGCTCTATCTCACATTTCATATTATATTTTTGAAGTCTACAAACTTGAAGTTGTCGATTTCCTTGCAATAGAAAACAACATTCTGATTTACTCACTATTTCGCAATTACTATTTTCAAAGTGATATCCCCATTTGACAAAAGTTCTGTCACATCACCTTTTGGAATATTCATTTTCCCCAGTCTGGTATATGCCCATGAATTTGATCCATAAAACACTACTATTTTGTCTCCACTGTATAGAACTATATCACCGCTATGAGTAGTTATCTGCTCATCCTTTTTTGTATAACTTTTTCCCAGAGAACCAACCTGCTCATTGTCACTATACATAGACATCTGCACTACGATATCACCTTTGCCTGCTTCTTCCATAAGTTCTTGCACAGTCTGATTATCTTCCCATATAACCGGGATTTCAGTGTCGTTAAAATTATAACTTCATGTATTCTTTCTCATCATCCATCGCCGATTTGACGGTAATTTCTGTTTCTCTACATCCTACAAGCCCAGATAAAACTAATATACACAGACTAAATAACAGTACTCTTTTCAAACTCATAATTTCTTTCCAAGTTCATATGCTTTTTTCATCACATCAACATGGCTTGCAGCTATATTTGCAGCATCAATTCCACCGCCACCGACCATGCCTTTCAAGGAAGCCTTTTCAAAACAGTCTACCCAGCCTTGCAGACCATTGTAGGCTTTTTCAAATGCACTTTCATCATTCTCAGCGGCAGTTGCAATCATATAAATATCTCTGAATGAATAATCTGTCGAATATAAAGGATTCAATCTATCAAGAAGTGTTTTCATCTGGCCACACATCTCATAGTAATAAATTGGTGTTGCATAGACAATAACCTCCGCATCCTTTACTTTTGCCATAATATCTGCAACATCATCCTTCAGTACACACATCCCATTCCTCTGACAGGATAGACAACCGATACAATATTTTATATCTTTTCCTTTCAAAGAAAGAAGTTCCACATCATGCCCGGCTTCTTTTGCTCCCTTTGCACACTCATTTGCAAGTATATCAGAATTGCTGCCTCCTCGAAGACTTGTCGATATGATCAATACTTTTTTTGCCATGATTAAATTTCTCCTTTTTCAGTGTCTTTTTTAACCTTCCGTATAACTTTCGCAGGCACTCCTGCCGCAATTATATTGGCTGGAACATCTTTTGTTACAACTGCTCCGGCTGCAATGACCGAACCTTCACCAATCGTAACCCCCGGAAGAACCGTTACATTTGCTCCAAGCCACACTTTTTTTTCGATGTGAATCGGCTGAAATATCATACCTGCTCTTTTCTCGGGATCTTCCATATGATTGATCGTTGCCAATACTGCATTATGTCCAATCAGGACTCCATCCTCTATATAAATACCACCCTGATCCTGAAACTTACATCCTGCATTAATAAAAACATTTTTACCTATATGGATATTTCGCCCGCAGTCTGTATAAAACGGAGGAAACATTCCAAAACTTTCATCTATTTTTTGTCCGGTAAGTTCCGACATAAGCTGTATAATTTCTTCTTTTGTATGATATTTGTTATTCAGCTCCATCGTTATCTTTAATGCCCTTTGAGACAGCTCATGCATAACCAGATGTTCTTCACTTCCACCATCTACGATATATCCGGGCTTCATATTACTCAAATATTCTTCACACGTCATAATTAACCAACTCCGTTTTCTTTAAAAAATTTCTGAATTTTGTCAAATGGGATCACATCCGGATTATCGTATAGATCTGTATGAACAGCTCCCGGAATTGTCAGCAGTTCTTTATTAGATGTGTACTTGCTGTTCTTGATCATATTTTCATAAGCATCTTTTCCAAAATAATAGCTGTGTGCTTTTTCTCCATGAACGATAAGGACTGCACTTCTGATTTCATTACTGTACTTTAATATTGGCTGATTCATAAATGACATACATCCAATACTGTTCCAGCCATCATTTGAATTCAGGCTCCTTTTATGATAACATCTGCCTTTATAATACTCACTGTAATCTTTTACGAAGAAAGGTGCATCTTCCGGAACCGGAAGGGGAACACAACCACCGCCTCTTGAATATTCGCCTTTACGGTATTCTTCTGTCCTGAGGGTATTCAGTGACTGTTTCTTTGCATAACGTGCTTCTTCACTGTCCTCAGAATCAAAGTATCCATTCGCATTTACTCTTGTCATATCATACATGGTAGAAGCAACGGTTGCTTTTATTCTTGTATCCAACGCTGCTGCGTTAAGAGCCATTCCACCCTAGCCGCAGATTCCAATGATTCCTATTTTATCCGGATCCACATCTTCCCGAACAGAAAGGAAATCAACAGCAGCCATAAAATCTTCTGTATTAATATCTGGAGAAGCCATAAATCTTGGATAGCCTCCACTTTCCCCCGTAAAAGAAGGGTCAAATGCAATTGTTAAATATCCTCTTTCAGCCATTGTCTGTGCATATAATCCGGAACACTGTTCTTTGACTGCCCCAAATGGTCCGCTTACGGCAATCGCAGGATATTTCCCAGATGCATTTTTCGGTTTATACAAATCTGCGGCAAGTGTGATTCCATAACGATTTACAAATGTCACTTTCTTATGGTCTACTTTTTCACTCTGTGGAAAAGTTTTATCCCATTCAGATACCAGCTTTAATTTTTCTGTTTTTAACATATTTAACATCCTCCATATGCAAAATTTCTTGTAATTACACTAACAATAGTATATGATATAAATATCTTACAACCTAAAGTTAACTTTAGGTCAAGCATAAATTTGAAAGAAGGTTTTTTATGTATACAATCGGTCAGGTCTCTGCAATGTTTAATCTTCCTGTTTCTACATTAAGGTATTATGACAAGGAAGGCTTTTTCCCTAATCTGGAACGTAAGGGAAATATCCGTTATTTCAGCGATAATGAATTAGAAGCACTTCGTATCATTGAATGTCTGGAGAAATCCGGTCTTGAGATAAAAGATATAAAGCAATTTTTTATCTGGGTATCTGAAGGCAGCTCCAGCTATGAAAAAAGGAAAGAATTATTTGAAACCAGAAAATCAGCTGTTGAAACTGAAATTCAGGAACTTCAAAAAACTCTCTCCCTCTTAAAATTCAAGTGCTGGTATTACGAAACAGCAATGAAAGATGGTAACGAAGATGCTATAAATGCCATGTTGCCTGACAAACTTCCAAAAAATATACAGAAACTATATGATAAAGGACATGACTGATTTTTGCTTTCTCCATCAAACTAGAATTTATCTTTTCTTATAGGTAATTACGATTCCAATAATAGAAGCAATAAAAGCAAGTGGTGCTAATCTCACAAAGACAAATTCAAATCCATGTAATATGGTTCCTGCAACTGCAAACTCTGGGTTATTATAATCCCACCTTAGATAAAAACTTTGCATAACTGCAAAAGCAATAAAAGCAAGCACTATAAACGCACATAACGTGATAAGTATCCAACGAATCGTTTTTACTTTGAACATATTTCTCTTTGCCAGCTGTAAATTAATTACCTCTAATTTTTCAGAGATTGCTTTTAGGTCATCTGTCATCGGCTCCATTACAGTTTCTCCAAGCAATACGCTTACAGAAGTATCCAATTCATCTGCCAATGTAATTAACATATCCGAATCTGGAACTGATAAACCATTCTCCCATTTTGATACAGTCTGTCTTACTACGTTCAGTTTAATTGCAAGTTCTTCTTGTGATAGTCCTTTTGACTTTCTAATTCTTTTAAGATTATTACTTAACATAATCTTTTCCTCCTTGATTTTGATAATTCAACTCTACATTCAAAAGAGCCATTGCCACAAGCAACACATATTAACATCCGCTTATTTACGGACTTTTCGCAGACAAATTCCGATTTCACGACATCATTTCTAATACAGATTATACTATATTTTTTTAATTCAGTCCACGCATTATGCCTAACAGGTATAGATACCTGATGCAAAAATAATATTTAATTATCCTCATCTCTTATTTTTGCGACCATCAAAACTCTCCGATACTGTCGCATTTTTTCTGCTCCTACCAGTGTAAAGTATCGTTTTACATCCTGATCAGTCAAACCTTCTTCAACGCCTTTTATAATCTCTTCCTGTTCTTCTGGTGATAGCTCACTAGAATATCGTCTAAAGCAATCAATAATGTCTCCTGATAAGTCCCATTGTTCTCTATTGGAATCTACAGAAACTATAGATGGATCAGAACTGCTCCATGTAGCCCCAGTATTCGATAATTTACACTTAAAACGGCATAACTCGTTATGAACTTTACCAAATATTACTGGATGCTGCCATACAGCCGGATGTACTTTTCTTACCTCACTTTTTTTAATCACATCATAAGTATTTTTGGTGTTAAACAATTTTCATTAGCATTAATAATTAAATAAGTATCCTCTGGATTAATAAACAAATCCATTTGAGTACAAATGGTTTTTCCACTATTTACATAGACTTTATAATTTGTGTTATCATGTGCTGTTCTATTGCTCACAAAACAATAAGTCACATTACAAAAATATCCCCTATTTAATTCTCTTGGTACAATTTTAGGCATATCTGTTGCAACTATTCCTACCCTTGAAGTTATGTCATCATCTTGATATGAATAACTTCCTATTTTTTTATATGATTTAATACTTTTTGTGTTCCATTCCTATTCTCTTTCCATAAATTATCATCATACATATCATAGCCATCTATATTATCTATTTCCATAGCATCTTTACTTATGTATTTATTATTGTAAATATCAGGATTGCTTGCTGATGCATCTCCTCCCTGTACCTGCAATGCTATGTCCATTGCTGCTTCTGTAAAATTTGCATCCATTTTTAAATCTGACAATCCATTACTTCTTCTCTGCTTATTAATCTCCTGAAGAACTTGCTCCGCCATCCCATAGAATTTTTTTACATCAACTTTTGCCTTTACCGTTGCGGCATTGGCATGGATTGTTCCTAACCACAGCAAACTCACAAAAGCAAGTAATGTCAGTAACAAATGTCCTCTCTTCATCGTTTTTTCTCTCATAACTTTCTCCTGTTCTTCGTGCCGAAATTCGGTACATTTTATAAGTAAATTTATCAGAGATCTTCGATATATGTATACATCATATCAATCCATCTCCAACTGTTATATTTGATTTTAATATATCATATTTTTTTCACGATTCCAGTATCCTAGCCAGCTTTTTTCATTTTTATGCGTGCTGAATTTCGGCACATTCTAAATTCTTGGGAAACTGTGCTTTCCATATATCATATTCATCCTGTACTTCAGATACCAGAGGTACATACTCCACTCTAAATTTACTCTCATTATATCCGGCAACTTTATTACAGCTTTCTAAAAAACTGGCATATTCCCTTGCCTCTATTTCTTTTACAAAACCAGCCTTTAGCTCTTTTTTTCCGTTACATTTCTCATAAACCTTCCACTCAAATTCTCCTGTTGCATTTCCTTTATTCCTTGTATATTCTTCTTTTTTAGCCGCCCATAACTCAAGATATACCATCAGTTTCCTTATAGCTGTATTATTACTATCAAAAGTTAGAAGAAGCTCATCTCTTGTCTTTGTTATTTCCAATCCATATTTTTCTTCAAGATAAAATAATATTCTAATAGCATCTTCTTCTGTCTGAATATCTATATCATTTAATGCTGACATATCTATATCCAAAGCTTCTGCAATTTTAATCCGTATATCTTCTTTAGGAGCCATCATGTCTTTTTCATATTTTCTTATACGGGAATCTTGTGTTCCAATAGAAAATCCTACTCTTTCCCCCAATGCTTTTTGAGTCAGCCCCCGCAATTCCCTGTACTTTTTTATTTTTTCTCCAAGTGTCATTCTCTTTCTCCTTCCATTCCAATCTGCACAAAAAAAGCAGGTAGATATTATTCTCCTGCTTTTTTTGTCATGTGCCGAAATTCGCTACGTTCATTTAGATTTAATTCTCAGTTCTTTCTTTCGTTCTTCAAGTAATTTTTCAATATAATTTATTAGTTCTGGATCACTTTCTTTTCCTATGATATACGAATATATTCCCTTTTTATCCTCAGTCGTTGTCTTATCATCTATAATCTGCCCTACCAAAAACTGTTCTCTGGTTTCTACAGGTACAAAAGTTCTGGCATAATTTTTTGTTGTTTTTTTAAAGCCTGCTACTGTTACAACTTTTTTTCTGAGCAGACTATTTATAATCAGATGTATAGAGCTGTCTTTCCATTCTCTCTCTTTCGACTTTTGAATGATCTCTGCTGAAGTCAACTCCTCCCCTTCATCCCATAAAACTTCCATCACAGCAAATTCACTTTTAGTTAATCTTGTTTTCATTATTTTTTCTTCTCCTATATTTTCATTTTTAATCATATATATTTGTATTAAAAAAGCAGAAAAACTTAGAAAGTTATGTTGCTTTAGGCTTCTTTATACAGTAGTTGACATTACATTATATAATTGCTATTATATTATTAACAAACAACCAGCAGGGAGCTTTTAAGCTTCCCATTCTGGGGGTCATATCAGTTAATAAATAAGCTGCCTATTCCGCCAAGAACAAAGGGCAGCTTATTTATTTTTCAAATTCAGAATCGCAACTATCAATAACGCAACCGTTAATATTATATTAAATTCCTCATATGTACTCATAAATATACGCCCCCTTTCTGGTATTCTCCAGAACAGGAGGCAGCTACCCTGCCGGTCATAAAGCAGGTCTACATTTTACAATGTTCCTCTGCCTGTCTACTATATCATGTATTTCTTTTTACTTCCACACTATTTTCAGATGATTTGATCCATTTATTTTGATAAAAAGGAGTATCTCTATTGGGGATCAAGATACTCCTTATGCACAACAATGATTGGGGATTTTTGCTGTGCAAATCCCACCTGTGCTTTTGAAGCAACGGACAATGATGCCGGGGAATACACCATCTCCGCAGGCGGGCATAAAAATAGGATACTTCTTCTTTATATTGAAGGTATCCCTCTTAATTTTTCTTACAAATGATCATTTTATAACAGCATTTACTACCAGTCGGTAATCATCCCCTTTTTTCTTTCCTGAACAAGTAGACAGCGTAAGGATCTGTCCATCTTTTTTCGGTTTCTTTTTAATAGGGTAGTAAGCGTTTTTTTCTATTGTCATGGATAACCAATCCATCCATCTATTATCCTTCTTGTCCCCTGTGAAATCCGTTAGGTATGTTGTACTTTTATCCAGGCAGTCATATACACTATATACTGTATATTTCATTGCTTTTTCCGGCTGATATAGGTATATCTTGTTATATTTTTTATAAAAATCTTCTGATTCAAACTCATGAAGCGAACCAAACATAGATCTTGTACGCATATTATGACCATAAAGAATCAAATGCTTGTCCTCAAACGATGTTTCTGGCTGAAGGAAGATGGAACCGGCATAACAGTATTCCCCCTTATAATCTTTATGGAGATATTCATTCCATCTGCTTCCCTGTAAAACAGGATAATCAATCTTGGTTCCCGGAACTTTTATCCATCCAACAATGTCTGGATTTATTTTTTTTAATTTTTCCCAGTCTATGCCGGGATTTCCATCACCTGTTTCCTCTGCTTTTACATCGGATCGCAGGTCTTCTAATATTTTTTGGTTTTTCCATAATGGATATTCTTCCCTGAATGCTGCCCCTATAAAGATTATTGACAGACTGATCAATACGGCAATGACCAGTAGGTTAAAAAACTCCCTTATCTTTCCCATACTGTATTTTCTCCTTATTATTTTTTGTGCTGGATTTCAGTACATTTCACAGATTATGAACATAACACCACATATAGATTTCTCACTTTGACCACGTATTTATAAAATTCCTCTATCGGAGCTATTGACATGATCCTTCTGTGTGGTCTATACTGGATTTGCTGAAAAGTTTTCAGCATAATCCAATCTCGCAGACCGTTTCAAAGACGGTCTGTTTTTTTATCCCATCATATCCACCTCAAACCAGATAGATGGATAGGTTATTATATATATTATTTTATATATCTGGCTCTATATATTTTGCAGGTAACTCTTTCGTTTCTGGAACCGTAATCTCTTCGCTTTTAGAATCGTAATTTCTTCGCTTCTGGAATCGTAATTTTTTCGCTCCTGAAAAAATACCGGAACACTAAACTACCGTATTCTCCATTTTAAAATCATGCTGTACCTGTGCTTTATAATAAAGCCCTATTGTCAGTGGGGCATTATACAGCGATGCTAACAGGTAATTATCCGGCTTTCGGATTTCTCTTGTATTCCGGTTAAGGCATTCTATGATATACTCTATATGTTGTACAATTAATGTCTTTATCCGGTTCTGCACCTCATTTACTGGGATTTCTTCCCCTGATATTTTATATGTATCCCTGTCTGAGATATAAACATTTGCCATTATCTCTATCATAGCATCTATTATATTTTTATCCGTTTTGTGCCGTTGCATCAATATTTCATATTCTAACTGATGCCGTATCTTTTTTCTGTAAAACTCTCTCGCATGTCTTTTTTCCAGAATCGTAATTTCTTCGCTTCTAGAATCTCCCCTTTGGTCTTCCTTTCCCGTAATGCTTGTCTCTGCTATAGTTTCTTCTCTTTTATTTTCTTGCATCTTATCTTCAGGTAGGTTCTGCTCCATCTGTTCTTCAGGGACAGTCTCTTTTGCACCTTCTTTATGGACAGCCGTAAAGTTCATCACATAAATAATGTCCGGCTTACCCTGTCCTCTTTTTTTCTTCTCGATCAGTCCAACTTCGGAAAGCTGTTTCATTGCTTTGCTGATTGTACGATCACTGCGTCCCAGTTTTTCTACCAGTTGTTTCAGATTGTATGTGATATATAAACGACCAGTATCTTTTTCAATCCAGCTATTTTTTCTGGATAATGCCAGCCTAGATAATAATACTCCATATAATATCTTCGCAGTATCACTAATCCCTCTGTACTCCTCTTCTTCCAAAAGCAACGCTGGAATCTGATAAAAGCGGAAGTTTTCTCCCTCTGTATTGTAAAAATAGTCCAATCTCATCATTTTTTCTCCTCTCTTCTCTTTTCCAATGTAAAGGGGAATATCCTGGAAAGGGATCCCCCTTACATGAAAGTATATGCTGCACACAAATAGTGTGCGAATTCTGCCTGTGCTTTTGCAGCTACGGCATGGTCTTCTCCATCCGGCAGGCAGAATGTATGTAATACTGATCTTTTATACGGACTGTCCTTCTTCGTTTACGCAGTCCTTTAGCCATTTTTCAATCAATTCCGGACACCGCAAGATTTCTTCAGTAAGAAAATGGCTGATATAACTGGAAACCTCTTTTATATCTAAAGAATTCATATATTCTTGACGGGTTAATCCTGCTGTTTCTTCCCTTCCTTCTTCCACTAACTCATCCATCGGGACAGAAACTTCCCTTCCTTCCCTGTCCAGCTTTTCGGCAGGCTCTTTGCAGTCTGTATCTTCTGTTTCTATTTCTGGTACCATATCTCTTTGTTCTTCCCTCCTTTCTACAAGCTCTGGCTCTTCTTTTTCTTCTTTTGGGCAGTACTGGTCAAGCAGGGTCACATACCGTTCCCATGTAATGGATCTCTCTGAGATACTGATGTTTTTATCCGAGCAGGAGATCCTGATCTCCCCTTGCGATATTTCATAGGAAGTACTCCCATATCTCCCTTTTAAGAACTTTACGAGTGCTTTTCTGGAGACAGTAGACCTGTCATATTCATCTATACCCAACAGCCGGTACGATACCCGTATCTCTACCGCACCCGGTTCTAAATTCTTCTGTTTATATTCTTCTATATCCACATTTTTTGTAATCCCCTGTTCGATCACTTCCTTCTGCATCTTTTCCGGCAGCCTCGCCAGAGTGAGTGCGGCAGATTTTTCTATCTCTCCTTCCTTAAATTTTTCCATTGCCTCTGGAAGTAAATTTCTGGAGATCTGCTGGTACTCCTGTACCGTAGCCCTTGCAATCCCCATTTTTTTTGATAAGCGTTCTACCATTCTACCTTTCTGTAAAGAAGTGGGGAATTCTTCTGGATGTTCCCGTAAAAGTCTCTCCATCTCTGTAATCTCATGCATCAGCTCATATGGCTTTTTCGTATGATAGCCATTGGAAGCCAGTACACGGAAACTTTCCTGTACTACGCTAACATTATTTACAATGCATGGGAGAAATTCAAACTGTTTCAGTCCTCTCTCTTCTACAAGTAACCTGCATGCCTCACATCTTTTATGTCCGGCAATAATCCGGTATTCATCCGTATCTGATTTACTTACGGACAGATTTTCAATGACTTCTCCCGCAGCTTCGATCAGATCTGCAAGGGATTCTATCTCTTCCTTATCTCTTGCAGGACAATACTGATCTGGATTTGTTTTCAGTTTAGAGTAATGGATCCATTTGATCGTTCTTCGTGGATGCTGCTCTTCTTTTTTAATCTCTTCCTTATTAAATATATTCCCAAGCTTTGCCATAACCGATACCCCCTAATCCTCAAGAAGTTCTTCCACCAGATCTACAAAATCCTGTGCTACATTACTCATAACACGATGCTTTGCCACCGGCTTATAAAGGGATAACGCATTATCAACAATCGCTGTACGGCTGATACATGACTGTAAAAACGGATAATCATGCTTAGCGATCAGATCCTCTGAAGATAATTTCTGTGCTTTGGTGTTCGACACCATGTTTGCGAATATCTTCCACTCCAGATCTGGATTGTTTTCCAAGATCTCATGGTAAGCATCTTCCACCATTGTAAGATTATCCCGGCAGAAGTTATCAAATTTCACTGGGGTAAGGAACACATCCGCAGCATACAATGCATTCATTGTCAGCATATCAAATACAGGGCGGGTATCAATCAGGCAGACATCATAGTCTTTCTTTAAATATCCTAACGCTTCTTTCAGTCTCCACGGAGTTTTTTGCTCTGTGATCTTAACAGAGCCTTTCACAATATCTATATCCTGGTATTTTGTACGATAGACTGCACTATTTATCCCTTTAGGATTCTCAAGAACATCTCTTACCGTTTTACTGTATCCGTTTACCTTTGCAAAAAATCTTGTACAGTTACATTGTGGATCCAGGTCAATAACTAATACTCTTCCGCCCATTTCCGAAAATGTATAAGCTACGTTTACTGTTGTGGTGGTTTTTCCAACGCCACCTTTTAAATTTGCTACTACATATACTTTCATAATCAATCTCTCCTTAATTTTATCTTTTCAGAGTTAAATTTTATATAATATGTAAATAGATTTAACTCTAGGTTTTTATGTTTTCTAAATTTAATGTTATCCTGTTCATAATAAACCTCCTCGTATAATGAAAATAAAAAAAGGAACAAACCCTGATAATTAGGGTTTATTCCCAAACATGAAACGAGGGAAAGCAATGTTGCTTTCCCTCGCAGAACTTTATATATAGACTTTTACTTCAATATCTTCAAATCTGTTCGCTTTTGTATACTCTGAACGTTCAGCCATAAAGGCCTGCACATCTGCTTTAGTTACCATTAGCGTACAGAGGTAAATATATGATTGTCTATTCCTATTTCCTCTTTTCCGCAATCGCTGCCTGTGCTGCTGCTAATCTTGCGATAGGTACACGGAATGGTGAACAGGAAACGTAATCTAATCCAATTCTATGACAGAATTCTACGGATGATGGATCTCCACCATGTTCTCCACAGATACCACAGTGTAATTCTGGTCTCTGACCTTTTCCTAATTTAACTGCCATATCCATTAACTTACCAACACCATTCTGGTCAAGTTTAGCAAATGGATCGTTCTCGAAAATCTTAGCATCATAGTAAGCGTCTAAGAACTTACCAGCATCATCTCGTGAGAAACCGAATGTCATCTGTGTTAAGTCGTTTGTACCGAAGCAGAAGAACTCAGCTTCTTTAGCGATTTCGTCAGCTAATAATGCTGCACGAGGAATCTCAATCATAGTACCAACTTCGTATTTCATGTCAGAACCAGCAGCTTTGATTTCTTCGTCTGCTGTCTTAACAACGATCTTCTTAACGTATTTTAATTCTTTTTCTTCACCTACTAATGGAATCATGATTTCTGGAACGATTGTCCAGTCAGCATGTTTAGCCTGTACAGCTAATGCTGCACGGATAACTGCTTTTGTCTGCATAACAGCGATTTCTGGATATGTTACTGTCAGACGGCATCCACGATGTCCCATCATAGGGTTGAACTCTTTCAGGCTTTCAATAATAGCTTTAATAGTTTCTACTGATTTACCCTGTGCATCCGCAAGTTTCTTAATATCTTCTTCTGTCTGAGGTACGAACTCATGCAGTGGTGGATCTAAGAAACGAATTGTTACAGGATTACCTTCCATAGCTTCAAATAACTGCTCAAAGTCTCCCTGCTGATATGGAAGAATCTTATCAAGTGCAGCTTCTCTTTCTTCTACTGTATCAGAACAGATCATTTCACGGAATGCATCAATTCTGTTACCTTCGAAGAACATATGCTCTGTACGGCAAAGTCCGATACCTTCTGCTCCAAGCTCACGAGCCTTCTTAGCATCTGAAGGTGTATCAGCGTTCGTACGAACACCCATTGTTCTGTATTTATCTGCCCAAGCCATGATACGACCGAACTCACCAGCGATTGTAGCGTCTACTGTAGGGATAATTCCATCATAGATGTTACCTGTAGAACCATCAAGAGAAATGGCATCTCCTTCGTGGAATTCCTTTCCAGCTAATGTGAATTTTTTGTTCTCTTCATCCATTACGATGTCACCACAACCGGATACACAACAAGTACCCATACCACGAGCAACTACTGCTGCGTGAGATGTCATACCACCACGAACTGTCAGGATACCCTGAGCGCTCTTCATACCTTCGATATCTTCTGGGGATGTCTCAAGACGAACAAGAACAACTTTTTCCCCTCTCTCTGCCCAAGCTTTAGCATCTTCAGCAGTGAAGACAATCTTACCACAAGCAGCTCCAGGAGAAGCTCCAAGTGCTTTACCCATTGGTGTTGCAGCCTTTAATGCAGCAGCATCAAACTGTGGATGTAATAATGTATCAAGGTTACGAGGGTCAATCATTGCAACAGCCTCTTCTTCTGTTCTCATTCCCTCATCTACTAAATCACAGGCAATCTTTAAAGCAGCCTGTGCTGTTCTCTTACCATTACGTGTCTGAAGCATGTATAACTTCTTATTCTCAACAGTGAACTCCATGTCCTGCATATCTCTGTAGTGATCTTCAAGAGTTTTACAAACCTGTTTGAACTGCTCGAATGCTTCTGGGAACTTCTCTTCCATCTGAGCGATTGGCATTGGTGTACGAACACCGGCAACTACGTCCTCTCCCTGTGCGTTTGTAAGGAATTCTCCCATAAGCTTCTTCTCACCTGTAGCAGGATCACGAGTAAATGCAACACCAGTACCACAGTCATCTCCCATGTTACCAAATGCCATACTCTGTACGTTAACAGCAGTACCCCAGCTATAAGGGATATCGTTGTCACGACGGTAAACATTAGCACGTGGGTTATCCCATGAACGGAATACAGCTTTGATAGCTCCCATTAACTGTTTCTTAGGATCATCTGGGAAATCTTCGCCGATTTTCTCTTTATATTCAGCCTTAAACTGAGATGCAAGCTCTTTTAAATCTTCTGCTGTAAGATCAACGTCCTGACTTACACCTTTTTTAGCTTTCATCTCATCGATTAATTCTTCAAAATACTTTTTACCAACTTCCATAACTACATCAGAATACATCTGAATAAATCTTCTGTAGCAATCCCAAGCCCAACGTGGGTTTCCGGATTTAGCGGCAATAGTTTCAACTACTGTCTCATTAAGACCTAAGTTAAGGATAGTATCCATCATACCTGGCATGGAAGCACGGGCACCTGAACGAACTGATACAAGAAGCGGATTCTCTTTATCTCCAAATTTCTTTCCTGTAATCTCTTCCATCTTTACGATATACTCATTAATCTGTCCCTGAATCTCATCGTTAATCTCACGACCATCTTCATAATACTGAGTACAAGCCTCTGTTGTAATTGTGAATCCCTGTGGTACAGGTAATCCAATATTTGTCATCTCAGCCAGATTGGCTCCTTTACCACCAAGAAGATTTCTCATTGTGGCATCGCCTTCTGTAAACAGATATACCCATTTTGCCATTGTTGTGTTCCTCCTTCAATTAACTATCAACATTACTTTATGCGCTTTCCTCACGCGCAATATGAGTATAGCACAAATAAATAAAAAATGCTATATTTTTCCGTCATTTTTTTGCAAAAATTTATCATGGACTGTATTTTTTTGCAACATTCACGATAATTTTAATTTTTTTATACAAAAGAGACTATTTGATGGGGTGTTTGCCGTTTAATTCGTTGGGTGGACAGACAGATAGACGAAATTAGATTTTCTCTTATTTTTTGCCTCACTTCCTGTAGAAGATTTCAGAATGAGCAGCTTTATCTCTTCAACAGATTTCTTAAAAAGCTGTTCTATCTCCTGTTCCGTAATCTGTAAATCCTTAAAAAAAGCTACTTTTACCTGCTCATAATCAGTAAGTCTGTTTTCATCCTGAAGTCTCATCAACAATGGGCTGTCTCCATTAAAATCTTCTGCATCCGGGAGTCCTCCATGATGATAGCAAATAACATTTGCGAGTAGTTCACCCACTATCCTTCCATTCGGTCCGTACTTTCCTGATAAATCATAAATATATTTTGCTCCGTAAACACCATGATCAATACCAGATTGTCTTTTACTTTCTATCCCCTCTTTTGCCCGTCTCCATTCTTCATGAATAAACCTCTGAAACTTAATACTATATTTTCCAAAATCATGAAGCAAACCAACAAGAGAAAGCGTATTTTCCAAAGTAGCTTTTTTGTCAGAATGTAGCTCTTTTGAGCTAACAGTTCTCCTCAAGTCAACTCTTTTCCCCATAGCTGCTGCTAATTTCTGCACTTCTCTGATATGTTCTTTTAACTCTTGTTTTTCGAAATCATTTACACGAAATCTGGCTATATAATCGTTCATTTTATGAATCCTCTTATCCTCTTTTTTTATATCATTTATTCTAACATAAAAAGGAATAAAGCAAATCCCCAGCCAAAACACAGCCCTCTTTTGATAAATAAAGCATATTTGTGGCCTCGGAGCAAAGGTTGGATGCGAGCGTTTTTACGCGAGCATTCAACCTGCAGCGACTAAAGTCACAAATATGCTTTATTTTGGTATGCTCCCTTTTAGGTAGACAGTTAAAAAAATAAAACTGTTTATCTGA
>OHYL01000556.1_pt1 | contig 17158 bp, 16 predicted proteins | sample 1580261 | NCBI WGS metagenome assembly OHYL01 (sample SAMEA3882548, study PRJEB24775) | human gut metagenome | biome: human-associated habitat; feature: intestine environment; material: feces | place: Netherlands | collected 2009/2010 | reverse complement strand
ACAAAACAAGGTTTCCACCGAACGATTCTCCGAGCTTATAATCACCTGTTTTTTCCCAGCAAGCAGCTTTTACATAATCTTTCGGATGAAATCCACCTGTAAAATGATATTCCAAATCATCAACGAGAATCTTGCCACCGTTATAAAGGTGTCTTCCATCTGACTTACCATTTCTGCGAATCTTATTGTACTGAATGTTGTTAGCTATCAACATTGCCAGATAAGTAACTCCCCCAATCTCAGTTTCACGATAACATACCTTTTTATTAAATAAAATTGCCCTTTTTATCTGATCATCTGTAAGCAATTTCTGATCTATTATTCTACCTACAAGATTTTCTATCGGAACAGAACTACACTGCCTTGTTGAGTCCTCAATTATGAATCGTGTTGACGAGACTCCTTTTTTATATTCATCAAAACTGTTTTCTCTTGAAAGATTTGAAGCTGTTGTTTTCTTTTTAATACATGCCGCTTCAAGTAACTGAACAGATTTTTCAGCAGCACTGTCCAAAATCCCCTCCGAAATGTATTGTTTCAAAATGGGAATTAACTGATACCTGATTCTTAAAGTAACATCATCCCCACAAAAATATCCATGTCCGAGGACATATCTATTCTGATCATGCGTACTACGTTTATACTGCATATCAAGATAATTAAATATGAGATTACGCACTTGATCGTAATAAACAGCATTTTCTGTTTCTAAATCTTCCGTGATATATTTAATATCAGAGAGAATCTCTCTAACATAAAATTTTTTCATTAAATTACCCGGAAGGATTATTGCGCCTACTTCAGTAGCATTATAGGTTCCAATAACATAAAAGTTAGGTGGAATCATAATCACAGAGCCTGAGTTCAAATAAAGATTAGATTCTTTTCCCTCTGATCCAATAGCATCTATCGCATCACCTATAAGAGATGAAATATCGTTTCGCTGCAGATCATCCATAATCAGAACATACTTAGTTCCTTTTTTCTCCTGATAATCTTTTGTTGCCCTAAAAATTGTTTCAAGAAAAATCTTATCCCTATATCTAAAAAGCATTTCCCCTGATTCTGTATCAGCAGTTATTCCACGGACCACATCCTCATATGTAACATATTTGTTTATTGTTATTTGTTGATATTTTTACCTATTTTCGTGGCACTACTTTTTTATACACTATTTCAAATGGCATATAGAAAGCTCATAAGTTTTCATACCTATGAGCTCATTAAAATATATTCTTTAAACTTTCTACAACCAATATTCTTTCCAAGTATCATCAGATTTTCAAAAAGAACTCTTCATCTATTTCATAAGTTATTACTTCTTTCACACCTATTCGATATTGTGCTATTTTGTTTATAAACTCTTCACCGTCAATCAAATCTATTTGTTGTTTTCCAGGATTTGATGCTTCTTCCTTAGCTGCTTTAGTGAAGATTCCAGTAGTAATAAAAACACCTTTTTCTATGTCTGTTGTAAGTGATCCTCTAAAATCTCTTATATCACTTGCACTTACAGCTCCTTTATATCTCTTACACTGAAAGGCAACATTAAAACTGAAAATACCATTTATCTTCAATTTACCTGTTCCATCAATACCTCCATCACCAGATTTCTTTGTAACTTCAACCTGGGTAAATCCACATTCCCTTAATACTCTTTGCGCTAATCTCTCAAATCCATAAGGATCCATATTTTGCAAAACTTCAGAGAGTCTTTGTCTCCATGGTTTAATTTCTTCCGGGTACTCAGTTTCGTCATTTTCTATTATTCCATCATCTGGTTTTTTCGAATTACTGATTTCTTTCTTTCCAGATACTGCTCTTCTTTTAGCATTTTTATTCGCAGTAAAGGCTACAATCTCTTTAGGATCCAATTCAATACCTGAAGTATAGTTTGATGTAATTGACCAAACACTTCTTGCACTATTTATGATTACCCCATAATTTTTAAGATAAGTTCTTGCCCAGGCAAGTTGATATTCTAATTCTGTTTGGTTTTCACTTCCAAGATGAGATTCATCTACAACCTCATCTGACAGTTTCATATTCTTTATAACTTGCTCATATATTTCGCTATTTGTGCCGGATCCTCCCAATGCTAAAAGTGCCTTATAGGTCGGAACAATCAGCTCTGTATATGTTGGTGCTAAAATTTTTTTAACTCGTGCCATACCATTGCCTCCCCTTACCACTCTTAATTTTTATTATAAAGGATCCCACAAAAATTAACAAGATCTAGCCTTACTTTTACCCAACTATCCCTTATCGAACATACTTTTCCTTCTTTTCAAACCATTCAGTCAATGCCAATTCCACAACTGCTGCCATCTGCTTTGAATCCATTCCATCAAAATATTTACTGCAAATAGACTTAGGAAGCTTGAAGCTTACACCGGCATTACCATCCGTATGTTTCATCTGCAAAGCTTCAAGAATCTCTGCCATTTTCTCTTCTGTCAGATTTCCGGATGCCTTACGAAGCTTCTCAGCATATGTAGGCTTAACCTTAAGTCCTTGTCGATCCACAATATTCCAAAGCATCTGCTGCTCTTCCTCTGTGAGGTATGAAACATCCACTGCTGCCAACAATCCAATCCTATTTTCATCCATCAGATTCTTGAATGGCTGTATCAGATGATTGAGGCGCAGATACCTTGCTGCATTTCGACTGGAAAAACCATATTCCGAAGCAATTACATCCAGACTGTTTAACCTTTTGCCATTATGGCAAGAAGTTTCCTCTGGCTCGATTCCACTCAGAATCTGCAGTTCCCTGATTATGTCATTTCTCTTTCCCTGGCAGCACACCTTATCATAGTGTGCCGCCATAACTGCTGCTTTTTCAGATGGAAGCAGTTCCGCAAAGGATCTCTGCACCAGATTTGTTTCAATTACATATACATATGCCTCAGATTCTGACAATCCAACTTTTATAATAGCTGGAACCTCAGAAAGTCCTACAATCTTTGCAGCATTAGTCCTGTTATGACCGGAAAGCATTTCGTATCCATTAGCCGTCTTAAGTATAATAACTGGATTCAGGACTCCATGCTCACGAATGCTCTCAACCATATCATCAAGACGCTCTCCTGCATACAGATGGAACGGATGATTATGGAAGGCCTTTATGGAATCAATCGCAATCTGCTCCACACCATTCTCTGCCTTGACCTCTGTGGTCTGCGCCGAAGTATCCTCTGTCAGCAGATCTACCGCATCAAATATTTTTCTTTTATTTGCATTAGCCTTCATAATTGATCAACTCCTTTGCCAAATTCTTATATGCCTTGGTTGCATTAGACTCCGGAGCATATTCAATAAGCGGCTCCGAATAATAAACCGACTCTCCTACTTTAACAGTATTAGGGATCCTACTTTCAAAGATTCGTATCTGTCTCTCAAAAGTATCACGAACCTGTTCTGTAATAACCTTACACAGATTCGTTCTTGCATCACACATCGTCAACAAGATTCCAGCAACAGAAAGTCTGTCATTTACTCTGGATCTTATTTTTTTCACTGTCTTGAGAAAATCCTGTAATCCCATCATTGCAAGCAACTGTGGATTTACAGTGATAATCACTTCATTTGCCGCCGCAAGTGCATTAGTGTTAAGCGCTCCAAGTGTCGGTGCAGTATCAATGATAATTACATCATATCTGTCTCTAAGTGGTTCTAATATCTCCGAAAGCATCTTCTCTGCCCCCATTTCAAGTCGGAGTTTTGCATCCACAGCAGACAACATCATTGAAGATGAAATAAAATCCACACCTTTTCTACTCTGTATATACTCTTTGAATCCATGTAATTCATCATCATCGATCTGAGCCATCATCAGATGTCCGATTGTTACCGGAACTGCTACCGGATTCTCCACTCCAAAACAGATACTTAAGTTTGCCTGACTATCAAAATCCACACACAATACTTTCTTGCCAAGTTCTTTTAATGAATACGCCAAATTATAAGTTGTGACTGTCTTTGCACAACCACCTTTCATGCAAGCCGTCATATAAATCTTTCCCATAATTGCCTCCTATCTGAGTAGCTGATCCATTAAAGATTCAGTCTCTATCAAACCATTAATAACTGCCATAAATTCTTTACCAAACATCACAAAAAGAATAATAATCACTATGAGAACAACAAACGTCACCTTTGTTAAAATATCTTTCCTCATGCACCGTACCCCGCTTTTCCCTCAACCACATATCTAGCACAGATTTCCTCTTTTTCTCTTTGATATCTCTTCCTCAACTTTTTCATTTCTTCATCCATAAAAACTTTTTCTGCCGCTTTCTCTTGAGTCTTTTCTTCATTCAGGCTGATGATCAACTGACCATTCTCACACTTGATTCTTACAAAATCACCGGTCTTGAAACCAAGTTCCTCCAACCATAAACCGCTGACTCTGAGCATTGGAACGCTTTTACCATTTTTGTAAATATCATCTACTGTAAGATCTCTGTATTCTTTTCTGACTGCCATAAGCATTACCTCCGATATGATTTGGTGTGTAGTTCCAGAACAAACCACGAAAAAAGGGACCCACATCCGAAGATGTAAAGTCCCATCCATTTGCACGCAACAATAAAAACAGTTATCCTGGAAGCCTGGTGCTCCCTCTGTCTTTATCTGTGTAGGTTATTCAATTAAGATCGGCGCCGTCCTTAATCTCAACCACCAGTAATTGGTCAAAAAAATAGGACTAAGTCTGAAAAGCCATCGCTTTAAGCGGCTTCTTGACTTAGACCTATTATTGCATAATCATCGATAATAATTAAATCCCAGTGATCTGGCTTGTAGTGTTTCAAAGTATCTTCTTTGCTGATCGTCTGGATGGTTCCGAAAACAAAATCTGTATCATAATCCTGCTGTTTGCCAGTAACCATTCCCATAGATACTGTACCATAACTTACAGAAAGAAGAGGTATTAATCCATGACAAACATCGATAGTATTGAAAACCAGATACCCGTCAACCTTACAGAATCCAGCATCCGAATCGTGACTGATCGGATGAAGGAAGCAACTGATAGCCTCTATCATACTTCCAAAGAAAAATATGATCTTAAGGCAAGGCTTATCGAAGAAGCAGACGAGATGACCACGAAGGAAAAACTTGACGCCCTGGATCAAAATTATGACCGTCATAATCAGGAAGTATGGCAGGGTATTGTTATTTTCGGTGTACTCAGTCTCTCCATCATAGGAATCGCTGCCGGAAATCCTTCTATCGTCAAGAATATCCGTCGGCTTGTTGCATAAAAATGATGCCCACAGGGTCAAGACTGATTCTGTGGGCACATATAAAAATCGGGATGCCCTCAGACACCCCGACGCTTCATTACTTCCTAAATTTCCAACGTATTTCAATCTTCTGTCCAGGCCAGACAAGAACCTTATCTACAAACGCTTCTGTTAGTTCTCTCGTAAGATGGTCAGCTTGGATTTCTCCCATACTAACAGATAATCCGTTCGGCATGGCATCCGCCTCATTTTCAAGCTTCTCCACAGTTTCCTTCTGCATCCGAATCTTCTCATTCAGCCGCTCTTCCAACTGCTCATATATCTGCTTCTGCTGAATAAAGGTATCCTTCTCCGTCATTCCAGCCTTATAGGATTCAAAGGATTCCCGCTGATCCTCATACAGCTGGTCTAAGGACCGTTCCATTTCTTTCAGCCGCTTAATGTAGTAATTATTGAGTTGTTTCTATATGCAAAAACGAATTTTCAATTAGCTTTTACTCAAACATTATCATTGGATTCAAACCAACTAAAATGTCATCTTTATTATATCCCACCCAATTCTACATAGTAATTTTTCAAATCTTCTGTCAATTGTTCTTTCACTCTTGTCCAATCTTCCTCTGTCATCTGGCTATACAATGCATGATTCATAGAAATGACACTTAAATCTTTTGAGTAATACAAAAATCTCTTCCGCTCAAACTTTTCAAATGGATTCGTAAGCATATTTCTGCTAATAGCTTTTCGATCTTTCAGCGTTTTTTGATTATACGGGCAGGTGCTTCTATCTACCGGAAGTCCCCGGTCAATCCGATTCTGATAAAATCCAATATAACCGTCCAGAACTTTTTCTATGTCCGCATCTCCAATTGTATTAACAGCTTTTATAAAAGATAACATAAATGGCATTTTGTACGAAAGAGAATAATCCCGTTCCTCCAAAAAATCAAAGAAATCTTGTTTTATTGTACTGTCATTATGCTCTTTTATATTTAGCTCTTTCCGATATTTTTCTACATCATCCGGACTAAACAAGTAAATGGATCGGCTCCCGAATTTATATTCTGCACTCGGTATGATCTTCCTTTTTTTAATCCAACTGGTTACGGTTCCTGTACTGACAAAATATTCTCTGGCAAGCTGTTCCTGACTTAAATAATTGCCATACTTATCTTCAAATGAATCAATGTCAACTTCTGATATACGCTCAATCCTCTCTTCTATTCCATCGATGATTACCATTTCTCCCGGCGTATAATCCATTTTGGTAATATCACCAAAAGGAACGTAATATGGATTGGCAAATATAGAATGCATATTGCAGGCCTTTACCATAGAACCATATTCATCTACAACATCGATTACGATAACATTCTTTTTCGTATCTGTTTTTCTTAAACCTCTGCCAATCTGTTGTAAATACAGTACCTTCGATAATGTCGGTCTTGCCATAACAAGAATTCCAAGTTCTGGATAATCCCATCCTTCAGAAATCATATTACATGCACATAAAAAACGAATTTTCTTCTGCTTAAATGCATTCATTACAGCATCAGGATTCTTTGTTTGACGTGTATAACTTGATGCCAAAATCCCTGACTGATTTAATAATCTTGCCATTTCATTCGCATGAGCTACATTAACACAGAAAATAACTCCCTGCCTTTTTCCTGCTTCTCCTTCTAGAAAATATTCCTTTAAAACATTCACAATCAGTTCATTTCTAGAAGTAACTCTAATTCGCTTTTCCAGATCTGCATTCACATAATCTTTCCCATTAAAACGTACCTTTGAAAGGTCAATATTCGTCTCAATCCGGTAAACATTTGCCTTTGCTACGATTTCCTTTTTCATTGCTTCTTTTAAAGACAATGATGTGGAATAAGTCCCAAAAACAGTTTCCAGCTTCTTTTTATCCGGTCTTTGATCCGTAGCGGTAAGCCCTACCGTAAAATCTGTATCATAATATTGAATAACCCGTTTTAGAATCGGTGCAACCGCATGATGTGCCTCATCCACTACAAGATAATTATAATAATCTGACGGCATTTCCGTATAGTGTCTTGCCATATATGCATAAGTTCGTATCTCAATATGATCCACCAGTTCCGGCAGAGACATTTTCACTCTTTCTCTCCAATCCAGCAGAATATTGATTCCCGGGACTAAGATTAATGCATGAAAGTCCGGTTTGTCATTCGCAAAAATGCGCAAATCTTCTTCCACGATTTTTGATTTGCCAGACGCTGTAGGCAACACAATCAAAAATGCTTTCACCCCAGCACTCCTACGTTTTTGGATTTCTTGCAGACTAATAGTCTGATGTTCATATAATTCAACAGTTCTGTCTATTTTGAGCCCATCATCAACAAAATTGGATGCATCTTTTCCCAGAAACTGTTTGATATCATCCTCTATTCGGTTCTCAAATGCACAATCTTCACTGGAAAATCGAAATAATTTTATTCCCCATAACATACAGGTATTTTGTTTATGCAATTGATTCCTATATTTTTCTTCACCGATAATCTGCGGATGGTGGTATGTAACACCATTTTCTTCTATTGCATATTGCCCATTTTTGGTTCTTATTAGATAATCCAGGAAATAATTTTTCCCAGCCTCATCACAAATGCCGTATTCTCTCGACAAATATTTAAGTGCATTCATTCCATATACATTAGAAAAATTTTGCTCGAATCGAAATTCCAGTGGAGATACATCTGCCTGCTCTCCACGGTCTCCAATACTAACTGTATAATCTACAGTTGCTGATATTTCTTTGTTTAGCAGATAACGATCCACTTCTTCTTGTGAATATCCTAAAAAACGAAAGACTCTATTAAACTGGTGCATATAATTATTCTGCTTATCAGTAATAAGCATATATGAAAAGACAGCCTCGCCTTTGTTACAATCACAAATGTCTTCGTCTATAATAACCATATCCGTGCCGTTATCATAAAATTTCGATGTTCCGCCATTCGGATAATTCGCCTGTTCTCTCAATCCAAAATCAACATGATCTATTATAAACTTGTCTTTCGTAATAGTAGGTTCAGCCACTTTTGATCCTCCCGTCCTGGCCGTACATCACCGGTATACCAATATTCTTCAATCGCTATACCTTTTATATCTCTTATAAATTCGCAGAAACTTTCATAAGTGAAATCTGTGAAATATCTTCCATTTCTTTCCCCCTCAAACTCTCCGTATTTAAAAGAAGTATAAATGATACCATTATCAGTCAGTGCATTCAGCATCTTCATAAGCACACTTCTTAGTTCTTCTTTTGGCAAATGCAGAATGGACGAACATGCCCATATTCCATCGTATCGGCTTCGATCACCCAATTCTTGAAAAAGCATCTGCTGTACTGGGATTCCTACGTAGCTTTCAGCAATTTGGCACAGCTCTGCTGATCCATCAATAGCTACAACATCAAGCCCTGCTTCAACAAAATATTTTGAATCTCTGCCTGCACCACAGCCAAAATCAAGCACACGCTTACCTTGTAATATATTGATGAATTTATCCTGCGTTTCCTTAAAATCGACAAAAGCTGTTTCTTCCGCAAAAGCTTTTGCATTTTTATTATAAAAAGCTAAAGTTTTATTATTCATATTATTTTCCCATCAAATCACTATTTAGCAAACCATATAATCAAATTCTTCGATATTTTCAATTCCCATCTCTCTTAATACTTGAACAGAGTATACAATATCTTTATCACAATGATATTTTGGTATATGAGGAACTCTCACTCTTATCTTGCATTGGGGAATTCGTGTACATAACATTTTTAGATTATGAATTACATTTTCATTGGAACATCCGGTATATAATTCATATATCCGTGGATTCATATCTTTAATGTCTATATGCCATACGTCAACAACATCAATAAGTTTTTCCACATCATATGCCAATACATTTAGAGAAGTCTGGACATCTATGTTCCATTCTGGATATTGTTGATGAAATGCCTGAATAAAGTCAGCATACAATAGCGGTTCTCCTCCGCCAAATGTGACCCCTCCATTTGACATTTCGAAATAAACTGCATCTTTTTCAATCATACTTCCCAGCTGCTCCACACTGACTTTCTTGTAAAATGGAAATACATTAATATGTTGTTTATTAATACAATATCGACAATTCAACATGCAATGATTTAGCGCAATCAATGTGCGTACCCCTTTGCCATCTGTCTGAATTCTTAATCGTTCGATTCCGCGAACTGGTGCATATATTTTTTTACCATATGCTGCGTTTGGCTTTTTCGTTTTATGCCATAAATTCATCGCTATGTTTTCACAAACTGAACAAGTGCCTCTGCATTCTGCTTCAAATCTACAAGGCTTTTCTAACAGATGCTCATGATATTGCTTTGCATATTTTTTCCTTAATTCTTTTAAGAATGAACACACTTTTTTCCCATCATTCCCATATACATATTCGTATATACTAAAACACTCTGAATTGTGTCGAATGATTTCATTCTCCTCTAACTTTATGAGTTCATATACTTCTTTTTGGTGATTATACAGATTCACTTTATGTGATTGTTGTATTTTATGTAGTTTTTGTGCTTTTAATAAGATTTTCGCTATATCTTCGCTAACCAATTCTTCATAAGCTGTGATCTGTGCAATGACGTCCTCCAATTTTTCGTTATAATCAATCATGCCATATCTATTTAAAAAGCAAATCGAATCGTATTGATCTGCATTTTTAATGATACGTAACAATCCTTTATGATCAACTTCTGTTCCTTCCCATTCACCAAGATAAATAAGATGTAAATACCATTGATATTTTTCAGCTAACTCAATAAAAACATCTAATAGGCAATCGATTCCACCCGCGCAGACAACAAGACCAACTTGCTTGTCTTCATTTACATATTTCAAAAATTCCCGTTCCATGTTTCTAACGGAGAATTTAGATGGTGAAGCCAATAAACCTTCATGTAACTCATAATCGTCTTCTTTATGATAATATATCACATTTTTTGAATTTCTTTTTTCATCACTTAAATGATAATCAAAATCGATTTTAACACATCGTAAAGATGTATTATTTAGATATGTATTCAAGCTGTTCCATCCAAAAGAACTTTTTTCGTAAAACATTATCATTTTTACATTACCTCTGTATAATCCTGAATCTTTTATTTGATTCCAAGCAATTTTAATAAGCCATCAGCCGATATACATTTTCTTCGGCTCTGACATGTATTATATCTTTTTAGCAGAAACAAAAATGTTTTTATAGTTCTGCTATCTGCTTTATATTGGATATTTGAGCACCATTAGACCTTAATCAAACATTAGCATTGGATTCAAATCAACTGGACTATTCCATTCAATTCCAAATCTGTTTTTCAGAATCTTTTTCTTTGTACACCAATATTCGTGACAAAATCCAAAATATCCGCCGTCACCAATTTCATCTCGTATCAGTCGTTCCAATTCTAATTCTATTTTAAGATATTCGTCTGAATATTCTATTGGATCTTCTTTAATCTCAAAAGGCATGTTATCGTTAGGTTGAGACCAAAAAGAATATCCATAGCGAAGCTTATATTCGATATCCTTAAGCTCTTTCCAAAATCCTAATTCTTTTTCTTCTTTTGATCCCGGTTCGTCTATATAATATGAACAAGCATCTGGAAGTTGATGATTTATAATATCTGCAAATTCATCATCCAACACATTGAGCTTTGAAGAACTAATAAAATGTTCCATTATAGCATATAGATCTTCTTTAGTAATATTTCCATCTTTGTATTCATCGATAAGAGCAAGTAAAAAAGATTTCCCCATATTCTCATCAACAACCTTATTACTTTTTGAAATTACATGCTTTATTTTTGAAAGATTAAGATTTATATTTTGAGGGATGAGTTCATAAATACATTTTATCAAAGCTATCTTTATTGATTTTTTTGCAAATACTTTTACAATGTCTCCAGGTTTTAAATTTTGTTTGCATTTATACAGATAATTTTTTGTATGATTGTCTTTACTTTCACCAAATATTACGCAACAATACATTCATTAGTTCTCCTGTTCCAAAAGAATAACGACAAGAATTTACTCTCACTCATGTTCCTCTTCCCAATAATCATAAGCCTCGTCATATCCATCATCAAATTCGTCTTCCCATTCACCGGCAAAATCATCCGGATCATCATAATCATCTACATCATATGGATCACTGTTCCATTTTGAAGAAGAATTTCCTTTACTGCCGGAATTACTATTTCCACCCGAACTCCATCCGCTTCCAGTGTTAGGAAGATATCCTCCGCTAGAGGTACGTGCATTGCTATTTTGATCCTCTGATTTCCTGTATACCAGCTCTTCATTAACAAAAACTCGTACATCATCATCGTCCCGATTTAATGTATATTGATGAAGATTATCTTTTTTTATTGTGATATTGTTAAGCCTGTTTTCATCGCCAATAAAGACAAGGACTGTTTTTCCGTTCTCTGTAACCTTATGCTGATAATAAGCTCCACCCTCATCACGATTATCTTTCATGCAGCATTCATCATTCAGTAATTTGATAAATGATTGGAAATCGCCATTTTTTGTTTCACGTTCGTAAATACTGTCAATTGAATCACTATAGTAGTCCAATACATAATATACACAATATTCATCTTGACCATAATCCCAGATGTTCCAATACTCATCAAAATAATCTCGGGTACAGGTGTCATAAGTCACTTTAAGATCTAACAGACCAGCATCTTGCATGTCCTCCTGAAGATTTTCAGCGTAAGAAACCATATATTCAGAAGCTAGTTTTTCAGCTTCTTTCTGCTCCTCTTCGAGTTTCTTCTGTGCCTGTTCTTGCTCTTTTTCCAATTGCACCATTTTCATGCTTCCCCAAATGACAACAAGTATTAAAATGGCGAAAGTAATGATGCCCATAGCCCATTTTGTTGATTTCTTCATAAACAAATTTCCCTTCCTCATATCTTTCAGCTTATGCCCCTAATAACAAAAATAAATTTGCCATTCATTGCTAAATCAATTTCTTATTTCTAACCAAAATTATATCATAAAACCATTAAAGTTTTTAGCTGAAATCAATATTTTTTTCTTTGTGTATATCGAGCTTTGTATTTAGGTTGCTACAATTCAAATACTCTTAATAAAAGTAATTTCCCTTCTTTGCCAAATTCTGTTGATACAAACAATATATATTTTTACTATTTCTTACAGTTTTACCCAACCTTTTTATAAAGTTATCGAATAACCTGCTTATTTTCTTTATATTCAAGTTCAGTATACGTGCTATCTGTTAATTTATGCTGTGCAGCATGGTACTCATTAATTGCATCCACCTCATTTCGATACGCAGTAAGATATACGGCATCAGTCTGCTCGTATAATAATTTAGCAAAATTGCGGATCTCGACATTTGTGTTTATATAAGATACACATTGCTTAAGGTTTTTACCAATTGCAATATTATTTAAGATATTTATATATTCTTCATTTTCAGATCTTTTAGATCCAGTTAAGTATAATACTTTCTCTATTGACGTTTTCCATGCATCGATTTCCCCAATTTTATTATTTATGAAAGTGTTTGTTTTATGGAGAGCAGTTTCTTCTTTCGTATAAAATGCTTCTAATTGCAAAAGATCCCCAGCCACTATTATACGAATATTATGTTCATAATTCTTTTTTACATAACAAATAAGATTCCAGATTCGAGTATAAATATCAGGACGTACTACACCAATTTCATCGAATATAAGGACATTTACCTTTAAGAGTGGTTCAATATATTTATAGGTAATGGGATCAGATTTGTCCCATATTTTATTGCTATCAATCCGAAGACCTGAACATATAGTTTTCCCGTGAACATTTTCTGCTGCAATTCCATAAGAAGCCAGAATCATATACTTTATATTAACCATCAGACAGAATTTCACAGCACTGCTTAATGCTCCTCAAATATCAAACAACGATATCTCTCGTACCGTTGCATCCTCTCTTCAACATTAGTGTTTGCAACGTTTTAAGACGTATAGTACAAGAAAACTGATTCCACCGCAATGGATCAGTTTTCTTTAAATAATAGCTACTTCATTTTTCTCTTTTTATAGAGTCCTACAATCAAACCAAGACTAACAATCGCTATTAAAAACCATGCAACTATATTTGTTGTATCTCCGGTTTTTACCGTATTTATTATTTTCTGAATAGTATTTGGCTTATCCGGTTTTGAAGGTGTCGGATCCTTTGGCTTATCTGGATTGTTCGGTGGTATTTCTGATGAAACCCATTCAGCTTTTGGCTCTATCGTTACATTATATTCTATATTCCCATTGATTTCAGATGGAATATTAACAAGGAATGGAGCGGATTCAAATTTATCTGTACCACTTTCTACATTTCCAATCTGTGCAAGCAGGTAAATTCCTTCATCCAATTCTCCAAAACTCGTGCGTCCCGAAGTATCTGTTTCTTGCATTAATCCGGAAATATTATTTTCTTTCGCAAATGCAAACAATTGTTTTGCTTGTTTTTCTCTTGCTTCTGCACTGGTATCTTGTAATGATATCCCTGAATCTTTAAAACCATCTTCCCAGACCGGCTCATCATTTTTCATATATTGAATTGGAAATATTGAGAACTTTGCTCCGGAAAGAGTCACTTCTTTATCTGAGCTATTTCTCCCCTTGTAAATAATTTGAATGCTTCCTGTTCTGCTTCCTGCTTCAGCATGGATTGTTGAAATATCTATAAAACTACCGACAAGAAAAAGCATAACGAATAAAATAATGTGAATACTTCTTATCTTCTTTCTCACCTTACTTTCCTCCTTTTCCTATCTCGTATACTATAAATTATAGCTATCATCAGCCCTATAAAAATTACTATAATTGTTACAATCAACACTTTAGCAGTAAAAGATAACTCCGGTTTTATATTTGTATCAGGCTCTTGCTTTGTTGCCTCTTCATAAGGTATTCTCTCTCCACGAACCAAAAGTCTGTGTGTATTGATTGCAAATGGTGTACAAGTAACAAGTGTTGCATAATCCTTACCAGGTTCAATGGACAAGCTATCTGTCTCTTGTGGCAAAACCGTTAATATCTGATCAATCTGATATGCTAGTGTTTCATCTAAGACTTTAATGTAAAAAATATCTCCTACTTCCAGTTTATCCATATTGGTAAATAGTGTTTTTGTCGGAAGACCTCTATGTCCGGTCAGAACTGTATGTGTACTTTCTCCACCTACAGGAAGAGACGTACCCCAGAAATGTCCGACACCTGCCTGTAGCACAGCTTCACTTGTTCCATGATAGATTGGAAGTTCTACATTAATCTTAGGAATACGAATGTATCCCATCATTCCAGAACCATCTACGTTTAACAGGCTCTCATAGCGAGCATCTATTTCCACATCTTCCTGCGAAAATGGATCAATCAAATCAATATTTCCCAACATTTCCTTATTGTATGCTCTCGCATCTTCCAGCATCTGCTCTTTTTCTGCCTTACTTAACTTTACGCTTTCCTCATCATAATAGGATACAACTTTGGAACCATTCTTTTCATTCAAATAACTACTAAACGTTGGATATAACAATACGGAGAATGCAACCAAAAGCACGATCAAACGAATAATATCTTTTATTGTTACCTTCTTTTTTTTCTTCTTACTCTTCATTTCATTCTCCCTGTTGTTATACTTGGAATTGCGGTTACCTTCCGTGGAAGATAACCGCCTATTCCTTAAATATTATCTTATATCTCTAGTAAAATTATTATGCTTCTTTTCTTTTGTCACGGATGAAGCTTACTACTACACCGAACACAAGAAGAGTTGCGATTACAGCGAATGCGATTGCTCCACGTCCACCAGTAGATGGAAGAAGAGAACCTGTGCTGTTTTCTACATCGATGATTTTATCGTCTTCTGCTGTATCGTTTTTCTTAACAGTCCAATTTGTATCGCCATCTTTTGTAATTGTAACTTTAATTGGATCTGTCAACTTGTTGAATCCTTCTGGAGCCTGTGTCTCTACTAACCAGTAATCGCCCGCTGCAAGACCGTTAAGGTGGAGGTTATATCCATTTCCTACCTTTGTTGCTACTGATTCAAATACAGTATTTTTCGAATCAGCGTCTACGACATAACTTCCGTTGCTTCCAGAAACTGTGATAGCATTTGTTTTATCTTTAGCATCCTGTGCAGTTCTATATAAGCTAAATTTTGCGCCTGCTAACAGTCCACTCGTATTCTTGTTAATCTTTTTGATATCTAATGGATATGTACTTGTTTTTGCTTCACTTGGTTTTGTAGTTGTTGTATCGTTTGGATTGTTGCCGTACTCTAATGAAGCCTTGTTATTATTAGTTACTACTGCGTTCTTATTTACTTTTGCATAATATGTAACTGTGAATTCTTTTCCTTTATTTGTCTGATTTGCTTTTACCCATGCAGACAGATCAAGACTCATGTTTTTGTTGTTTTTAGAATCAAGTGTTGCTTCTGTTGGTGCTGCACTAGCATCTGTTGCATCTTTAAATGCTACTGTTACTTTAACTGCTGTAGCATCTGTTCCAAGCGCTGTTCCATTTGCATCGTTTACAAAATCAAGACCTACTGATAATTCATCATGGATTTTATATACATATCCAGCATATCCTGTTGTATCTGGGATTGCGCCGGTTACTGTATATTTTACTACCTGACCAATTTCAGCTGTTTCTTTATCTGCTTTTTTAGTAATGCTTGGTGCTTCTGTTTTTAAGTTTACTTTATTTGTTGTTGCATCTACTGTAACTAAAGAAGACTGAATCTCTTTTCCACCTGTTACATATACAAGATAGTAACCAGCATCTAATCCTGTAAATTCATAAGATGTTTTGCTCTCTGTGATTTTATTAGAAGTTGCTGTTGCTGATAATTTGCTAGTTAAAGCTGTTGCTGTAAAATCATTTGCAAACTTCTGTACTCCAGGAGTGTTATCTTTTCCAAGTTCAGTCACTTTTGCTGCAAACTCTTCATCTTTAGAATTTTCAGTGATTTTTAATACACTTGCCAGTGTAGCCTTATACTGTGTATTTACAGTATACGCATAGTTCTTGTTCGGTGCTTCGCCTGACTCTGTTACATCAAATAATTTGTACAGATTGATTGTCTGACCTTTCAGATCCTGTACACCGTTTGCATTCACAGTAAGTGAATGTGTTGTTTCTGCGGCAAATGTTGTGACAGACATAGCCATCATCATAATCGCTGCCAGCATTAATGCCATGATTTTTTTCATTTTCTTCATATTATTGTCTCCTTTTCTTGAGAATTTTTCTTTTATAGTTTTTCTGCTTTTTTATTTTCCTTGCATTTTTTATATCTCATTACGAAATATACCAGGAAAAGCAGAACAGCTATCAGGTAAATGAAATAGCTTCCGTATCCTCCGGTATCCGGAAGACCTGGGAAATGTCTATTAGTTATTGTGAAGGTAAATCCATCTTTCGATTTATCTATCGTTGTTGTATAACCATCCACCTTTGCTTCTGTGATGGAATACGTGTAATAATAAATATCATCTCCAACTGTCTTGTATGCCGGGAGTTCCTTTATCACCTCCTGCCATTTAGATTTATCGATGGAACCTTCTATTTTGTAACTCTCGTAACGTGGAACTGTTTCTGTCTTTTCATTTCCTGCCTTATCTTTCCAGGTACGTGATATTGTTACCGTAATACTGTTTGATGCATTGGCCAATCCTCCGGCAAAACCACCAATATAACTTTCACCAGAAACAGACACAACTGCGTTATTTAATGAACAATTTAGAAGTAAGCTTTCCGTATTCATCTTAGGAAGTTTTGTCTCTATATCCAATGCACCTGATAG
>OHYL01000553.1_pt1 | contig 17224 bp, 9 predicted proteins | sample 1580261 | NCBI WGS metagenome assembly OHYL01 (sample SAMEA3882548, study PRJEB24775) | human gut metagenome | biome: human-associated habitat; feature: intestine environment; material: feces | place: Netherlands | collected 2009/2010 | reverse complement strand
GCGTTTTACGTTCAAACAGCTGCCCGAGCTGCTCAAGAACCCGCTCCTCATCGCGCTCTACGCAGTCACGGTCTTCATGGCGACCGGCTATTACGCAAGCTACAGCTATATCGAGCCCTTCCTGGCGCAGGTCGCGCACGTCGATGCGGGCGCCATTACCATGACGCTGACGGCGTTTGGCTGCTCTGGTTTGCTCGGAAGCTGGCTGTTTGGCCGCCTGTTCGATGGGCATCGCTTCCCGTTCTTGGCTATCACGCTCTCCGGCGTGCCGGTGGCCCTGCTGCTCATGGGGCCGGCCGCATCGTCGCTCGTGACAGTGCTTGCCGTCTGCGCACTGTGGGGTTGCTGCGCCACGGCCTTTAACGTGGCGTTTCAGGCCGAGCTCATCAAGCACACGCCGGCAGATTCGTCGGCCGTCGCCATGTCGATCTTCTCGGGCCTGTTCAACCTCGGTATCGGCACGGGTACCGCGATCGGCGGAGCCGTGGTTTCGGGTCCCGGTATCGCCTGGATCGGCTTTGTGGGCGGGGCGATTGCCGTCGTGGGCGTCATCCTCGCCATCACCGTGCTGTTCCCGGCCATCCGCCGCGCCAAGCCCGTCGCCTAATCACGTCCCCTCATCAGTTGCGGTGGAATAGTTCCTGTTTAAGGCCTCTGAAGGCCCAGGCGGGAACTATTTCACCGCAACTTATTTTGGGGAAGAGGATGCAAGCTGGGCATACAATGGATGTCGTTGTGTTGAGCTTACCGGGAGGCTGCTATGTGGGCATACGAGACGACGTTCTATCAGATCTATCCGCTGGGTTTTTGCGGGGCTCCGCGCGAGAACGCCGCACCCGTTGCCGATGATGAGCTCGCCCAGGCTGCCAACGCCGCGCCCAACCCCGATGCGCCCATCATGAAAATCGCCCAATGGGCCGACTACCTGCAGGAACTCGGTATTGGCGCTGTACTGATCAACCCGCTGCTCGAATCCGATAGCCACGGCTACGATACGCGCAGCCTACGCCATATCGACCGTCGCCTGGGCGGGGATGCCGATTTTGCCGCCGTGTGCGAGACGCTGCATGCCCACGGCATCCGCGTGGTGCTCGATGCCGTCTTTAACCATGTGGGCCGTGGCTTTTGGGCTTTCCGCGATGTGCAGGAGCGCAAGTGGGACTCGCCCTACAAGGACTGGTTCCACATTAGCTTTGACGGTGACTCCTGCTATGGCGACGGCTTTTGGTACGAGGGTTGGGAAGGCCATTTTGAGCTTGTGAAGCTCAACCTGCAAAATCCCGCTGTGGTCGATTACCTGCTCGAGTCCGTGCGCCGTTGGGCCGACGTCTTTGGCGTCGACGGCTTGCGCCTGGACGTCGCCTATATGCTCGACCGCGACTTTATGCGTCGCCTGCACGCCTTTACCCGTGAGCTCAAGCCCGACTTTGTGCTGATCGGCGAGACGCTCCACGGCGACTACAATCAGATCGTCAACGACGAGATGCTCGATTCCTGCACCAACTATGAGTGCTACAAGGGCCTGTACTCCAGCTTTAACTCGGTCAACATGTTCGAGATTGCCCATTCGCTGCATCGCCAGTTTGGCGGCGACCCGTGGTGCATCTACCGCGGCAAACACCTGCTGTCGTTTGTCGACAACCACGACGTGCCGCGCCTGGCGAGCATCCTGACGGACAAGTCCTGCCTGCGCCCCGCCTATGGCATGCTGTTTGGCATGCCGGGCATTCCGTGCGTCTACTATGGCAGCGAGTGGGGAATTGCTGGCGAAAAGGGCGGCCCCGATGGCGACTGGGCGCTGCGACCTGCGCTCGATGAGCCTGCGCCCAACGAGCTGACGGCCTTCATCAAACAGCTCACGCACCTGCGCTCGGCCGACGACGCGGCGGCCCGTGCCCTCAACTACGGTGCGTATCGCAACGTGGTGATACAGAACAAGCAGCTGCTGTTCGAGCGCGCCTGCGATGACGCGACGGTGCTCGTGGCGGTTAATGCTGTGAACGAGCCCTATACCTTTGGAGCCGGCGAACTCAACGGCTCCTTCGTCGACCTGCTTGCCGACGATGCGCCCACGGTCGAGCTGACGGGTACCCTCGAGCTTGCGCCCTACGAGGCGCGCTATCTGTTGAGGGCCTAGGCCATGGCTGCGTCCGACGAGGGCTATCAACATATTGAGCATGGGTTTGAGCCCGTGTTCGACCAGCACTCGCGCGTTTTGGTGCTCGGGTCGTTTCCCTCGGTGCTTTCGCGCGCCAATGCCTTTTATTACGGCAACCCCCAGAATCGCTTTTGGCGCGTGATGGCCGCGTGTCTCGGTGTGCCCGTGCCGCCCAACGAGGGCGACCTTTTGGCAGGTAGCGAGCCCGCGACGCTCGACGCCTCGATTGCCGCCAAGCGATCCATGCTGCTGAACGGCGGCGTAGCCCTGTGGGATGTGATTGAGAGCTGCGACATTAAGGGCTCGAGTGACGCGAGCATTCGCAACGTTGTGCCGGCACATATCGAGCGCATTACCGGTGCAGCTCCCATTGAGCAGGTGATATGCAACGGAGGTACGGCGGGGCGCCTCTATAAGCGCTATCTACAGGAGCGGACGGGTCTGTCCGCTGTCGTATTGCCGTCAACTAGTCCCGCTAACGCGGCTTGGCGTCTGGAACGTCTTGTTGAGCGCTGGCGCGAGGCAGTCGACTGGGGCGCTCTGTAATTTAGATATCTGATTGAGCATGGGCGCCGAGGCGTTTGATGATGGCGCGCCAGGTCGGCGCGGGCAGCGCGGGCTCGACACGCACCATGCCGTCGGCATCGACGCTACCGGCATTGCCACCGCCAAGCAGCTGCGCATGCTCAATGGAGCAGCCCATGCGCACAGCGCCCACAAGCTTATCCATCGCTTCCGAAAATGGTCGGCGCAGGAGGCCCATGCGCGGGGAGTGGCGAAGCGCTGCAATGCCGCTGCCGGCACAGATGACAACGCCGCCGCACCACGACAGGTCACGAAGACGGCAGGCCCGACGCAGTCGCACAGCGGTTTCGTGTGCCCGTTCGGCGTCCTCGGACCCAGCAAGAACGACGACATAGACGCGTGTCTCTGTATTCCCAAGGCGATCGAGTATCTGCTCGACAGCGATCATCGCCTCATCATTAAATGCATCATCAACAGCGAGCACCATGCCATCGACTACGCCAGTGTCATTTGTCTTCAAGTCCACCGGGCGGGGGAGCGTGGTGCCAGAAAGTTGAGCATAGGCGGCGATGGCATCCTGCAGGTCCCAAAGCAAAAACTCAAGATCGGCGCTATCGGGAATGCTGATATACGCAATGGTTCGCAACGTTTTTGGTACATCGCCGCGTATGGTCGTCTCCATGCCGCCTCCTTTCCGGTTGGTTTCCGTTTAGGTTACACCGTCTGGTGGCGCCCCGCCGCGCTATCCTAGTGCAACCCTTACGAAAGGAACGCCATGCGTCTGCCCATGAATACCTCGCTTGCCACGCTCAAGCCCTCCGGCATCCGTCGGATTAACGCGCTCGCTGCCCAGCACCCAGGATGCATTGCGCTCGCGCTCGGCGAGCCCGATTTTCCCACGCCCGATGCGATTAGCGCCGAGGTGATCGCCGCGCTGGGTCGCGGCGACACGCACTATCCGCCCAACAACGGTCGCCCCGCCCTGCGTGAGGCGTTATCTGCCTACATGGGGGACGCGGGCCTTACGTTTTCGGCTGACGAGGTCATCCTAACCGACGGCGCGACCGAGGCCCTGTCGGCAACATTCATGGCTATGCTCAACCCCGGCGACGAGGTCATCATCCCCACGCCGGCCTTTGGCCTGTACGAGAGCATCGTCGTGGCCAACCACGCCAAAGCGGTCTTTTTGGATACGGAGCCTGCGCAATTCCAGATTGATGAGGAGGCACTTCGTGCCTGCATGACGCCGGCGACTAAGGCCATCGTCATCTGCTCGCCTAACAATCCCACGGGCTGCATCCTCGATGCGGCGTCGCTCGACGCCGTGGCACGCGTGGCGGAGCAGGCGGGTATCTACGTGGTCTGCGACGACGTATATAACCGCCTGGTCTACGTGGACAGCTACGAGCGATTTGCCCAGCGCCACCCGGAGCTACGCGAGCAGACGGTGGTCATCGAGAGCTTCTCCAAGCCCTGGGCCATGACCGGCTGGCGTTTGGGCTGGCTCGCGGCAGCGACTCCCGTCATCGCCGAGATCGCAAAGGCTCACCAATACTTAGTATCGAGCGCCGTCTCCTTTGAGATGGACGCCGCAGCGCGAGCCCTGACCGTCGACCCAACCCCCATGCTCAAAGTCTACCGAGCCCGCCGCGAACGCGTACTCGAAGCCTTAAACGCCATGGGCCTCGACGTAGTGGAACCAGCCGGCGCCTTCTACGCCTTCCCCAGCATCAAACAGTACGGCCTAACAAGCGAAGACTTCTGCATCAAGGCCATCAAAGAAGCAAACGTAGCTCTAGTCCCGGGCGACTGTTTCGGCACCGAAGGCCACATCCGCCTAAGCTACTGCGTCTCCGACAAAGACCTGGACGAAGGCCTAAATCGCCTGTCCACCTTCATTTCAACCTTATAGCCCAACGGGACGCAACACATCAGCCCACCGACCCAAGCATTATGAGTGGGGGCGTCAGCCAACGAAAACCCGGGCTGCCCAAAGTCAACGCAGGCACGCGCCGCCGAAGGCCAGGCGCAAGGTTTTCGTAGATTCCGCACGAGCCGAAGAGCACTTAATGTGCTCTTCGTGCGAGCCCAGGATCTGACCGAGCGAAAACCTTACGCCTGGCCTTCGGCGGAGCGTGCCGGATGGTGGAATTGTGTGCAGCCCGGTTTTCCGTTGACCGACGCCGGGGTCCCCGCCATAATACTTTCGGTTCACGCACGAATCCGCTGCCAGAGACAGCCGGTGCAAACGGGCATCGCCCGCGAGCTTAATGGGATATCCCGCCAGCCGAGGTGGTCGAGTAGATATGTCTTCTCGCCCCCGTCGCTCATGCAGCGCGGGGGCTTTCTTTTTGGACATGCCCCCGTCACGTCCTTGTGGCGGACCGTGCCCGGAAAGAAATCGAGGAGGTGTAATTCATGCCCCAGCAGTACAAAATCGACAAGGTTGCAGAGATCGAGTCCCGTATCGCCGAGAACGCCGGTCTGTTCGTCGTCAACTACAACGGTCTGACGGTTAAGCAGGCCCAGGAGCTGCGTCATCAGCTTCGCGAGTGCGGCGCCGAGATGAAGGTCTACAAGAACAACCTGGTCAAGATCGCTCTCAAAAACCAGGAGCAGCCCGAGCTCGACGAGATCCTCGCCGGCCCCGTCGCTTATGTGTTCTACGAGTCCGAGCCGGTCGAGGCCGCTAAGGCCCTTAAGGACTTCTCTGCTAAGTCCAAGGGCGTCCTTGAGATCAAGGGCGGTATCTCCGACGGCAAGGCCGTTTCCGCTGATGATGTTAAGGCTATCGCCGAGCTGCCCACCAAGGATCAGCTTCTCGGCCAGATCGCCGGTCTCATCTCCGGTTTCGCTCGCGACATCGCTGTCTGCGTCAACGGCGTTTCCTCTGGTCTCGCTCGTTCGATCCAGCAGGTCTCCGAGCAGAAGGCAGCCTAGTCGCTGTTTTCACCCGCGGCGGCAACGCCGCACCCCTGGCGCATTCGCGCCGTGTTTTAACTGATCTCCGTGCATCTGCACGGAAACCGAAAGGACTTAGAAATGGCTAAGCTTACCACCGATGAGATCATCGATGCTCTTAAGGAAATGACCCTTCTCGAGGCTTCCGAGCTCGTTAAGGCTATCGAGGACACCTTCGGCGTTTCCGCCGCTGCTCCTGCCGCCGTTGTCGCCGCTCCCGCTGCTGGCGCTGCTGAGGCCGAGGAGAAGACCGAGTTTGACGTCGTGCTCGAGGGCTTCGGCGACAACAAGATCCAGGTCATCAAGGCCGTCCGTGAGCTCACCAACCTTGGCCTGAAGGAGGCCAAGGAGGTCGTCGAGGGTGCTCCCAAGGCTGTTCTCGAGGGTGCCAAGAAGGAGGACGCCGAGGCTGCCAAGGAGAAGCTCGAGGCTGCTGGCGCTGCTGTCACCCTCAAGTAATCAGGCTTTCTCGCCAGATTTCTTTGCAGGCGGGGTTCGCATTGCGAGCCCCGTCTTTTTTGTTATGACCACTCTATTTTGCTGACTCGGCATGCAAATTGCTGCCGCTTGCGGTGCTTTGGGGTCGCTACCGTTGGGCGATAAAATTGCACCATTCGAGCAATAATTTGCGTTGACCTGCTGAAGAATGGCGCTTGCCTGCATTAACGTTAATTAACGGCGGTAAGATAAACCGATATCGCAATTTGGTCTGCGGCCGCCGTGCCGCACGCACAGGGCGCATCCTGCGCCTGCGAAAGGATCCTTGAATAACATGAAGGCAATCATCCCCGCCGCCGGTCTTGGCACGCGTTTTCTGCCTGGCACCAAGTGCACGCCCAAAGAGATGCTGCCGGTGCTCGACAAGCCGGTCATCCAGTACGTCGTTGAGGAGGCGCTCGACCCCGAGGAGGTCGACGACGCCATCATCGTTACCTCGCCCGGCAAGCCCGAGCTGCTGAACTACTTCCAGCCCGACCGTTCGCTCGAGAACCTGCTGCGCGAGCGCGGTAAGGACGCCTACGCCGACGCTGTCGCCCATGCGGGCGGTATGCCGGTCGACTTCCGCTATCAGTACGAGCCCAAGGGTCTCGGTCACGCCATTCGCTCTGCCGCCGACGCTGTGGCAGGGGAGAACTTCCTGGTTCTTCTGGGCGACTACGTTGTGCCCAACCGTGATATCTGCGACAAGATGCTGGCCGTCTCCAAGGAGCACGGTGGCGCTTCGGTTATCGCCGTTGCCGCGTGTGCTCCCGAGGAAGTTAGCCGCTACGGCGTTATCGCCGGTGAGCGCGTGGGCTCGCTCGAGGGCGCCGAGGATGTTGCCGATGGCGAGCCGGGTGCCGTGTGGCGCATCGGCGGCCTGGTGGAGAAGCCTGCCCCCGAGGCGGCTCCGTCCAACCTGTACATCGTCGGTCGCTACCTCCTGTCTCCGCTGGTCATGGACCTGCTGGCCGATCAGCAGGCCGGTAAGGGTGGCGAGATCCAGCTGACCGACGCCATGGCCCGTTCGCTCGATCGCGAGGCCATGTATGCTGTCGTCATCGACCCGCTGTCGGGCTACGACACCGGTACCCCGTCTGGTTGGATGGCCACCAACGCCCTCATGGCTGCAAGCGACCCTCGCTTTGCAAGTGCCTTCTGGGATGCCATCGACGAGCGCGGCGGCTTGATGCGCAAGTAAGCCTTCGGGCAACGATATTTACGGGTGCGGACTTCGGTCTGCACCCGTTTTTATAAGAGCTGCGATTGCCGGCTCTCTGTTCACAGAAAATATATGAACAGGTGTTCGATACACATACATCTACCTGCGCATTTTCTGTCGAAAAACTTTGCTACTCCAAAAACTCAATCGCGTCAAGGCTTTTCTTGCTCAACGGTCGGTACCTGATAAACTATTAGGTTGCGATAACTGGCGAAGCCATGCCTCGCCAACCCACCGAGCATTTCCGTGAAGGAGGAAAAACCTGGTGACCTACGCATACACTGCCACTGAGCGCAAGCGCGTCAGCTTCGGGAAAATCCCGGAGGCCATGGAGCTCCCCAACCTTATCTCTGTTCAAAGGGAATCCTTTGAGCGTTTTAAGGACGAGGGCCTTCGTGAGGCGTTCAAGGAATCCAGCCCCATCCAGAGCCAGAACCATGTTCTCGAGGTTACCTTCGGCGAGCATCAGTTCGGCGACCCCGCGCACACCGTCGAGGAGTGCCGCGAGAAGGATATGACCTATCAGGCTCCGCTTTTGACCGACGTCCGTCTCACCAACAAGGAGACCGGCGAGATCAAGGAGCAGCTCGTCTTCATGGGCGACTTCCCCATGATGACCGATCAGGGCACCTTCATCATCAACGGTACCGAGCGTATCGTCGTCTCGCAGCTCGTCCGCTCCCCGGGCGTGTACTACAGCTCCGAGATGGATTCGGGCAAGCAGATCTACAAGGCCCAGATCATCCCGTCCCGCGGTGCCTGGCTTGAGTTTGAGGTCGACAAGCGCGACCAGCTCATGGTCTCCATCGACCGTAAGCGCAAGCAGAGCGCCACGATGTTCCTGCGCGCCCTTGGCATCGCCGTCACCAACGACGACATCATCGAGCTTCTCGGCAACTCCGATGTGATCAAGCGCACCCTTGAGCGCGATACCGCCCTCACTCGCGAGGACGCCCTCATCGAGATTTACCGTCGCCTGCGCCCGGGCGAGCCTCCCACCGTGGACGCTTCCCGCAGCCTGCTCGAGGGCCTGCTCTTCAACCCGCAGCGCTACGATCTGGCCCGCGTCGGTCGTTACAAGGTCAACAAGAAGCTCAACCTCACCACCGAGGAAGAGGTCACGGTGCTCACCGACGAGGATATCGTCGCTACGCTGCGCTACCTCCTGTCCCTCGCCGCCGGCGAGCAGGGCTTCAAGGTCGACGACATCGACCACTTTGGCAACCGCCGCATCCGCACCGTCGGCGAGCTCGTCGCCAACCAGTTCCGTATCGGCATGAGCCGTATGGAGCGCGTCGTCCGTGAGCGCATGAGCTCCCAGGACATCGACGAGATCACCCCGCAGTCGCTCATCAACATCCGCCCGATCGTGGCCTCCATCAAGGAGTTCTTCGGTTCCTCGCAGCTCTCGCAGTTCATGGACCAGGCGAACCCCCTGACCGGTCTGACCCACAAGCGCCGTCTGTCCGCACTCGGCCCTGGTGGTCTTGCCGGCCACAAGTCCGGCTCCAGCCGCCGTACCAACGTGCCGACGGCCGTCCGCGACGTTCACAATTCGCACTACAGCCGCATGTGCCCGATCGAGACCCCCGAAGGCCCCAACATCGGCCTGATCGGCTCGCTCGCCCTCTACGCTCGCGTCAACGAGTACGGCTTCATCGAGGCTCCGTTCCGCCGCGTCGAGAACGGCGTTGCCACCGACCAGATCGACTGGATGACCGCTGACGAGGAAGAGAAGCACGTCATCGCGCCGGCCAACACGCCGCTCGATCCCAAGACCAACGAGTTCATCACGACCGATGCCGAGGGCAAGCTTGTCCGCCCGCACACCGTGATCGCCCGTACCCGCGACTTCGACGGCTCCTTCGGCGCTCCCGCCGACGTGCCCGTCGAGGACGTCGACTACATGGACGTCTCGCCGCGTCAGATGCTCTCCGTCGCAGCCACGCTGATTCCGTTCCTCGAGCACGACGACGCCAAGCGTACGCTCATGGGCGCCAACATGCAGCGTCAGGCCGTGCCGCTGGTTCACCCCGCCGCTCCCTATGTCGGTACCGGCATGGAGCGTCGCGCCGCCCTGGACTCCGGCGAGGTCACCCTGGCCAAGAACGCCGGCGAGGTCATCTTTGCCGACGCCTCCAAGATTATCGTCAAGCATGCCGGCGGCATGGACGAGTATCACCTGGCCAAGTACCAGCGCTCCAACCAGTCCACCTGCATCAATCACCGTCCGCTCGTTCGCGTCGGTGACACCGTTGAGCAGGGCGAGCCTCTGGCCGACGGTCCTTCGACCGATCATGGCGAGCTCGCACTGGGCCAGAACCTCACCGTGGCATACATGCCGTGGGAAGGCTTCAACTACGAGGACGGTATCGTCGTGTCCGAGCGCCTGGTGGCCGAGGACCTGCTGACGACCATCAATATCACCCGTCACGAGATCGATGCCCGCGACACCAAGCTCGGCCCCGAGGAGATCACTCGCGAGATCCCGAACCTCTCCGAGGACATGCTTGCCAACCTCGACGAGGACGGCATCATCCGCATCGGCGCCGAGGTCGGCCCTGGCGACATCCTGGTCGGCAAGGTCACGCCTAAGGGCGAGAGCGCTCTGACTGCCGAGGAGCGCCTGCTGCGCGCCATCTTCGGTGCCAAGGCTCACGACGTTCGCGACACTTCCCTTAAGATGCCTCACGGCGCTTACGGCCGCGTCATTGACGTCGTCCGCTTTAGCCGCGAGAACGGCGACGACCTGGCCCCCGGCGTCAACGAGCAGGTGCGCGTCTACGTCGCCCAGCGTCGTAAGATCCAGCAGGGCGATAAGATCGCCGGCCGTCACGGCAACAAGGGTGTTATCTGTAACGTTCTGCCGGTCGAGGACATGCCCTACATGGCTGACGGTACCCCGATCGACGTTATCCTCAACCCGCTGGGCGTTCCTTCGCGTATGAACGTCGGCCAGCTGCTCGAGTGCCACCTTGGCTGGGCTGCTGCCTGCGGTTGGGATACCGAGAATGCCGATTCCGACAATTATGTCCCCGGTCCGTTCTTCACCGCTACGCCCGTCTTTGACGGCGCGAAGGAGGACGAGATCGCCGAGGTTATCCGTCGCGCCAACAAGAACATGCTCAACAAGGCTACCGCTGCCTTTGGCGATCACATGCGCCCCGAGTTTGTCACTCAGCTTGACGAGCGCGGCAAGACCCGCCTGTTCGACGGCCGCACCGGCGAGGAGTTCCGCGAGCCCATTACCGTGGGCACGTCCTACATCCTCAAGCTCGGCCACATGGTCGACGACAAGATCCACGCCCGTTCGACCGGCCCTTACAGCCTGGTTACCCAGCAGCCGCTGGGCGGCAAGGCTCAGTTCGGCGGCCAGCGCTTCGGCGAGATGGAAGTTTGGGCACTGTACGCATACGGTGCTTCCAACGTCCTGCAGGAGATCCTGACCGTCAAGTCCGACGATACCGTGGGCCGCGTCAAGACCTACGAGTCCATCGTCAAGGGCGAGAACGTTCCTGTCCCGGGTATCCCCGAGTCCTTCAAGGTTCTCGTCAAGGAGATCCGTTCCCTCGCGCTGGACATCGAGCCCATGCACGATGCCGACGAGGACGCCTCCGCCCCTGTGACCGCCGAGGAGACCTCTGCTCTCGACGACCTGGCTGCGCTCGCCGGCGTTGACGCCGACGTCGAGGCCCAGGATGCCGAGACCGCCGAGGCACCCGAGGCTGTCGCCGCCACGACCACTGATAAGGAGTAGTTGACTGTGGCAGATTTCGAAGCTACTGATTTTGACTCGGTAAAGATCTCCCTTGCCTCCGCCGACCAGATCCGTTCCTGGTCGCACGGTGAGGTCAAGAAGCCGGAGACCATCAATTACCGTACCCTCAAGCCCGAGAAGGACGGCCTGTTCTGCGAGAAGATCTTCGGTCCCGCCAAGGACTGGGAGTGCTCCTGCGGCAAGTACAAGGGCATCCGCTTTAAGGGCATCGTCTGCGAGCGCTGCGGCGTCGAGGTCACCTCGGCCAAGGTGCGTCGCGACCGCATGGGCCACATCGAGCTCGCCGCTCCCGTGTCCCACATCTGGTACTTCAAGAGCCCCACGAGCTTCCCGATGAGCCGTATGCTCGACATCAAGTCCAAGGACCTCGAGAAGGTTCTGTACTTTGCCAGCTACATCATCACCGAGGTCGACTACGAGGCTCGCGAGGCCGATGCCGACGACCTGCGCGAGGAGCTCGCCGCCGATCTGGAAGAGATCGATGCCGAGTGCGCCCGCCAGATCGAGTCCCTCAAGGAGCAGGGCAACCCCGAGAACTTTGACGAGTTCTCCGACGAGGAGCCGCTGACCCCCGAGGAGATCGCCTCTGGCATCGTCGACATCGAGGAAGAGTGCAAGGACGAGAAGCAGCTCCGCACGGACGCCTTCAACGCCTTCATGAAGCTCACCGAGCGCGACCTCATCTCCGATGAGCCGCTGTTCCGCGAGATGACCCGTTACTACTCCATGTACTTCAAGGGTGGTATGGGTGCCGAGGCCGTCCGCGACCTGCTCGCCGCCATCGACCTCCCCTCCGAGGCCGAGAAGCTCAAGGCCATCATCGCCGACGAAGACTCCCAGAAGCAGAAGCGCGAGAAGGCCGTTAAGCGCCTCGAGGTCGTTGACGCCTTCCTGAAGGGCGGCAACAGCCCCGCGAACATGATCCTGGACGTCATCCCGGTCATTCCGCCCGATCTGCGCCCGATGGTCCAGCTCGACGGCGGCCGCTTCGCCGCGTCCGACCTCAACGACCTGTATCGTCGCGTGATCAACCGCAACAACCGACTCAAGCGCCTGCTCGACCTGGACGCCCCCGCGATCATCGTGAACAACGAGAAGCGCATGCTCCAGGAGTCCGTGGACGCCCTGTTCGACAACGGCCGTCGTGGTCGCCCGGTCTCTGGCCGTGGCGGTCGCCCGCTCAAGTCGCTCGCCGAGGCCCTCAAGGGCAAGCAGGGTCGTTTCCGTCAGAACCTGCTGGGCAAGCGTGTCGACTACTCCGGCCGTTCGGTCATCGTTACCGACCCCAAGCTGCTGCTGCACCAGTGCGGTCTGCCCAAGACCATGGCGCTGGAGCTCTTCAAGCCCTTCGTCATGAAGCGCCTGGTCGAGCTTGGCAAGGTCGAGAACATCAAGGGCGCCAAGCGCGCTATCGACCGCGGTGCCACCTTTGTGTGGGATATCCTCGAAGAGGTCATCGACGGTCGCGTCGTGCTGCTCAACCGTGCACCGACCCTGCACCGTCTGTCCATCCAGGCCTTTGAGCCGGTGTTGGTCGAGGGCAAGGCTATCCACCTGCACCCGCTGGTCTGCTCGCCCTTCAACGCCGACTTCGACGGCGACCAGATGTCTGTCCACGTGCCGCTGTCCAGCCAGGCTCAGGCCGAGGCTCGCGTGCTCATGCTCTCTGCGAACAACCTGCGCTCGCCGGCATCCGGCAAGCCGGTTAACATCCCCTCGCAGGACATGATCATCGGTGTGTACTACCTCACTCAGGTCCGCGACGGCCTGCCCGGCGAGAACCACGTGTTCTCGAGCTTCGACGACGCGCTGCACGCCTATGACTGCCGTTCCGAGGTCGACATGCAGGCCAAGATCCAGGTCCGCGTGTCCGCCGAGAACGCCAACGTCATCAACGAGGACGGCACCCGTATCTTCCGCGTCAAGAACGGCAAGAACGAGTTCGTCGACTACGACGTTACTGGTAACAAGACCGCGCGCTTCGAGACCTCTATCGGCCGCATCATCTTCAACCGCCAGTGCCTGCCCGAAGACTACGAGTTCATGAACTACAAGATGGTCAAGGGCGATGTGGCCAAGCTGGTTGCCGACTGCTGCGATCGTTACCCCGAGGCCAAGGTCGGCCCGATCCTCGACGCCATCAAGTACTCCGGCTTCCACTACGCTACCCGCGCCGGCCTCACCATCTCGGTGTGGGACGCTCTCATCCCTGCCGAGAAGCAGGAGCTGCTCGACCGCGCCCAGGCCAACGTCGACCAGATCAACGAGTACTTCGAGGAGGGCTTCATCAACGAGACGGAGCGCCACATCGAAGTCGTTAACGAGTGGACCGCTTGTACCGACAAGGTCGCAGCGCTCATGCTCGACATGTTCGACGAGGAGAACCCGCTCTACATGATGGCCGACTCCGGCGCCCGTGGTTCTAAGACCCAGCTGCGTCAGCTCGGCGGCATGCGTGGCCTGATGGCAGACATGTCCGGCGAGACGATCGACCTTCCCATTAAGGCGAACTTCCGCGAGGGTCTGCTGCCGCTCGAGTACTTCATTTCGACCTACGGCGCCCGTAAGGGCCTGGTCGATACCGCATCCCACACCTCGGACTCTGGTTACCTGACCCGTCGTCTGGTCGACGTGGCCCAGGACGTCATCGTCCGCGAGGAGGACTGCGGTACGCACGAGGGCGTTACCTACAACCTCATCATCCCCGGCACCACCGACCTCAACACCGACCTCGTCGGCCGTTGCTTCATTGAGGACGTCGTGGCTCCCGATGGCACCGTGCTCTTTGAGCAGGACGGCTACATCGAGAAGGTCGCCGACATCCAGAAGATGGTCGATGCCGGCCTTAAGAAGGTCAAGCTTCGCGCGCTGCTCACCTGCCGCTCCAAGTACGGCGTGTGCCAGAAGTGCTACGGCTGGGATCTTTCCACCCGTCGTCCGGTCGCCATCGGTACCGCGGTCGGCATTATTGCCGCCCAGTCCATCGGCGAGCCCGGTACGCAGCTTACGATGCGTACCATTCACTCCGGCGGCGTCGCTGGCGTCGACGATATTACGCAGGGTCTGCCTACGGTCAGCCGTATGTTCGATATCGTCGGCAACGTCAACGAGAAGATTCTGGGTCGCGAGGCCGAGCTGGCTCCGTACTCCGGCCACCTCTCGATTAAGCCCGAGAAGTCCGAGTACGTGCTGACGCTCACCGACTCCGAGGATCACACCCGTGTCCTCGACGAGCGCCGCGTCCCCGCTTCGGTGCGCTTTATGCCCGAGATCGAGGACGGCTGCGAGGTTCGCGCCGGCGACCAGATCACCAAGGGCTTCGTCAACTTCCGTAACCTGCGCAAGCTGACCGACATCGAGTCGACGATGCACACCTTCGTCGAGAGCGTCAAGGACGTCTACACCAGCCAGGGCGTCGACCTGAACGACAAGCACATCGAGGTGCTCGCACGTCAGATGCTGCGTCGCGTTCAGATCACCAACCCCGGTGACTCCAAGTACCTGCTTGGTCAGTATGTTGACCGCTATGAGTTCGCCGACGAGGTCGAGCGCGTTGCCCGTCTGGGCGGTCAGGCTCCCGTGGCCGAGCCCGTCATCCTGGGTACGCTCAAGGTCGCGTCCAACATCGACTCCTGGCTGTCGAGCGCTTCGTTCATCCGTACCGCTGGCGTCCTTACCGAGGCTGCCATCGAGGGCAAGGTCGATCACCTGCTCGACCTTAAGTCCAACGTCATCGTCGGTAAGAAGATCCCGGCTGGTACCGGCCTCAAGCCGTACGCCAACGCCAAGCTGACGTATCGCACGGCCGACGGCTACGTGGACATCGACGGCCCGGCTTCGCCCAACGCCAAGTCGCTGCCCGAGTGGGCTCCTGTGGAGCTCAAGGACCTGGACGAGCAGCTCCCGCAGCAGCTCGACTGGGCCGGCTACGACGAGTTTGGCGGTGCTGACGGTTCGTTCACCCGCAACGGTCACACCATCTCTGCCGAGAAGGCTCGCCTGTACCTGTTCGACGACCTGGGCGTGTCGCAGCGCTGGACCAACAAGTTCAGCGAGGTCGGCATCGAGACGGTCGGCGACCTGGTCGGCAAGTCCGAGGAGGATCTGCTGCGCATCGATGGCATCGGTGCCAAGGCGATCGAGGAGCTCCGTGACGGCCTTGAGGCCCACGACCTGCTCTACATCCTCGAGAACAACGACGACGTTGCCGACGAGGAAGACCTCTCGCAGCTGTTGCAGATGGTCTTTAGCCCCGACGGTCCGGACGATATCCTGCTGGGCACCTCCGCTCCGACGCATCACGCCGACGCCGACGAGGAGCTCCTGGGCGCCCCGATCGACGACAAGAAGGCTCCCGCCAACGGCGCGATCAACGAGGACATGGCTTCCCTCGACGAGCTGCTCAACCAGCTCGTGGACACCGACGACGCCGAAGAGGCCAAGGACAACGACGAGGAGTAACCTCCTAGTACGTTAACCGCCCTTTCAAAGATCCGCTTCTCAACAGGGGAGCGGATCTTTTTTGTTGAGAAGCGCTGCCCCGACGAGCACGGCGGATTCCCGGCCCGATTGGTGGCCCCTCGGGGGCTTGCCCGTATCGTAGGCAATGCGCCGAATGCTCGCCATCGAAATTTATCGATGGCCTATTACAGACTGTAATGGGCTTGAGCCATCCCGGGGAAATTGCCGCGTGACCTATAATGTTTGGAAGAGTTAAATGCGCTTTTTGCAATTGTGCAGATAGGTTTTGCTATGGTTTTCGATAAAGAGGCCGCGTTCGAGGAAGCGGTCATCACCGTGCTGAAGCAGCACGGCTGGGACGATGCGGGGGGCGTGCTTCGCTATCCCACCGAGCAGGACCTCATCAACAACTGGGCGAAGATTCTATTCCAGAACAACGCCGACATAGACCGCCTGAACGGCTGCCCGCTCACCCAGGGCGAGATGGCGCAGGTCATCGAACAAATCGAAACGCTCAAGACCCCGCTCGCGCTCAACGGGTTCATCAACGGAAAGACTGTCGCCATCACGCGCGACAACCCCGACGATGCGCTTCATCTGGGCAAGGAGGTGAGCCTGAAAATCTATGATCGTCAGGAGATTGCAGCCGGCCAGAGCCGCTACCAGATCGCTCAGCAGCCTGTCTATCCTGCGAAGAGCAAGATCTTGAACGACCGTCGCGGAGACTTGTGCCTGCTCATCAACGGCATGCCGGTCATCCATATCGAACTCAAGCGCAGCGGCATCCCCGTCAGCCAGGCCACTGGTCAGATTGAGAAGTATGTCCACGAGGGCGTGTTCACGGGGCTCTTCCGCCTGACGCAGATCTTCGTGGGGATGACCCCCGACGAGGCGCGCTATTTCGCCAACCCTGGCACGGGCGCGTTCAACCCGAACTTCTTCTTCCACTGGGAGGACTTCAACAACGAGCCCGTCTGCGCGGGCGACAAACCCGGAACAGACGAATGGAAGCGCTTCACCTCCACGCTGCTCTCCATCCCTATGGCACACCAGCTCATCGGCTTCTATACCGTGGCGGATAGCTCGGACGGCTGTTTGAAGGTCATGCGCAGCTACCAGTACTACGCGGCTGCTGCCATATCCGACAAGGTGCGCAGATGCAAGTGGGACGAGAGGCCCAAGAGCAGCGCCCCGGGGCGTCCTGGCGGCTATATATGGCATACCACCGGCTCCGGCAAGACCATGACGAGCTTCAAGTCGGCCCAGCTCATAGCTGACTCACACGACGCCGACAAGGTGGTCTTCCTCATGGACCGCATCGAGCTGGGCACGCAGTCGCTCTCCGAGTACCGCGCATTCGCCGATGACGCCGATGACGTGCAGGGGACCGAGAACACGCAGGTGCTGAAGTCGAAGCTCGCGAGCGACGACCCCAAGAACCGCCTCATCGTGACCTCTATCCAGAAGATGAGCAACGTGAAGGCCGGCGAGGGCAGGATCACCCAGGCGGAACTCGACCGCCTGGCTGCCAAGCGGATTGTGTTCGTTATAGACGAGTGCCACCGCTCAACCTTCGGCGACATGCTCCAGGACATACGCCGGGCTTTCCCAAACGCGCTGTTCTTCGGTTTCACGGGCA
>OHYL01000540.1_pt1 | contig 17476 bp, 16 predicted proteins | sample 1580261 | NCBI WGS metagenome assembly OHYL01 (sample SAMEA3882548, study PRJEB24775) | human gut metagenome | biome: human-associated habitat; feature: intestine environment; material: feces | place: Netherlands | collected 2009/2010 | reverse complement strand
ATGTTCTTCATATGAATCAAGTATTTTTTCAAAAGAACCGTTGTTATTTCTAACTCTAAGCTCTCTTTCCACACCTCGGTCTTGAGGAGTTATTACGGCTTTAACCCGTCTGTAATACGCCGTTGTATCAGTAATTTCCTGCCACTCGCCGTTATTATCTTCATAATAATATTGAAGTGTATAGTCCTTATCTTCGCCTTGCTCTATCGGCATTTTGTAGATACAGTCAAGAGTTGTAATACTTTCCAATTCCGTCACGAATACAAACGAACAATCACCTGCGCCGTTATAGCACCTTATTGCATCCATAGAGTCATTGTCGGTAAACGTATACTTTATCGTCTTTACACCTTTAGGATCACTGTCGCCGAAAAATTCAACAGTTACAGGGTGTCCGTATTCATTTCCGTCCCAAGTCCATGAATTTTCCGTATAATCAATATAGTTACCTTCTGAATCCTTTAAAGGAACTTTGATAGACACAGGCACTTCATTCTTTTCGTCCCATATTTCGCCCAATACAATTTTTTCTATTCCCGAATCTTTATCTTGCAAAGTTGCGGTAAATGTTACATTACCCGGAGTATACGTTTTTAATATTCGGTCATTGTCATATAGACTATTGTTGACCTTTATAATTTCAGGACTGTACTGAAATTCAAAATCGGGCGGTGTATTGTCGATGTTGTCTATTATCGCCGTTACTATGCTCCAAGTAGACTCGTCACTGCCTTCTTCAAATAAATTGACGTCTACAGTTCTTTCGTTACTTGTTACTATTTCACCGGCTGTACCCGGTTCGTACATTGTATTTACAAAATAAACAAGTTTTGTATAACCCTCACCACTTTGTGATTTATATTGTTCAGAGTCATATTCGTTAAAATTCAATCCGTTGTTTACAGAATCGTCCTCAATAGGCTTTAAAAGCATACCTGCATCAATAGGTTCAACCACAACGGTAGTGCTGTAAGAATTCCAATCTTCATCAACTACATTACATCCTGTCATTTTACCGTCGTCAATCGGTTTATCCCCTGTATAAGTAGTCGCTTTAACGCCGCTAAGATTACCGAACTCAACCTTATCGCTCGTGATTTCTAAATCAAAGACTTTCCCTCTGCCTATATCGTCAACCGCATATACTTTATAATTGCCGTTTGCGGTTATGGAAAATGATTGCGATTGTGCAAATATCAATGCATTTTGCTTTGCTATTTCAAGATTTGTTTCATCTAAGGTCTTACCGTCATCACTGTCGGCAACCGACACAATTTTTGATTGCGGAAGTATATACACCGGCATATTGAAGTTTAGTTTTACAATAGATTTTTGCCCTGCTTTTTTCGGTGCAATCGTATAATCAAGTTTTAATTCAGTGTCTTGCACTGACATTATTTTATCAAAAATAACATCTGTACTGTTTCCTACGCTGTCCGTCATACGAACACCGACATAATAATTCTCAGTTGTTCCTGCAATATTAACAGTATAAGTCAGGTTCTTTTCATTCTCCCACTTTGCATCAACCGAACTTGTTTGACTTACATTAATTATGCTGTTATCATAGTTTTCAAGATAGCTGTCTTTTATCTTTCCGTCAGACATTGCACTGCTGTATTCGCTTTCAGGAATAAACGCAAACTGTACTCCGTCTTCTTTTGCGTCATTAATGCTTACTACTGCTTTACTGTCTTTTCTGTCACCGCTCATAACTTCGCTAACTTCAATATTAGCGGTCGGTGCATCGGTATCAATACCGTTTATAACAAGCGGTATATCGGTTTTGTTACCTGCTAAATCAATCGCCGTAAGAGTTGTATCAACATTTTTGTTTACGGTTATATCGAAAACGTTATCTTCTTCCGAATTGCTTACTTCAACGTCACTGCTGTTGCTTACAAGTTTCAAATCGGAATCAATATTATCTGTAAGATAAACTTTGCCTTTTATACTTTCGGAGATATGTTCGTTGTTTATAACCGTTCTTGTTTGTGGCGGTGTTTCATCAAAGAAGAATGTAAATTCACTTGTCTGTACAGTGTTTATATTAATCTTGGCTGTGTCGATATTATCCGCACAAATTGCAGTCTGTACATAGAAAGTATTTTCACCGTCTGCCAACGCTATAATCGGTGAATCAGATTCAATACTTGCAGTCAAACCGATATCGGTTTTATTAACCGCTCCTGCCTTTATCCATTCACCATATGTATCAACCGTATTGCTTACTCTGTAATATAAATTCTGATCTTCTGTATTGTCTGAATTTTTGAAATCTTCGCTTACATCAATCTTTAATTTATAATCTTCCGATGAAATTAAAGGCTTTTCTCTATACGTCAAATCGGTAATCAAACTTACGTCTGTTGTCGGCATTGAATTTCTGATATAGAATGTATCTGATTTTGCCGTAGCCTCTAAACCGTTTTTATCCGTCATTCTTACAGAAAGTGCATATGTGCCGCTCGGAATATCGCTGATATTGATATTTTGTGAAATAGTGTCACCTGTCACATCAAGCTTAAATTCCTCTAAACCATCTATCGCAGAACCGTCCGGGTTTACCACTTTCGCATATCCGTCTTGAATTCCCGACAAGTCACTTCCTATAACGGAAATCGTTTGATTTTCACTGTATGTACCGACATTCAACGGCTTAACACTGATTTTAGGTGCTGAATTGTCAAACGCAAAATATCGTTCTACTTCCACCTTATTAGCCTTACCAGACGGAGGTATAACTGTACATATCAATTTATATGTTCCGTCTAAATTTGACGTTTGAATATCGGCTGATGTATCTATACTTTTGCCGTTATACTTCGTATCAGTCGTAATAAACTTGCCTTTACTGTCCTGCCATTTGTAATAAACAGTATTTTGAGATTTTGTTGTAAGGACTATATTATAATTTGAATGCGGAATTGATGTATCGCTTGTGGTATCAATACTGCATTTAGTCGTTTCGTTTGTGATATTTATATCTTTGTAGGACATTTCCGTTTTATTACCGAAATCATCTTCGGCAAAATAAATTAATGTACCTTCAAAGTTACTGCCTTCTTCAACCTCAATATACGCTGATGCAGTTTTGCCGTTTTCGGTATCACTCTGATTTATAAATGCCCACTTATCAAGTAAACTGCTTATTGTACCGCTCGTTTGCTGTTCGGCTTTGCTCTTATCAAAAGCAGGTGCATTTATACGGTCTTTTGTAAAGCAATAATACAGCTTACCCGTTCCCGACATATCGGTAATTGTTACATCATAGGTATTGCCCTTACTTCCGTCCGAATTCTGCAAACCTCCTTTTTCTGTGATTGTAATTTCAGGGGCTTTGTTGTCAAGGTGAATATTTTCTATGACTGTAGACAGTTCATTACCCGCATTATCCCGACCTGTAAGTTTAAGATTAAATATTCCCTCTATCTTTTCACCTAATGCCAAGGTTACATTTTCTGTGCTTGATTCTGTTGCCGGGACCTCCTGCTTGGTTGACACATTGCTCTTGCCTTTATAATCATAAATTTTTACGGCATTGCCTTTACTGTCACGAATTCCATTGAATAACTTCCATCAGTCGCTTTACCGTCTGATGATGTTGTGTTTAATGTTTCCGACGGAGTTGAACTGAATGTTACAGTCTTGTGCCAATCTCCTACCTTGTCATTGTTTAAAACCGATAATTTCACTGTCGGATCTACCGCGTCAATCTTATGCTTTGATGACAAATAGCTGTATTCCACCTTTTTATCAGCCTCATCCCACAACATAAATTTTGAATTGCTTATAGTTTTTAATTTTGCATTACTTAATTCAAGTTTTAATCCGCCGTTAGCTGAATCCATACCGCTTGTATAAGGGAACGTCAATTTAAACTTACCGTTACTTATACTTACTTTCTTTGCTGTTGACTCTATCTTTTTACCTGTATTACCAAGCGTTAGAGTTGCTTTGTCGAATGTGATACTTGCACCTTTAAGACTGACTGACGACAAATTATTATTATAACCGCCTGTCTTAATTGACGCAGTAACGGTAATTGTTTGCTTTCCTTCAGAATTCTTTTTTACATTATTATAAAACAGATTATCTGCATTATAATTTGTATCAGCTGTATTAGGTATTTGATAGTTGTCGCTAAACTCAACACTGCCGATTGAAAACGCATTTCTGACAATCGTTAAGGTTTTGACATAATCTTCATAGCTGTAATATTTAAGCCATGGAATGTTTTTAACTGTTCTTTCCTTGTTACATGTGGTATCTTCCGGGAATTTCAATGTTGATTTAATAGTGATTTTGTTTATATTATTGTTATTCATATACGACATAAGTTTTGATTTGTTTATGTCAAAACCACGATTGCTGCTTTTTTCCGTAATGCAACCATTACTGATCAGTGCTTTTTTATTAACTGTTATATTCTCGCCTTTTCCCGAAACGTCAAATGTAAACGTAGGTGCGTCACTCATATCCATACAGTAATATTCTTTATTATCGTTTAAGATATCATTGTATTGGTCACCTACATATCCGTTATATTCATATGCAACGCTGTCTTTTTCACCTGTCGGATTAAGATACATTGTACTTCCGAAATCATCGAAGTTTCCGACAGTTTTCAGGCGTCTTTTTGTATTAACATTAATACTGTATGTGGTACTTCTCTTTTTATTTTTTTCAATCCAAAGACCGTCTTTTGTACCGTTTCCGTCCGGATAAATCTCATCTATAATCCATCTATATGAGTCGCTTCCCTTTTTAGCCACTCCCAGACTCACATATAATATTTTAAATGCATCCGTTGTAACGTTTTCAATAGTCACTTTATCAAGAGTCCAAGGTGCTCTTGAAGATGTGTGTGTAGTTTCTGACATTTCGCCAGATGTTTTTGTATTCTGCAAAGTAAAAACTTCTTCATCTTCCCCATTGAAATACAAATATCCTTTAATATTTCCGTCCTTACTTTTTGAATCTTTTGCGTCACTTATTTGTACTTTAAGGCAATATGTCCATTCTTGAGCAGCCGCCGATACAGGCATACACGTTATCAAAGACATAAATATGCACATTGCCATAATTGTACTTAACCATCTTTTGATTTTCATAAAATTCCCCGCCTTTCAATTTTATTTTTTAGACAATACCGAAAGCACCGATAATTTTAACGCCTCCATTTCCGCTTTCAAGTAATATTCATCTTCAAACATTGCATAATGCACTGTTGCCCGAACAAAAATAAATATGAAACCTGTAAGTATGTCAACAGGTATTCCGAGTTTGGGAGATAATTGTTTGGCGTATTCGGTATATCGCATACTAACGCCCTTAAAAAATTTTTTCCCATACTCAACATATTGGGGATGTGTGTATACTTGATACATAAGGCGATATTTTTTGCAGTGTTTTTGAGCCGACCATTTTGGAATGTCACTTATGAACCGCATTATATCCTGCGGATTTTTCGGTGACAGTTCCATAAAATCGTCCTCAACTTTTGTCATACAATACGCAGTTGACTGAATTATAAGTTCATCAACATTATTGAAATAGCTGTACAAATTAGCCGACGTCATACCACAATACTTACCAAGTTCCTTAATCCCTGTGTTTCTGAGTCCGTTGTCACAATAACACTCAAAACACTTTTCCATAATTTCCTTTTTCTTTTCTTCTTTGTATTCTTGTGTTCTCATATTAAATTTTTCCCCTAAAAATATTAATCAGTTACTGATTGATAAGTAAATTATACCTTGTTTTTATTTCATTGTCAATATTTACAATAAAAAAAGATAGCATAAAACAGCAATCATACCATTCTATGCTATTATATAAAAAAGCGACACTTATTAATACAAGTGTCGCTAAAACCTGTCGACATTTTGTTGACAGGCTCTTTTTATCTTTCAACAGTCTTACTTTCTACATTACACAACGGTTTTAAATTTCTGTTCCACAACATCGCCTTTATCGTGTAACTCTTGCTTTCGTTTTTGATATTTATATTATCTCTGTTTTTGTCGCTTATCGCAACCACATTACCTCTGTCATCATATACGGCAACATAAAACTTTGCATTTGCAATATCTGTTCTGTATTCAACATCATACTTTAACATTGAATTTTCTATCGTACCGTCTACTTTTGAGATATAGTTCTTACTGTCGGCTTCTGTTCCGTCAGCATATGTTTCAAAATTAATATTCTCTACAAATACGCCGTAATACGGTGCGTCCGGCGTATATTTTTCCGTACAGCCTTTAGCCGAAATATCAAATTTATTCTCTTTCGGATATGGCACAGACACAATATATTTGCCGAATCTGTCAGTGGAAACGTTATATTTTTCACCGTTTACCGTAAATGTTATTTCTGTATTTTTAACAATGCCTTTATCATTGCTGACTGTACCTGTTATATTAATTTTGTCGCTTGCGTTTGTATTGTATTTCATCGCCTTTTGTCCTTCAACTGCTTTTCCGTCAAAATCAAATATAGTCGAATTCGGCACAACATTGCCTTGAGTTGTATCGGTTGCCTCATCTATCGCCCAACCGATTTGACCTGTTCCGCCATCATATACCATTACCGGATCCCAATACAAATCACCTATACATCTGCCGCCAAGCACCTGTTTCAGCTTTGCATACAATTCCGTCAAAAACGCTCTTTGTCCCGATTGAGTTTCACCGTAAATATTTTGATAATATCCACTGTCCTGAAGTTGACCGTCCCAACCGTCAGGCTTTGTTTCATTCCAGTTGTAACCAGTTTCCATTATTATAACATCTTTATCATAACGATTTATAAGTGTATTGAATTCATTCACAACATCATCAATCGAAATCGACTTAGTGTAATACGGATAATACGAAACACCGATTACGTCAAAATCAATATTTGCAAGCGCATTAATAAAGGTCTTTCTTCTGCTCAAAAGTTCACCGCCGTGGTCACTGTGAAGAACGATTTTACTTTCCGGTGACGTTTCGCGAACAGCCCTTGCACCTGCATTTACAAAACGGGTAAGATAATCACTTTTGTTATAGAACCCGTTATTGTTCTTATGGTTGTTGTAAAGCAATCCGTACTGCATTTCGTTACCTATCGAAACATATTCAGGACAAGTTCCCTGTTCGATTAATTTAAGCATCATATCCTTTGTAAATTCGTATATTTTACCCTCAAGATATGTCGCAAGCTCATCACCAGTCAAATTATTTTCCTCAATATACGGACGCCAATCATATGGAATAAGCTGATTTTCACCGTCCGACCAAGTATCAGAATATGCAAATGTAAATTCTATCTGCATACCTTTATCCTTTGCACGTCTTGCCATTGCCAGACAGTCGTCGGGATCTTGATAGCCTTCAGGCAAATAATACTCGTTTCCGTGACCTTTTCCCGGATTGTTTAAAACTCTGATTCTTGCAAAATTAAAGCCGTTTTCAGCCATAATTTGAAGTGCGTCACCCTCTTGACCGTTTTCGTCATAGAATTTGCCGCCCCTGTCTTCGACGTATGTAAGCTTTGAAATTTCTCCGCCTTTTAAGAAAGGTATTCTGCTCTCCTCCGACTTTGCAAAAGACAATTTGTCAAGAGTAAGAGTTTGCGAGCCTTTTATACAAAGTCCTATATCACATTTTCCGTCCTCTACGATAATTCCCGGCACTGTAACCTTGCTCTCATTGTCACTTATCGGTATTGACGTTGACGCCATTGTGTGACCGTTTGTTTTGGCATACAAATAGCAAATACCGTCCGTTGTGTCGTTAGTCAAATACGCATTTAGTGTATATGTTCCGTTTTCCATATTTCCGACCGTTTGACTGATTTGTGCCTCGTAATCTGTACCGCTTGCGTTTAACTTGCCGTCAGATACTGTCATATTTTCACTGTTTGTAATAGTCCAATTTGCATCACCGTCAGAAAATGACGCATTTTTTATTACATTATCATCATCGCCTATTACAATCTTCGGTGCATTGCCGCTGTTTGTACATGAACCGATGTTCCAGTTTGTGTTGTTGTTCTGCGACTTAACGTCTATTCTAAACGCAACATTTTCCTTATCCTTGATTGATTTTATGTAGTCTGTCACATCAATTTTAAATTCACCTGTATTTGACGGTGATGTGAACGACATAATTTCTTTTTCGGTATATGTCGGTGCAACAGTGTATTGCATACTGTTTTCAAAAGCCGAATAATCAGCCTCATATAAGTATGCCGTTCCCGAATTTGCGACAGAAGTTGTATCGAGTACAAGTTCTGCCTTGCCTACATTTTCCGCATTGAAATTTTCCGGCAATTCAAAACCCATATATGCCGCCGTTTCCCATCCTGACCAACCGTGAATACGCAAATCATACGTTGTACTGTCGCTTTCAGTCGCTCGCCATTGTGCCGTTTTGGCTGCGGTTATTGCTGTGTTGCTTGTCGGTTTGTCACTTTCTTCCGCAAAAGAGGTAACCGCAAACATATTGCATAGCATAGCTGCCGTTGTTAGTAGTGTAAATATTTTTTTCATTTTCTTCTCCTTATATTTAATTAATATAATGCCGCACCGACGATACCTGCGTCGTTAAACAATTCTGCCGCGGTTATTTCGGTTTTATCAAGGTATTTATTATAATCATACTTATAAATAAATTCTCTTACTCTGCTTATAAACGGCTCACCCTCTCGGCTGATACCGCCGCCGATTACGACCTTTTTAGGTTGAAATATATTAATTACATTCACCAATCCCTCTGCAACGTATTCAATATATTTTTCTACAACCTTTAATGCGGTTTCATCGCCTTTATCAGCCGCACGAAAAGCCGTTTGTCCGTTTATAACTGTTTCTTTTGACATTATGCTTTCGGGATTATTTTTTATCGCTGCTTTTGTCTGTGAAACAAGTGCGGTAGCTGACGCATATTTTTCCCAACACCCTTTTCGACCGCACGAGCATTGTACACCGTCTTTTATCAACGTAGTATGACCGATTTCACCGCCTGCACCGTTAAAACCGTTATATATCTTGCCGTTTATTATAATCCCGGAGCCTATTCCCGTTCCGAGAGTTATACAAATAAAGCTATCCGCCTTACTTCCCGACGCAACATATTCAATATTTTAACCGATACACCGCACTTTTCTTCAATCGGCTTTATACTTACTTTATTAAAATTAAGATTGCACGCAAACATAATCATTCCGTTTTCGGAATCGACCGTTCCCGGTACTCCTATTCCTATTTTTTCAACTTGCGACAGCTTGATATTGCTTTCATCACAAATTTTTCCGCACAAATCGGCGATATTATCTATTATCGCATTTTCCCCTCTCTCAACTTCTGTCGGTACTGATATTTTTTTCAATATTTTGCCGTTTTCATCAACCAATCCGCCGGCAATATTTGTACCGCCTAAATCTATTCCTATGTAATATTTCATTTTCTTCACCTGCACTTTTTATTATATTATATTCTAAATACTATAAAAATACAAGCATTTATTTGCAAAAAAAATCTGAGCAAGCCAATATGACCTACTCAGATTTTTTCTCTTAGGGAAGTCTATTTAATCATAGCGCTGCTACAATTTTACCTAAACCGTTGCACGCTGTGACAGCGTCCTCATCAGGCGAATCATTTACGATTACGCTTTCATTGGCAAGCTTTGCGCCTGCGTCAGTAACTCTCTTTTCCCATTCACGCATCCATTCACCGTCACCCCAACCGTATGAGCCGAACAATGCTACATTTTTACCCGAAAGATTACCCTCAAGTTCTGCGAAAAACGGTTCAAATTCACCCTCTTCAAGTTCCTCTGCACCCATTGCAGGGCAACCCAAAATCAAGTTATTATAATCCTTTGCCTCATCAGCTGTTATTTGGTCAACTGAAAATAGTTTTATATCTGCATTAACCTCTTTTGCGCCGTCAAATATTGCATTTGCCATTGCCTCGGTATTACCTGTTCCACTCCAATAAATAATTGCTGTTTTGCTCATTTGTATGAACCTCCTCAAAAAATAATTATTAACAAACTGCCCTTGCAGTTATGCTATACAAAATAAATCTGTTAGAGTTCTTCCCTCATTAATTCTTTTAATTACTGCCTTACGGCATTTATTATAACGACAGAATAATTTTTTTGCTTGCTCTGTGTTCTCATAAACTTTCCATTCACCTGTCAAAAGACAGCCTTGGTGTTTATGATTTATAAAACCGTATATGTCATGCAAAGGATAACCGAGAAATGCTCCGATTTCGTGCGGAAATTCCTTATTCATCAATCTTTGTGCATATATCCTTGACTTTAGTATTGCCAAATATTTCATTAATGAAAACTCTTTTGGATAATCGTTATCGCACAAAAATGATTTTATATCATCTCTTTGCAAGTATTCGCACAATTTCTGTTTTCGATACACCATTAAAAGCACACGTTCACCGCATTCGCACAAAACATCTATGTAAATATCGTTTTTATTAAGCTTTTCGTTAAGCATTTTTATCTGAACGGTTATATTCGGATTTTCACGCTTACTGCACGAGGCTATATTAGACGGTTTTATACCCGCAAATGCCGGTGCACAATGATATGCTAAAATATATTCTGTCGGCATAAATTTTCTCCTTTATGATTAGTTTAGACTAACCTAATATTAAAAATATTTATACTGCTTTGCAGAAACATTCTGTAAGTGCATCATTCAATGCACAAGCACTTGATGAATTACAATGCTTTATAATTGCACCCGACTTTTCAGCCTGACCTGACGCAACTCTTACCATTTTATGTGCTACCGTTCCTGTGAACACAATAACTATATCCGGATTGCCTATCTGATTTTTAAAATCCGCAGGACATTGCGTAAACACTTTACATTTGCATCCGAATTTTTTGCATATTTCTTTATATCGGCAGTGCATTCTGTCGTGACCGCCTACTATTACAATACTCACTTAACACACCTCTTATTCTTAGTTAGTATAAACTAACGACAGATTAAAAATATATGGTTAGTTTTTACTAACCATATATATATACTACCATACATAAATTATTTTGTCAACAATTTTATTATATTTTTTTAAATCTCGTTGTTTTCTTCTGTATCGTTATTGCTTCCGAAGAAAATAGTTGCGAAAAAGTCTTTTATTATAAGTCCTATTCCTTTTTTCTCAACTGCCGACAACGCATTCAAATCAATATCCGCTATAACTTCACCGTCACGGCTTATTGTCATAGTTCCTATTTTTTGTCCTGCCTCTATCGGTGCGGTAATCGTTTCGTCAATTTTTATTTCCTTGGTAATATTGTCCTCTTGTCCTTTTTTCACAAGCGTTGAGCAGCTGTCACCCGCAACAACGCCCACTTCTTTGTCCACACCCTTTTCAACAGCTATTTTCTGCACTTCATCTCCGGCGGTTATTTGTGTGTTTACCGCATAATTTGCAAATCCGTAATCAAGAAGTGATTTCGCTGACGCAAATCTTTCTGCCGAAGTCGGTGCACCGAGTACAACAGCTATAAGCTGCATATCATTTCTTTTTGCCGCCGCACTCAAACAACATAGTGCCTTTGATGTTGAGCCTGTTTTCAGTCCGTTTGCACCGTCATAAAAACGTATCAATTTATTTGTGTTCGCAAGCTGGAACTTTCCGCCGCGAAGTGTGTCCATCCATATTGACGTGTAATTGAAAATCGTTTCATGTTTCATCAATTCCCTTGACATTATCGCAACATCTCTTGCACTTGAATAATGGTCATCTTCATCAAGTCCGTTTGTGTTCATAAAATGAGTATTTTCCATACCGAGTTCCTTCGCCTTTTCATTCATCATATCCACAAACGCACTTTCACTGCCTGCAAGATGTTCTGCCATTGCCACACAACCGTCATTTGCACTTGCAACCGCAATACCTTTCAGCATATCATTTACAGTAAGTTGTTCTCCTGTTTCCAAAAACATTGTACTTCCGCCGTAACTCATTGCATTTTCACTTACAGTGACCATATCGTCAAGGCTTATCTTTTCACTGTCAACAGCCTCCATTATAAGGAGCATAGTCATAACTTTTGTAACGCTTGCAATAGGTAATCTCTCGTCGGGATTGCTTTCGTAAAGTATATTACCTGTCGATTCTTCCATAAGTATTGCTGATTTTGCATTAAGTCCTAAATCGGTATTGCCTTCGGCAAATACAACAACACTCTGCATCATAAAACATACGCAAATAAAAAAGCATATTACTTTCTTCATACTTATATCCTCCGTAAAGTTTTTTTCTGTATGAATTTATAATATGCTTTTTATGGTTTTCTATTCATTTTATAAGTAAAATGTGAAAATCTACTATTTATTTTTACGCTTTATATGTATTTCCGGCACTGCCACGTTGTCATATGTAATGGTTTCTGTATCGTCCGTATCGGTTGTTTCTTCTACATCTTCTTTGTCGATGTGAACTTCCGGTACTGCAAGATTTTCTGTTTCAACTGTTATAAATGGTTTCTTTTTCATAATAAATCCCTCCATATCACTCTTAGAACAAATTTATAAAGAAAGTTATTGTTAAACTATTTAAAAAGTCTGCAAACATACTGCCTATAATCGGTACAAGCAAGTATGCCTTTACTGACGGCACATATTTTTCTGTAAGTGCCTGCATATTTGCCATTGCATTAGGTGTTGCGCCCATTCCGAAACCGCAAGTACCTGCCGCAAGCACTGCCGCGTCATAATTTCTGCCCATTACGTTAAATAGAACGAAATACGTAAATACAAACATCAACGCAACTTGTCCTGCAAGAAGTATCAATAGCGGAAGTGCCAATGATGCAAGTTGCCATAATTTCAATGTAATCATTGCTATGCCCAAGAACAATGAAAGACATATACCACCTATATCATTTATTTCACCCATATTTACGATGAAGAGGTTTGTGTGTTCGCTTATGTTTCGCATTGCCGCCGCAACTATCATTGCACCTATGTATATTGGAAAGGTCATTCCTGTTTTGCTCAGTGCCCACGAAACAATCGTTCCAAGCCCCATTGCTATGGCAATTTGATATGTTGCGGGTGCATACATACTTACACTTCTCTTGTGTTTCTTTTCATCCTCAACAAGTGTTGCGTCATCTTCCATAACGGCAGTTTTTAAAAGGTCGTGCTTTAATATAAGTCGTCTACCAATAGGTCCGCCCATAAGTGAGCCGGCTACCAATCCGAATGTTGCCGCCGCTGTACAAAGTGTTGACGCACCCGAGATTCCTAAGTCCTCAAGTACAGGTCCGAATGCTCCGGCTGTACCGTGTCCGCCGACCATAGGTATTGAGCCTGTGCTAAGTCCTATAAGCGGACTTACCCCGACCAACTTTGCCAATCCTACCGAAACAAGGTTTTGGCTTATAATAAGCACTATTACGCAAACTAAAAATACTACAAGGCTTAATCCGCCACTTTTCAATACTTTCAAGTTAGCTTGAAATCCTACCGACGTGAAAAATATTACCATACATACATTTTTAAGTGTTTCGTCAAATGATATTTCCAAAATTCCTGTCGCATACAGTATACACGAAACAATCGCAAATATCAATCCTCCGACAACCGGTGACGGAATACAAAATGTTTCAAGGAATTTTATACGTTTTTTCAAAAACGCTCCCAAAAACAATACCGCAACCGCCATACCAAGCGTTTGATACATATCTAAAGAAATCTGATTCATGTTTTGCATTTCCCCTTTTTATTTATTTTGTTGCAACATTTACTCCGTTTTCCGCATAATATTCGCTTGCACCTTTGTGGAACGGTATAGTAACATTTTCTGTTGCAAAGTTCATATCGAATGTATCATCTTTGGCAAAACCAAACTTGTTGCTGTTGTCGAAGATGTTTTTTGTAATTGACTTTACTCTGTCGTCTGACATCTTGTCACTCGCAATCAGTACCATTTTCACACCGAGTGTCTCAATATCTTCTGTTTGTCCGTCATATGTGTTTGCTTTTATTGTATGTTTTACATATCCGTTGTATTGCTCTGTAAGTCTGTCCGCAACAGTTCCGTCAATAGGGATAAGCTTTATATCGTCTGAAATTTCTGTTATTGCACGAGTCGGTGTTCCGGCTGTACAGAAAAATGCGTCAAGATTTTCGTTTTTCATCGCTTTTGCTGCGTCAGTGTATGATAAATACTTAGCGTCAACCATACTTTCGTTTAAACCGTATGCCGATAATATTTGTTTTGAATTTTGTAATACACCCGATTCTTTTTCTCCAAGCGATACACTTTTTCCGTATAAATCGCTTATTGAATTTATATCCGAATCTTTCGGCACTGCAACTTGTATCGCCTCTGTGTATAACCCGGCAATAGCCGAATAACCTTTGTATTCCTTGTCAAAATATCCTGTTCCGTTGTATGCGTCTTTCATAACATCACTTTGTACAAATGCAATGTCAACATATTCTTGAGATATTAAACGTAAATTTGCTGCAGAACCGGCTGTTTTTCGTACTTTAAAATAAACATCACTGTTGTTGTTTAATATTCCCGCTAACTCCGTGCCGTAAGCATAATATGTACCGTTCACATCACCCGTACCAATCTGTACCGTGTTTTTCATCCCGCACCCCGAAAATGCCATTACCGAGATCGCTGTGATTAAAATATATAAAACTTTTTTCATGTTCTCCCTCCATTTCTTTTAACAATTTATTTTAACATATAACAACATTTTTTTCAATATGTTTTAAATACATTTTAGAGAAAAATAGTATCTTTTCTCGTTCTTTTGTACCAACCTGTGTATAGTGATTCATAGAGCTTATCCTTTCACTAATAATCGTTGCAATTCTATTATACCGAATTTTTCCTTTGAGTTATTTTTGCTCGTTGAACTTATATTGCAAATTCAAGATGACTTTATACACTACGCTTGATTATTTCAACGCAATATGATACAATAAATGTACTTAATGATGAGTTTTTGTCTTACACTTAACAGAGATAATCCGTCTTATTTTTCTACATACAATATGTTTCGCATATGGAATAAAATTGTCCGTAAGAATAGAAATGTTGAAATTGCAAAAAAGCATTTTATATATGATTATACGGAAAATACGATTATAAATAATATAGGTATTGTTATATGAAAAATAATAAAAAACAAAATTTATTTAAGTATATAAAAGATACAACAGGTTTATCTGTTTCAAAAATGCTATTATCTTTTATTATCGAACCCAACAGAATGACAACACTCAACAATGTAGCTTTGAAGAAAATCGTTATTGAGTATGCTCCCATCTTTGAAAAACATGGATATATGCTTGATGGTCCTTCTGAGCTAGATCAATTAGCTTCCTTTGATCTTGTTCTTATGTGGCGAATAGAAAATAAGCCTGAATTGAAATCAATTCTCGGTATATAATGCAAAGAGCTAACTGAAAGTCAAATCAGTTAGCTCCTATTTTTTGTACATTAATTCAATATTGAGAATAGTTTGTTGAACTTACACTCGCCTAAGTTAAACAATTTTTAGTTATGATACCTTACTCCAACTCGCTCCTGAAAACTGTGACTTAAACGATTATATATGTATCGTTTGGCACAAGTTATAAGGATTATTCAAGAATTACCGTGTATCATAATTCCTGTTGTCACACAAAAATTTTAATTTCCTGTTACGCTGTTTTTGTAGTCCTCTCCCCAGTTCCACATAGCGTCAAGTATCGGTTTGAGGCTTTGACCCAATTCCGTCAAAGAATATTCCACTCTTGGCGGAACTTCGGCATATACCTCTCTATGCACAAGTCCGTTCGCTTCCATATCACGAAGCTGTGCAGTCAACACCTTTTGCGATACCGTGCCGATGGATTTTTTCAACTCGCCAAAACGCTTTGTTCCGGACATTAAATCCCTTAATATCAAAACCTTCCATTTGTCGCCAATCAATGTCAAGGTGGTTTCCACAGGACAAGCCGGAAGTTCTTTTGTTTTCTCGTTCATATGCCACCTCCGCCATAATATCTAATTGCTATTTACAATTTAATTGTACCATCCCCCCCTATTGGCCGTCAAGTACATCATAAATCAAAAAAATCTTAAAAAATTTTTTCAGCGTTTAAAATTCCGAAAGTCCTTGTGTTTACGCATTAGTTTCCGTTCGGTAACCGCCCAATAGTATCTTTCGGGTAACTACGGCACAATATTGCGCTTACTTTACAATCGATATCGACACAGATATAATAGTGTCAAGAGCTACGAAGAACGGCCGTTTCGTAACTCAAAGCACAGACAAAGAGAAATCCAAAATGAATATTTTTAAGAAAATCTTTGGTAATAATCAAAACGACAAGAAAGAGGTAATCACAATGACAAATACAGAAAAAGCTATTAGACTTATTAATACTTTTGCCACAGGCGATACAGAAAAAGCTTCCGAGCTTCTTGCAGAAAATTACATTCAGCACAATCTCGCATACGGCACAGGCAGGGATGCTTTTGTAGGCTCTGTTTCCTATCTTGCTTCAGCTCCCGTAAAAACAACTGTAAACAACATTCGTGCTTTCGAGGACGGCGACAAGGTGTTCTTGCAGACAGTTTATAACTTTGCAGGTGTGGGCGAGCAGGTTGCTTTTGACATTTTCCGCTTCGACGAAAACGGCAAGATTGCAGAACACTGGGACAACATTGCAAGCAAGGCAGAGCCGAACCCGTCAGGTCACACGCAAACAGACGGCACTATGGAAATCAACGACCTTGATAAGACAGAGACAAACCGTGGACTCATAAAAAACTTCCTTTATGATGTAATGCAAGGCAATCGTCCCGAAAAAACGCCTGATTACTTTGATGGTGATACTTACATTCAGTATAACACAGGTATTGCAGACGGACTTTCAGGACTTGGTGCAGCACTTGAAGCACTCGGCAAACAGGGCATCCAGATGATTTATACTACTGTTCATCAGGTGCTTGCACAGGGCAATTATGTGCTTGCAGTCAGCGAGGGAACTTTCGGCGGAGCACCTACATCTTATTATGATTTGTGGAGAATTGAAAACGGCAAAATTGCAGAACATTGGGATGTAATGGAAACTATTGCCGATAAATCAACTTGGCAGAATCAAAACGGAAAATTTTAATGAGTGTGAGAGTCACGCAAGCCCTTTCTTGCGTGACTCTCTGCCTTTATACGGAGGTAATAATGGATTATCTTAAATATCTTACAAAAGAAATACATTCAACCGTTATGGCAACTGTGGACGAAAACACCTTGCCTGTAACGTGTGCCATCGACATTATGGACTATGACGAAAACGGACTGTACTTTCTTACCGCAAGAGGAAAGAATTTTTATGCTCGATTAAAGACTGGCAGATATGTTTCTTTGACAGGGATGAAAGACACTGACACGCTTTCATGCATTGCAATTTCTGTCAGAGGAAAGGT
>OHYL01000513.1_pt1 | contig 18059 bp, 9 predicted proteins | sample 1580261 | NCBI WGS metagenome assembly OHYL01 (sample SAMEA3882548, study PRJEB24775) | human gut metagenome | biome: human-associated habitat; feature: intestine environment; material: feces | place: Netherlands | collected 2009/2010 | reverse complement strand
ATGAAGGAGCAGGAAAATGAGATAACTCCATAATCGATCTCTGCCTTCTCAAGGGTTGTTTTTAACAATTTAATTAAGATCTTGATCAATTTAAATCCAATTGCAATGATCAAAAATGATACTATGACTTTTCCTATGATACTCATTGCAATTTCCAGATATTTTTCTAAAAACTGATTCCAGTTAATCTTGCCCAAGTCCACTACTGCGAACATCGCTTGTATTTGTGCTAACATAAACGCTCCTCTTTTTTTCTTGTGTTTCTTTTGATATTCATTTTACACATATGCTTAACATAAAAGAAACACGTATTTCTACGTGTTTCTTATCATAGCAAGTTTATCTATTCATTACAATACTTATTTTTTTGTAATATATCCTTTTGCCTTTAATGTCTCAGCACATAAAACAGCTCCACCTGCTGCTCCACGAACTGTGTTATGAGAAAGTCCTACAAATTTGTAATCATATACAGTGTCTTCTCTTAAACGTCCAACAGAGATTCCCATTCCATTTTCGTAATCAACATCTTCTCTTACCTGTGGGCGGTTATCTTCTTCTAAGTACTGGATCATCTGTTTTGGAGCACTTGGAAGTTCTAATTCCTGTGGAAGTCCGCTGAAGTTTACTAATTTCTCGATCAACTGTTCTTTTGTTGGTTTCTTCTTGAATTTAACGAAGACTGCTGCTGTATGTCCGTTTAATACTGGTACACGGATACACTGTGTTGTGATTAATGGAGCGGTTGCCTTTTCAATCTTACCATCTACAACTTTACCAAATAATCTTAATGGTTCCTGCTCGGATTTTTCTTCTTCTCCTCCGATAAATGGGATGATATTCTCTACCATTTCCGGCCAGTCTTTAAATGTCTTTCCTGCTCCGGAGATTGCCTGGTATGTTGTTGCCACAACTTCCTTAGGACCAAATTCTTTTAATGCAAAAAGTGCTGGAGCGTAGCTCTGGATGGAACAGTTTGGTTTTACTGCTACGAAACCTTTCTTTGTTCCAAGACGTTTTTTCTGTGCCTCGATTACCTCAAAATGTTCTGGGTTAATTTCAGGTACTACCATTGGTACGTCTGGTGTCCATCTATGTGCGCTGTTGTTAGAAACTACAGGTGTTTCTGTCTTTGCGTAAGCATCCTCAATCGCACGGATTTCTTCTTTGCTCATATCTACAGCACTGAATACGAAATCTACTTCAGAAGCTACTTTTTCTACTTCGTTTACGTTCATTACTACGATATTCTTTACAGCTTCCGGCATCGCTTTCTGCATTTTCCATCTTCCGCCTACTGCTTCCTCATATGTTTTTCCTGCAGAACGTGGGCTTGCTGCGATTGCTACTACTTCAAACCAAGGGTGATTCTCCAAAAGAGAGATAAATCTCTGTCCAACCATTCCTGTACCACCAAGGATACCTACTTTTAATTTCTGATTCATTTTCCTATGTCACCTTTCTATGTAAAATAACTATGGGTTTATTCCTGTTTTTTATTTTTAATAGCTATCCAAAGCTATATTGCTCGGGACAGTTATTTTTGATGTATATTATTATAATTATTTAACCACTCTTACCTTAAGTACACCTTCAATATCTATGATATGCTGTACAGATTCTTCTGTAATTGCAGAATCCACATCAAAGATTGCGTAAGCATAATCGCCTTTTGTCTTGTTGCTCATTTCTGTGATGTTGATATTGTCTTTTGCAAATGCACCTGTGAAACGAGTCAGCATGTTTGGAATATTTCTATGTAAAATAGCAATACGTCCCTGTGTCTGGCATACACCAAGCTGTGTGTTTGGGTAGTTTACAGAGTTTGTGATATTACCATTCTCCAGATAATCCATAAGCTGGTCTACTGCCATCTCTGCACAGTTATCTTCGGATTCTTCTGTGGATGCCCCAAGATGAGGGAATGCGATAACACCCTTTACTCCTGCTACCTTTGGTGTAGGGAAGTCTGTTACATAATGTGCCAGCTTACCATTATCTAATGCCGCAACTAAAGCATCTTCATCTACAAGACCGTTACGTGCAAAGTTTAAGATAACGGCATCTTTTTTCATCTTTGCAATGCCTTCTGCACTAATCATGTTCTTTGTGCTGTCTAACAGTGGAACATGGATTGTGATGAAATCACAATTTTCAAAGATTTCATCAATAGAAGATACATGATGAACGGCTCTTGATAAATTCCATGCGGACTTTACAGACAAGAATGGGTCATATCCGTAAACTTCCATGTTGAGGTTGTGTGCAGCATTGGCTACGAGAACACCGATTGCTCCAAGACCAATAACACCAATCTTTTTGTTCTGGATTTCTCTTCCGGCAAATGCTTTTTTGGCTTTTTCCATTGCCTTTGTGATGTTAGGGTCTTCTTTGTTCTCTTCTACCCATTTATTTCCACCGATTAAGTCACGGGATGCTAATAACATTCCTGCGATAACCATCTCTTTTACACCATTTGCATTGGCTCCTGGCGTGTTAAATACAACGATTCCTTTTTCAGAATAATCTGCGATAGGGATGTTGTTTACACCAGCTCCTGCTCTTGCAACAGCTAAAAGATTCGGCACATCCTGCATATCATGCATTGCTGCACTTCTTACTAATACAGCATCGGCTTTCTGTAATTCTTCTACCTGCTTATATTCTTCTGTAAAAAGAGAAGTTCCACATGCAGAGATTGGATTTAAGCATTTATACTGAAACATCATTATAACTTCCTTTCATTTATTTAGATTCTTCCTGTTTTTGTTTCTCTAAGTCTTCTTCATTGAAAGCATCGCTGATAGAACCGCCTGGCGCTACCATCGGCCATACTTTATCATCACTGTCGATGATACAGTCAAGGAGATATGGTTCATTAGAAGCAACCGCTTCTTTGAAAGCAGCTTCAAATTCTTCAATTGTCTCTACGCGTTTTGCCTTTGCACCCATTGCTTCTGCAAGTTTTACAAAGTCTACTTTATCATAGAGTGTTGTGGAGGAATATCTTTCCCCATAGAAAAGATTCTGCCACTGGCGAACCATACCAAGCACATGATTGTTTACAACTACTTCAATTACCGGAATCTCTGAACGGGTTGCAGTTGCAATCTCATTCATATTCATACGGAAACAGCCATCTCCTGCGATATTTACAACAACTTTATCCGGGCATCCGCATTTGGCACCGATTGCTGCGCCAAGGCCGTATCCCATTGTTCCAAGTCCACCGGAAGTAAGGAACTGACGAGGGCGTTCGTATTTATAATACTGGGCTGCCCACATCTGATGCTGTCCAACTTCTGTTGTGATAATCGCATCTCCCTCGGTAAGCTCGTAAATCTTCTCAATAAGTCCTGGACCGGAAAGACGTTCTTGATGATAAGTCATCGGATATTTTGCTTTCATATCCTGAATTTCCTGCATCCAGGCTTCATGGTGCTGCTGGGAAAGTCTTCTATTTAAAATAGTAAGAACTGCCTTTACATCACCGATAATTGCAGTATCAATTAAAATATTTTTATTTACCTCAGCAGGATCGATATCAATCTGAATGATTTTCGCTCTGCTGGCAAATGTCTTGGCATTACCATAAACACGGTCGCTGAAACGTGTACCGATTGCAATGAGTAAGTCTGATTGGGATACCCCGATATTCGAAGTCTTCGTTCCATGCATTCCCAACATTCCTGTATAGGCTGGATCCTCTCCTGGAAAAACACCCTTCCCCATAAGTGTATCACAAACTGGGGCATCAATTTTCTTTACAAACTCTCTTACCTGTTCACTGGCATCGGATAATGTACATCCGCCACCAAGAAGAACATATGGCTGTTTTGCTTCCTCAATCATCTCGATTGCTTCTTTGACACTCTTTTCTTTGATTGTCTCACAGACTGGGTGAATCACGGCTGGTTCCATAGATTCAAAATATGTCTTTGCTGCTGTGACATCTTTTGTAATATCTACTAAAACCGGGCCTTTTCTTCCTGACTGTGCAATCTGGAATGCCTCACGGATGGTATCCGCAAGTTTTTCAATATCTTTTACAATATAGTTATGTTTTGTTACTGGCATTGTTACACCTTTGATATCAATCTCCTGGAAAGAATCCTTTCCAAGAAGGCTGACACCAACGTTTGCTGTAATCGCTACGACTGGAATGGAATCCATGTAGGCAGTTGCCAGCCCGGTCACGAGGTTTGTTGCCCCCGGACCGGATGTAGCCATACATACTCCTACTTTACCAGTTGCTCTGGCATAACCATCTGCTGCATGGGAAGCTCCCTGCTCATGAGAAGTAAGAACATGATGGATTTTGTCACTCTGTTTATATAATTCATCGTAAATATTTAAAATCGCTCCGCCCGGATAACCGAAAACGGTGTCTACCCCCTGCTCTTTTAAACACTCTAATACGATTTCTGAACCATTAAGTACCTGCTTCATTATAAATATACCCTTTCCAATTATTTTAACTGGTCAACATCTAAAACTGCGCCTCTGTTTCCAGAAGTAACAAGAGCAGCATAGCGGCGAAGGTAACCATCTGTAATTTTAGGCTCTCTTGGCTGCCATTTTTCTTTTCTCTTTGCTAATTCTTCATCAGAAACATCAACATTTAAGCTGTTGTTTGGAATATCAATCTTGATGATATCTCCCTCTTCAATTAAAGCAATTGGTCCTCCAACGGCTGCTTCTGGGGATACATGTCCGATAGAAGCTCCTCTGGAAGCACCGGAAAAACGTCCATCTGTAATTAATGCTACAGAATCGCCAAGTCCCATTCCTGCAATTGCAGAAGTAGGATTTAACATTTCTCTCATTCCAGGGCCACCCTTTGGTCCTTCGTAACGGATAACAACAACATCACCAGGAACAATGTCGCCACCTTTGATTGCCTTGATTGCATCTTCCTCACAGTCAAATACTCTTGCAGGTCCTTCATGTACCATCATTTCAGGAACAACGGCAGACTGTTTTACGATACCAGTATCTGGTGCGATATTTCCCTTTAAGACAGCGATTCCACCCTGTGCCATGTAAGGGTTGTCGATTGGACGAATGACTTCTGGGTTTAAGTTATGAACGTCTTTGATATTCTCTCCTACTGTCTTTCCTGTTACAGTAATCTGGTCTTCGTAAAGAAGTCCTTTTTTGCTAAGTTCATTCATAACAGCATATACACCGCCAGCTTCGTTTAAGTCTTCCATATAAGTTGGTCCTGCTGGTGCAAGATGGCAAAGGTTTGGTGTTTTTGCACTGATTTCATTCGCAATATCCATGTTCAGTTCTACGCCTGCTTCATGTGCGATTGCAGGGAGGTGAAGCATTGTATTTGTAGAGCATCCAAGTGCCATATCTACTGTTAAGCAGTTTAAGAAAGCTTTCTTTGTCATAATGTCGCTTGGACGTACATTATTTTTCAGTAATTCCATAACCTTCATACCTGCATGTTTTGCAAGACGGATTCTCTCGGAATATACGGCTGGAATTGTACCATTACCCCGAAGCCCCATACCAAGAACCTCTGTCATACAGTTCATGGAGTTGGCTGTGTACATACCAGAGCAGGAACCACAGGTAGGACATACTTTGTTAACATATTCTTCTACCTTTTCTGCTGTCATTTTACCAGCTTCATAAGCACCTACTGCCTCAAACATAGAAGAAAGACTTCTCTTTCTTCCATCAACGTGTCCTGCTAACATTGGACCGCCACTTACAAAAACAGTTGGTACATTGATACGTGCTGCTGCCATTAAAAGTCCAGGTACGTTCTTATCACAGTTTGGAATCATAACTAAAGCATCAAACTGATGAGCTTTTGCCATACATTCTGTGGAATCTGCGATTAACTCTCTTGTTACTAAGGAATACTTCATTCCAGTATGTCCCATAGCAATACCGTCACATACAGCAATTGCAGGGAATACAACTGGTGTACCACCAGCCATAGCAACACCCATCTTTACAGCCTGTGTGATTTTGTCAAGATTCATATGTCCTGGAACGATCTCGTTGTAGGAGCTTACGATACCTACTAAAGGTCTTTCCATCTCTTCTTTTGTATAACCTAATGCATTAAACAGGGAACGATGTGGTGCCTGCTGCATTCCTTTTTTTACGTGGTCACTATTCATAATTAACCTCCAATGATTCACTTAGAAATGAAATCTTCATTTTCTAAAATATAAATTATTTATCCAATGTAGATACTTCTTCCATTGAATATGCCCTTATCCGATACAATTCTAAATAACTTTCAACTACATCTAGATACGTTCTGCGATAAGAGTTCCCATCTCTTTACATCCAACCTTTGTCATTCCTTCAGACATGATGTCTACAGTACGGTATCCATCTTTTAATACCTGTTTTACTGCATTGTCTACAGCATCTGCTGCCTCATCCATATTGAAAGAATAACGAAGAAGCATAGATGCAGAAAGGATGGTTGCGATTGGATTGGCGATATCCTGTCCTGCGATATCTGGTGCAGAACCGTGGCTTGGCTCATATAAACCGAAGCTTCCTTCTTTTAAACTTGCAGAAGATAACATTCCGATAGAACCAGTTACCATACTTGCCTCATCAGATAAAATGTCACCAAACATGTTCTCTGTAAGGATAACGTCGAACTGCTTAGGATCTCTCACTAACTGCATGGCACAGTTATCAACTAACATATGCTCTAACTCTACTTCCGGGTAGTCTTTTGCAACTTCGTTGACAACCTTTCTCCATAAGCGGGAAGAATCAAGTACATTGGCCTTATCTACGCTTGTTACTTTCTTTCTTCTCTTCATAGCAATATCAAAACCACGGATAGCGATACGACGAATCTCTTCCTCACTGTATGTAAGGGTATCAACAGCCTTTGTCACTCCATCTTCTTCAAATGTCTTTCTTTCTCCAAAGTAAAGACCACCTGTTAACTCTCTCATAACGACAAGGTCAAAACCGTCTCCGATAATGTCTTCTCTTAATGGGCAGGCGTCTTTTAACTCTTCATAAAGATATGCCGGTCTCATATTGGCAAATAATCCAAGTCCTTTACGGATAGCCAGAAGTCCTGCTTCTGGTCTTAAGTTTGCCGGAAGCTTATACCATGGAGAAGTTGTTGTATTACCACCGATAGAACCCATCAGTACGGCATCACAGCTTTTTGCTGTCTCTAATGCTTCTTCTGTAAGAGGCTTTCCTGTTGCATCAATGGATGCACCGCCAAGAAGGATATCTGTGTAATCAAACGTTTCGTTATATTTTTCTGCCACTTTATCTAATACTTTAAGTGCCTCTGCCACGATTTCCGGACCGATTCCGTCTCCTCGGATTACACCTACTTTATAACTCATTGTTTCATCCCTTTCCTTTTTCTTCTATCGTTTATACCCTTTATGAATTACATCTTATCATTTCCTGCAAATTAACAATCTAAGTGTTCATGGGTATAGGTACTCACAGTTAAATATCATATCTCATTTTTCTATTATAATCAATCTTTTTCCAGACATTCCTGCACTTTATTGCAAAAATCTTTCCATGCCTGCTCATGTTTTACATAATATCTCGGACACATCTTTCCGGTAACATCATAATGACGAATCACATTTTGGGAAGATAAACCATACGTCTTGCAAATCCACGCTGTAAGGCGCACAGCCGAATTATATGTTTTGTCATTAAACTTCCCGTTTTTCTTTGGATGGCAGCACTCAATCGAAATCGTATCTTTATTCCGGTTATTTGATGCATAAGAAATTTCGCTCTGCGGAATACATTGAATAACCTCTCCATCTAAACCAACAATATAATGACTACTTGCCTTGGTAAGATGCGTGTTTTGCAGATTATTAAAATAATCCCGATTCTCTTTTGCCGTACTGCCCGGATTTTCCACATAGTGGATAACGACTCCCTTTACCTTCCTTAAAGCAATTCCACTTCGGCTATACGGATTCTTATCTAAAAAATCTTCTGTAATCTCTGGTCTGCCACAAGGGCCATCCTCCGCGGGAAGTACACGGCTTCCAACATCACTTCCCTCTTCCTGCTTTGGTGAAATTCCTGACACGCTATTTGGTTTCCAAAGAAAGCTACTATGTAAAATAGAAATAAATACTGCCAGAAAAAGTATTGTAATTGCCAACTGTCTTTTATTTGATATTTGTTTTCTCCCTTTTCGTTTTTTCCCAGACTTTTTTCTCTTCCTCACTCTATTTTTCATCCAGTCCTGCTTTTGTCCGCTGGAAAAAAACATCGAATCCCTTCTTTCTATGAAATATTCAATGACTGCTTTCTTCAGAATACTGCTTAAATTCTACACCTGACTTCATAATAGGAAGACGATAAAAAAACTGCGCAGATAGAGCTAAACCCCATCTGCGCAGCCTTTGCGTTCTTATTATTCTACACTATAGTTTGGTGCTTCTTTTGTGATATGAATATCATGAGGATGACTCTCTTTTAAGGAAGCTGCTGTAATCTTTACAAACTGTCCCTTCTCTTTTAATTCCTGAATCGTCTTCGCTCCGCAATATCCCATACCGGAACGTAATCCTCCAACGAGCTGGAAGATGGTATCTTCCAATTTACCTTTATAAGCTACACGGCCTTCTACACCTTCTGGTACTAACTTCTTAGCGTTAGCCTGGAAGTAACGGTCTTTACTTCCGTTCTCCATAGCTGCCAGTGAGCCCATTCCACGGTATACTTTATATTTTCTTCCCTGATATAACTCAAATTCTCCTGGGCTCTCGTCACAACCTGCAAGAAGTCCACCAAGCATTACAACATTCGCTCCGGCTGCGATAGCCTTTGTAACATCACCAGAGAACTTAATTCCACCGTCTGCGATGATTGGAATGTTATACTTATCTGCCATCTCGTAACAATCCATAACAGCGGTAATCTGTGGAACACCGATACCTGCAACTACACGAGTCGTACAGATAGAACCAGGTCCGATTCCAACCTTAACAGCATCAACACCACATTCGATCATGGCCTTTGTTCCTTCTGCTGTTGCGATGTTACCCGCGATAACCTGTAAGTCAGGATACTTCTCTTTAACTAAAGCAAATGTCTTCAATACGTTAGCGGAATGTCCGTGAGCGGTATCAATAACGATAACGTCTACATGGGACTTAACAAGCTCGTCTACACGGTTTAAGATGTCTGGAGTACATCCTACTGCTGCACCACAGAGAAGACGGCCATTGCTGTCCTTAGCGGAATATGGATAACGAATCTGCTTCTCGATATCCTTAATTGTAATTAAACCTTTTAAGTTATAATCATCATCTACGATAGGTAATTTTTCTTTTCTTGCTTTGCCAAGAATCTGTTTTGCTTCTTCTAAAGTAATTCCCTCTTTTGCAGTAACTAAACCTTCGGAAGTCATAGACTCTTTAATCTTCTTATTAAAGTTTGTCTCAAACTTTAAGTCACGGTTTGTAATAATTCCGACTAATTTACCGTTCTCTGTGATTGGTACACCAGAGATACGAAACTTCGCCATCAGGTCTTCTGCCTGCTGTAAGGTATGTTCTGGGGAAAGATAGAAAGGATCTGTAATAACACCGTTCTCTGAACGTTTTACCTTGTCTACTTCTTCTGCCTGGGCCTCAATGGACATATTCTTATGAATGATACCAATTCCTCCCTGACGTGCCATGGCAATTGCCATCTGATGCTCTGTAACTGTATCCATGCTGGCACTCATAAATGGAATGTTTAACTTAATCTTGTTTGTAAGCTTTGTCTCCAGATTAACTTCATTCGGAATAACTTCTGAATATGCTGGAACTAATAACACATCATCAAATGTAATTGCTTCTTTAATGATTTTTCCCATTGTTTTCTTCCTTTCTATCCTTGAATAATGATTAAAAATATAACTAATATTAGTAAATTATGTTAGCAAAGAAACGCACTTTTGTCAACGTGGCAAATAAAACAGAATTTCTCAGCAAATCGCGCTTAATGTTATACAATTTCACGTATTGCAAAAAATAGACGAAAAATCCTGCTTATAAAATCGAATGAATAAACAGAATGAGTATCTATATCCTGTAAATTTCTTTTATAAGCAAAACCGCCCCTGGCAGAAGAAAATCTGCCGGGGCGGTAATCTGTTAGCTATACTTTCAGATTATACCAATTATTTTATAATCTTTACACTTGATTTCTGTCCTTTTTTCTTTAAAAGTCTCTTATATGCTTTCAGTTTCTTAGCAGGCACTTTAATCTTTGCCTTCGCATGGATACCCTTGAATGCACTTCTTCCAACTTTCTTCAGAGAAACGGACTTAATTGTAATACTTCTCAGATTTTTAGCTTTCTCAAATGCACGTTTGCCGATTACCTGAACATTCTTACCAATTACAACTTTCTTGAGTTTCTTATCACCCTTGAACGCTTTATTTGCAATCGATGTTACTTTAAAGGTATAATTTCCGCTCTTAATAGTTGCTGGAATAACAAATTTTGCTTTCTTGCTATTTCGTTTAACAAGCATTACCGTACCACCTGTTGCGTTAACTTCTCTTACCTTATAGATAGCTTTTTTGTACTTGATTAACATTCCAACAGAAGGAACCCCTGTTTCTGGTTTATTCGTAGATGGTTTTTCTGGATTCTTATTTGTATCTGGTGCCGGTTTTGTTACTTTTACAAGATTGCCTCTTGCTGTCTGTAATTTTTCAAGTGCCGCATTTACTTCATCTTTTGTCACTATTTCTTTTGCGATGACTGCTTTTACTTCCTTCAATGCTTTTTCATATTCCGCATAGGAACTATCCGTATAATCATCTTTTTTCAAAGCTTCTGCCTGCTTGATCTCGCCCTCTACCTTTTCCATAAATGCTTTATCTGCAATCTGATCCTTAGCAATCAACTTGATTTTATAGGTATTGGTTGTCTTGCTATCTTCAGAAGTAACGATTACCTTTACAACATTTTCTTTATTAAACGGTACTACCATTACTGATGCATTATCTTTTGCAGCTGCATCCACAACAGCTTGGTCTACTTTGTCTACAACTACAGCATACTCGTATTTATCGGCTGCAAAACCTTCCACTGCTGTTCCATCCACTTTCAGTTCTTCTAACTCCGCTGTCTTGTTTGAAGTATAACCCTTCTCACTTGTCCAGATTTCTAACTCAGTCAGACCAACATATCCTGTTCCTACCTGTTTCATGGTAAATCTCAATGCTTTTGCTTTCTGAACCTCATTAAATACCAGTTCATTCTTCTGATTTACCTGATAATCATTATGTGCAAATTCAACTTCTTTAAAGTTCTCTCCATCTTCAGATACTGCAATCGTTACGCTCTCTGGTGCTTTTACATTCATATCACCAAAGAACCATGCTTTGATACTTGCCAACTCATAGACCTCATCCCAGGTAAATGTGATGGTTGGCGAAGAGTTTAATAAATGGTCATTCCAGTTTGTCCAACGCATATTTGGCCTATCCAATACATTATTAACACCATCTACAATAGAAAGCAGATTATCTGCCGGTTCGCCACAGCTTTCTGTTAAAGTTTTATATTTTGGAGCTATATTGACTGCTTCTTTTACTTCACCTTCTGCCACACGTATCGTTGCAGTTGCTGTCATCTCTTTACCTTCTACGTCAACTTTACCTTTTACTTTTACAATATCTCCAACTTTTTCTAAGTCAGACTCTTTAATACTATCCCATGTAACCGGATATGCACCGTATGATGTACCATCTGGGAGAATTCCTGCTAATGTTGAAGGTAAAGTTGGAACAAGCCCTTTTACAGTTGCTCTTGTATAGTTCTGTACCGCTACGATAATCGGTTTTACATGAAGGTTTGCAGATACAGCTACTTCTTCTTTACCAAACTTCATTGTTCCATCCAGAACGTACTCACCAGGATGATTGTACACATCTTCTGTCAGTTTCCAATCAATCGTACCTTCCTGCTTAGATCCATCGCTCATAGTACCTGTTACGGTTGTCTCTAATTCAGGCTTTGTACCCATCATAACAGTGTACTCTGGTTTTATCGTATAATCTTTCAGAAATACTTCACCATTCTTTTCACCTACAGTATTTACAAATACAGTCTCTCCAGTAAGACCTGCAGATTCTGCCTTCAATGCAAAACCACCTGCATCCTTTGTACTGCGTACAATCACAAGTGCTTTTCCGCTAAATGCTTTAATCTTAGCTGTCTTACTGCTTGTTAATACGGATTTCTGCTGGAATTTATTAACGGTAGATGGATTTCCATTATCTACACCAACAATTGTTCCATTACCTGTTAAAGTAAAACGAATACTATTGTCTGCAGAACTTACAAAACGTCCATCTTTGTCATTTACATCTACTGCTATATAACTTAGACTGCTTCCATCTGCTGTAATTTCGCTCTTCTCTGCTTTAACAGATAACTTACTTCCAGCATCACTGTTTGTTGTCACACTCTGTGATCCCAGCGTATCTGTAATTTCTTTGCCATCTTCATCATATGCTTTCGCACTAAGTGTACCTTCCGCATATTTTACCTTAAACTGAATTGCCTGAGCTTTCCACTTCTGACTCTCGTTGACTGCAACACACTGTTCTTCATCATTAGATTCATTACTGTATGTAGCCCATTCATGACCGGCAGCCGTCTTGATTGGATTTCTTGTGGAAGTACCGATCAGTTTTCCATTCAGATACAACTCTACTTTTGCTGCATTGGAGTAAACATAAACTGGTACGTTACCTCCTGAAATACTGAGATCTTTTTTATTCCAACTCTGTGGTACGATATGAAGTGTCTGTTTATCTTCTCTCCACTGGCTAGTATAGAAATAGAAGGAATCCTTCTCAAATCCTGCCGTATCGATTACTCCAAAGTAAGAGGAGTTTGGTACAGCCAATTTGTCACCACTAACACTTCCTTTATCTGTTCCGTTCCAAGGTGTTGGCTCACCAATATAATCAAATCCTGTCCAGATAAATTCACCGGATACAAAGTCATCTTTAATCGTATACCACCAGGATTCACGTGCTGTATTTCCCCAGCTTACCGCATTAGTATCGTACGCTGTACACTGATAATCACCAGACTTACCATACTGTGACAATGTTGTGTAGATACCTCGGCTGTTACTTGGTGAAGCAGTCTCCGTAGCAATAATTTTCCAATCTGGATGAGCACTATGAATACCACTCATAGCTGCCATAGAATAGTTTGCTCCTGCTAAGCCTTCTCCATTATTTGCCAGAACCGCAGTAACTTTATTACGGAAATCCCCGTATGTGTTATATCGTAACCCATATGGATTATTATCACCAACTGTGATTGGTCTTGTCTTATCAATCGCCTCGATATAACTCTTCATATTTTTTGCATACTGTTCATACTTGCTAGGATCAGTAACACCAAAGTTCAGCTCATTTCCGATATCCCAAATTACAACAGACGGATCATTCTTATCACGTTCAATGTTGGATTCCAGTACAAATTTATACCAGGTATCGCCTGCAGTCGCACCGAGTAATTTATTATCCTCACTAATCGTCTTGTTATAGTGTGTGCTAAAGTCCTGACTGTTTCCGTTCTTTGGAAATGCCCATCCGTCAAAGGTCTCATCCATCACCATCATACCTAACTCGTTACAGGCTTCAAGAAGTACAGAAGACGGTGTGTTATGAGCAGTACGAATCGCATTACAACCCATCTCTTTCAGTTTACTTACCTGACGGTATACGGCATCACGTTCTGACGCTGAGCCAAGTGCCCCCTGATCATGGTGCATACATACACCTTTCAGCTTTACATTCTTTCCATTTAAGCTAAATCCAGTATTGGAATTAAAGTCAATATAACGGAAACCAAACGTTTCTTTATTAATATCCTTTACTTCGTCGCCAACCAAAACTTCTGTTTGTACATAGTAGAGATTTGGATTCTCTGTGCTCCAGAGTATAGGGTTGTTTACTTTCAAATTCTGTTCTTTTTCTCCTGCACCATTCTCTGTCAATGCGACATTCGTCGTGCTTGGTTCAGAAACTGCCTTACCTTCTGCATCTAAAACTGTTGTACGAATCTTCGCTTCTACTTGTGCATTACTGTCATTCTGTACTTTTGTTTGAACTTTTACTGTAACATTTCCGCCTTTCTCTGTTGCCAGATTTGGTGTTGTTACATAAACACCATTTCTGGAAACATGTACAGCATCCGTAACAATCAGTTCTACATCACGATAAATACCAGATCCAGAATACCAACGACTGGATGGTGTCTGATGTGCCACTTTTACGCTAATCACATTTTCCGTTTTACCGTCACAGATAAGATGCTTTGAAATATCAAAAGCAAAGTCATTATATCCATAATGATTTTCTCCAACTTTTGTACCATTTACATATACATAAGTGTGGTTATATGATCCATCAAAATTCAGAACAATGCTCTTTCCTGCATAATCAGATGGTAAAGTAAAGTTCTTGCGATACCATCCTGTACCTCCTGGCATAAACCCAGACTCTGCTTCATTTGAATTAGAAGGCTCCTGTGTAATGCTGAAATCGTGAGGAAGTTTTAGATTCCCCCATTTAGCTAAATCAGAATCGTCAAAATCCTTTTTCTCTGCATTCTCTACATCTCCGTAATGAAACTTCCAGCCTTCGTTGAAATTGATTTCCCTACTTTCAGATGCCGTTGCTTCTGTTTTTGTCAATACAGAACGCACCACCGCATCGTCAACCTGCGATGCATTAACCGGGATACTGATACCCGACATGACCATGGTAGCTGCCATCAATACAGAAAACAACTGCTTACTACTTTTTCTTCTCATTCTTCTCCTCCAATTTAATGTATAAAATTGACAATGTCTCTCTTTCAAAGCCTCCCCACATTGTTCAATAATACAAAGAAATCACTTTGTATCGTCCGAGACATTAAGCACTATCATATAATATAATCCATTAAACGTCAAGTTTTTTAGTTCAAACTAACCATATTATTTTTTTCATCTTTTCATATTGTTATTTTCTAACATATTTTTTCTAAAATAGACGAAAAATCTGACTTTTTAAATTTAAAAAAATAGACGAACCACCAAATCCTGTAATATATAAAAATGCTTCGTTTCACGGCATCCAAACTGCTCAACCGCAGCTTGGCATTGCTCAAAGGTGCATTTTTATATATTACAGGATTTGGTGGTTCTGTTTATTCTCAAACCTTCAAAATAAGACTTCTCGTTCTTTTTTATTATTTGGTTTTACGAATAGAAATCGTTTGCAGATATTTTGCCCTCTTAATATCCGCTTCTATTTCTTCCTTCATTTCTTCGTATGTCCCTTCTTCTTTTGCTTCAGAAATCATTTCTTCAATTTTTTCGTCCGTCATGCTAAACGAATATGCCAGGCCAATTCTTTTTGCCTCATATGTTCCCAATTCATCTTCGACAGGACTTTGATTCAATCTTACAATCAATTCTATAACAACATCTTTCATCTCAGAAAAAATATTAGTACCATTTAGCATTACAACATGACTATGTTCTTCATCATTTCTAATTTCTATTTCATCAATACAATTATTAGAATCCACATGTACCAAAAGTGATGACTCATAAAAATAATAATTATCTTCATATCTGTCAATTTCACCATAAGCTTCTACAACGAATGAAATACTATCTCCAAACATAATCTCTATACCATCACATTGAATACCTTTACCCACTTCAATCTGTACTTTCATTTTTGAATATCTCCCATTCAATATATTTTTATAGACATAATATTTCATCTTGTTTACAAAAGCAATCCCACATACCATTTTCTTCTGGAGAATCCCCAAAATTACTCCATCAAGTAAATAAATTCTGTATATTCCAATCCTACAAATCACTTGAAAAAGATTTGAGGATGAGACAAGCTAATTTTGCTTTTCCAGCCAAAGCACAGCCCTCAGGAGATAAAAACAATCCATATTTGTGGCCTGGGAGCAAGTGTTGGATACGAGCGATAGAGCGAGTATTCAACACGCAGCGACGAAAGTCACAAATATGGATTGTTTTATCTCCTGAGGGCGTCTACCTTGCCTGTGGCAAACCAGGATTATTTAATTGTAATTATCACCTGCTGATAGTGTGTTAATGTATGTTCTCCATCATCCTGTGCCTGAACAATTAAATGAATCTTCTGTCCGGCTTTTGCATCTTCTGGAATCTTGAAGCTGATGGTGTCAGAAGCAGCACCTTTTAATGTTAATGCAGTTTCTGTTGTACTTGCATCTGTGTATTCACTCCAGCTTACTGTTACATAATCATCATCTGGATCTGTTGCGATTGCATGTAATTTTAATGTTTCTCCGGCAGATGCTTTTATATCTGTTCCTTCTGTTACGGATACTTTTGGTGCATGGTTTGCTTTTGCATAATCATTAACGATACACCAGTCTGCTCTTGATGCGAAATCATTCTGAATATCATCAATGTATTTCCAGCTGGATTCTACCTGCATAGTGTTTCCATCTTCTTTTACATAGGTATCTTTTACAGGGCTCCAGTAATTTACTTCCTGTCCCTTACTGTTCTTTTTATCTGCTTTTGCATATCTTCCACTAAATCCGCCGTTTGTTACATCTTCAAGTGTTCTGAGACCTGTGTCAAGTAACATAAAGAATGTTGGGGAATCTCCTTCAGAAAGGAAATCATATCTCTGATATTTCTGCACTGGATTAAATCCGCCCCACCAATCTAAACTGTCTAATAAATCTTCGTTTGTTCCAAACTGGCTTCCTGGTTCTTCTCCATCTAAGTAAGTTCCATCGCCCCAGGTTACATAATTGTCAAGAAGGGCACCATGTTTTCTTATAAGATTCTTTAACATAAAGTCTGCATACAGTGTCTTTTTGCTGGAATCCTCTGGCTGTGTACGCCACATATAGGCATAGCTTGACATCTGGGAACAGCTCATAAACTTAATTTCCGGCCATTCTTCTGCAATATACTCTGAATATGTCTCATCCTGTTCACCACAGGCAGGAATTACAACTTTGTTGATAATCTTCTTACGAATCGCATCCCACTGTTTTGTTCCTTTGTACTCTTTTTCAATATCTTTTAATGCTCTGGAAATCGTATTCGTTCCACCCCATGCCAAAAGATACAAGGTTCTCTCATCATTATCAAGAATTTTTTTCTTTATAAGTTCAGAACCTTCAGTTACACTATCCATTTCTCCTTTATATCCAATATTTCCAACCTTTGTAACACTCTTTAAATATGCTGGTGCAGGATAACTCTTATCATGTTTCTTCAAATTTGGATATACTTTCTGGTATGCATTCAGATATTTCTGCATCCACTCTGTTCCAGGCCAGCGATATGGTTTTGTGTACTTTTCTTCTTTTTGTCCTGCAACACCTTTCCAATGGAATTTAGAAGAAGACTGCACAATACCCTGAATATCTACTTCATTAGAATATAATAAAACATGAATCAACGAATTCATATCATCTACTTCTGCATCCTGTGTTATGATACATCTTGGTCGCTGTGTTTTTGTTACAGTTACATTTACAGAAATGCTTCGGTTACTTCCATCCATCGTCTCTGCTGTAACTTTACAGGAACCCTGTGCAATAGCAGTAATAACCCCCTTATTATCTACTGTTGCAACGTTATTATCAGAAGTTGTATACTGTAATTTTTTATTTGTTGCATTTGCCGGCAATACTGTAACAGCCATTGTTTCAATATTACCCTCATTGATTGTTACATCATATTTCTTTACGGTAAGAGATGTAATTTTAATTGCGGCAGGTGTCTGTTTTGCTTTTTTCTTAACAGTAATCTTCTGTTTTGCCTTTAAAACTTTCTTTCCAACCTTTGCTTTTGCAGTAATTGTTGCCTGTCCTGCCTTAACTCCTTTAACAACACCCTTGCTATTTACCTTAGCAATACGGCTGTTAGAAGTTCTGAAAGTAATTTTTACTTTCGCTTTTGTGGTGTGCATCCCGTCAAGTAGACAATTAAAAAAATATAAAATTTTTGTGTTGCC
>OHYL01000512.1_pt1 | contig 18069 bp, 19 predicted proteins | sample 1580261 | NCBI WGS metagenome assembly OHYL01 (sample SAMEA3882548, study PRJEB24775) | human gut metagenome | biome: human-associated habitat; feature: intestine environment; material: feces | place: Netherlands | collected 2009/2010 | reverse complement strand
GATCTATAACAAGCATAACCGCAGCTACTTTGAAGCACTTGAAGTAAAAGCTGAGAAAATGGCTAAGAAGTATGATTGTGCCTTTGTGGATAATGAAATGCCTTATGGCAGAGTCCCGCAGGGGCATCCGGTGATCGTAGATTATTTCTATCATGAGGAAATCCGTGGGACAGAGAATACCGGAAAAAGAAACCGCTAACTTCAAGTTTGTATATTTCATCAAAAGTTGCATATTTAAATAAACAAGGGGAGATGGTAAAATGAAAGCTCATGAATATTGGTTTAGTCGCTATGGTGTCAGGAGAAATCCTGGCATCTTTTTTATGTCTTTTTGCACTTCAAAAAATAATTTCAAAAAATTTCTAAAATCATGTCCGATTTTGTCTCTCCCAATACAGAGTATATGCGGCTTTTTCTTTTCGTTCTTCGGCGAGTTTTTCTTTGAGATTTTCTTCACGCTTATCGTCGAATACAACGGCTGTATTATTCAAAAATTCTTTCTTCCATACTGATTTTAGTATATCAGATTCATTATAATCTGTCCGAAAAAGTGTCTTAATTTATGAGACCATTATAGGAGAGTAAAGATAAAAAAAGGTGGTTTATTAGTCTGTTAATCGGTATAATAATGATTACAGGGGTTATTTTGGATATTTGTAATATGAGCGTGACATGGATGTGTATGGTTGATGGTGAAGATAATCCAGAGCTTATTGAAAAAATACTTGTCATGCATGGAAAGCAACAGCAAAAACAACAGGAAGATCTGGATGATGCAGCAGATGCAGAAGGATGGATTGATGTTTGCAAAGAAACTGATGCTTAGCACAGGAAAATAATGGAGAAGCTGCAGGAAAATGAAAAAATCGAAAATACAATTCAAAATTATTTTTGGAGTGGAGCAGGTAGGATAGAAGTAAAAAAATATTTGACATAGTTATCCTGTTCTCGGTATCATAAATATGGATATAAAATCAAGTGCACAGAATTCATGGGAATATGTGCATGAGATCACGGGAGGAACAATGAAAAGTAAAAAGATCGGGATGCAGGCACTAAAAATTGCGATAGGAAGCAGTCTGGCGATTTACATAGCCAATCTGTGTGGACTGAAGTATTCACTGGCGGCAGGAAGTGTTGCGCTTCTTACGATGGTGACTACAAAGTGGAAAACTGTCAAATTATCGGTAGCGAGGGTTGTAACATTCATAATTTCAGTACTCATGGCACTTATTATATTCTCGGCAGTAGAATCAGAATGGATGGCATATGGTATTTATGTGTTTTTTGTGGTTATTATCGCAGAGATGCTTGGATGGGGAGCGACGATTTCCGTAAATGCACTGATCGGAATGCATTTTCTGGAAGTCAGAGATTTTGAATTTGATTTTATTGCAAATGAATTTATGTTGGTATTGATCGGAATTACGATGGCACTGGTCCTGAACTTGTTTTATGATTATGGAAGTCAGCGCAAGGCGTTGGTCGAAAATATGCAATATACGGAAGAACGTCTGCAGATGATACTTGGAGAGATCTCGGCATATCTGGCGAATAAGGAAATGCAGAGAAATGTATGGGATGATATCTGTGCGTTGGAAAAAGAGGTTCAGGGCTTTATCCAGGATGCCTATGAATATCAGGATAATACGTTTCACTCACATCCGGGATACTATATCGATTATTTTGAAATGCGTATGAAGCAGTGCAACGTGATCCATAACTTACATTATGAGATGAAGAAAATCAGACATATGCCAGATGAGGCAATGATCATTTCGAGTTATGTGTTTGATATGCTGGTATGTGTGAAGGAACATACAGTTCCGACAGCTCAGTTGGATGAACTACATGAACTTTTTGCGATTATCAGGAACAATTCACTTCCAAAGACCAGAGAGGAATTTGAGAGCCGTGCGATGCTGTACCATATCCTGATGGATCTGGAAGAATTCCTTGTATTTAAAAGAAGGTTTGTGGATGGACTGGATGATAAAAAGCGAAAATTATACTGGGATAATTAAGCTCTCATTTGTCAAAAAGAATGTGTTATGGCACATTCTTTTTGACACTTTCAGATCATCAAATTCCTGATAATAAAAAATCAGGAACCGGATGGGATACGGATAATAAGTTTTTCACCGTCTTTTGTAACAGAAGTAAGAACCGGGATATGCTTTTTGCGAAGCTGATGTACGACCGGGTAAATAGAAAACATATCTCCATCGACATAGACAGCTTCCGGTTTCGTTTTCAGCAGATCTTTTACCAGATCTTTGATATATTTTTTCCACTCTGTTTTTTCCATTTCTACCTCAGCATAAATTCCATTGATATCTAAAGCAGGGAGATCAGGCAGAGGTTTGTGGATAATTTTTACATGCGTGAGTTCTGGCAGTTTCATTAAAAGTGTGTCTGTAGAAGTGTCGGAACTGAGATTTACAAGGGTAATCTCGTCAGTAAAGGTATCCAGACTGATCTGACATGCTTTTCGTGCATCTTCTAAAGTAGCTGTAGTCATCAAAAAGCCGCCCTTGTGACAGAAAGAAGCACTCGAAAGACCGGTTTCTTTCTGGAGTTCTTCATTTTCCAGACCGAGCCATTCAGATGGAAAACTGCATTTATAATTCAGGGAATATTCTTTTTTCTGAGGCTGGATACAGTAACCACCGCGGTTGGATGGAAAAATAACGAAAGCGATATCTGTTTCGGAAAGACGTTTCTGGCATGGAATGAATTCAGGAAGGACCAGAATACGGGAATCAGCTTCAGGATTTTGTGTTTCGAGAATTTCTTCGATCCGCTTGTCAGCACGTTCATTTCCAAGGTAACGGGCAAATTTATTGTCAAGGATCATTCCGGCAACACTGACTGCACGGAAAAAGGCTTCATCGGTTCCGCCATCTTCGTCCCAGGAAGGATTGAAGCTTCCAATCAGTGAAGCCAGTTCATTTTTTTCACCGGTATTATCATTATTATCCAGTGGCTGGACAAAAGCTTCGTCAAACTTAGCAGCAAGCTCTTCCCCCAGTATTTCGGTACCAAGTTCTTCCCAGAGAAGGCCGAATGCCGCGTAAGGGATGCCATTTTCACGGATGCGGCTGTCTTTCTGGTGATGGTCATATCTGCCGCGCCCAATGTCGAATATGATGCCGTCAAAGTCTTCGGGTACTTTATTACCACGAAGGATTGTAATTTCCGGATTTAAATATAATAACAATGCAGAGGAAAATACATCATCTGCGTGGAATTTTCCACTATGTGTAAATGCGGAAGCATCTTTTAGGCGGATCTTTTTTAATAATTCATTCATCTTAATCTCTCCAAATAAAAATAGTTTTGCTAATGTAATAATGTATAAGCAGAAAAGGAAAATGTCAAGTGTGGAAAATAGTAGAATTCCGGGCTGTTTCGCAGAGAGGATGGGGAGTTTTGTCAGGATGTGATAATAATCCGGATCATAATGTGCCATCACGCTATGAAAAGATTTATGGATTTTTAGAACTCCCGGATACGCCGGAGGAAAAAGTGGGTTCTCTCCGGCATCCGGGGGAAAAGTCACATGGATATGCAGCTGAGGTGATTATAAGCTATCTGGAAGAACAGCTTATCTGTCAAAAATAGATTCCAGGATTCTGACAAAGTGTTCCAGCCCTTCCTGATCTTCTTCATCAAAACGGGCGAGAACAGGGCTGTCGATATCCAGAACGCCAACGATTTCATTTCCTTTATGAAGCGGAATTACGATCTCGGAATTAGAGGCGCTGTCGCAGGCGATATGTCCCGGGAACTGGTGGACATCCTTTACCAGCATAACCTGATCGTTTGCCACAGCGGTTCCGCAGACACCTTTACCGATTTCAATTTCAATACAGGCAGGTTTGCCCTGGAAAGGACCAAGGACGAGCCTGCCTTCTCTCATCAGATAAAAACCAACCCAGTTGATATTCAGAAGCGCATCACCGAGAAGGGCCGATGCATTTGCCAGATTTGAGATCTGGTGAGGGATTCCGTCAATCAGACCGCGGAGGCGGATCGAAAGCAAGGAATACAGTGGCTTTTTATCAACTGGCCATTCAAAATTCGAAGTATTCATAAAAAATCTCCTTAAATATTTCCGTTTAACACATCTTCCAATGTAATCTCGTAGAAGAAATCATGTACCATTCCATCAAATTTCTTCCACAAAGGAAGCGTAATGCACTGTTCTTCACGGCTGCAGACCTCGGCACCTGGAACCAGGCAGGCGACTGTAGCAAGATTGCCTTCCGCAAGTTCAAGAATCTCGCCGATAGTGTATTCAGAAGGTTCCCTGGTAAGTTGGTATCCGCCCCCTTTGCCACGGCGTCCTTTTAAGAGTTTCTTCTTTACAAGAATTTTCAGGACAATTTCCAGGTATTTTTCGGAAATTTCCTGGCGGATTGCGATCTCGTTAAGCGGAACATATTCTTCGTCCTTATGCTGGGCGAGATCAATCATCACGCGGAGTGCGTAACGTCCTTTTGTAGAAATCATAATTAGTTTTCCCCCATTTTTTTATATGTACAATAGCAGCACCAGAGAGTTTATGAACCCTGGTGCTTTTTTACCTATTATACCGTAGGGTTATATGTGTTTCAAGAAAAAAACAAAAAAATAAAATAACCTATTGACTTAGTAGGTAATAGATGATATTATACCAACTAAATTGATAGGAAATAAAGGTTATACAAAATAACCAGTACTGATAAATATGAACGGAGGAAGAAATAATGGCAGAATTTGATTATGAAGTAGTAAATGGAAGAAAGATCCGTGTACGTCCGCAGGAAGTTGTATCGGAGATAGATGAGAATGGATATTTTGTCCGCCAGCCAAATCATTTTACAGAAGGATTTGGAGAAGGAAAAAATCCGGTAGAAAAAGGCAGATACCATCTGGTATGGGCAAAGCTTTGCCACTGGTCTAACAGAGCTTCGATCGTAAGAGAACTTCTTGGACTGGAAGATGCAATCAGTGTCAACATGGTTGATCATGCAAAGCATGAGAAGAATCTTGGATGGGAATTCGTATACGACAAAGATCATATCGATCCGGTCCTTGGAATCCAGTTCTTAAGTGAAGCTTATTACAAAGCTGATGATGATTACACAGGAAGAACAACGGTACCGGCTCTGATCGATACAAAGACAGGAAAAGTTGTAAATAACGATTACACCTGGCTTACCAATTATTTTGAAGTAGATTTTAAACCGTTCCACAAAAAAGGAGCACCGGATCTTTATCCGGAAGAACTCAGAAAAGATATCGATGAGATGAATGACTGGCTCTTTGATAACATTAATAATGGAGTTTATAAAGCAACCTTTGCAAGATCAAAGGAAGCTTACTGGGATGCCTATAATTCTTTTTATGCAGCAATGGATATTCTGGAAAAACGTCTGGAAAATCAGAGATTTCTCTTTGGAGATTATGTGACAGACAGTGATGTGAGACTGTATGTGACGCTGGCGAGACTGGATATTCGTTACACATGGCAGCTAGGACATACCAAACACCGCCTGATCGATTATCCGAATCTGTGGGGATATGCAAGAGACCTGTATCAGATTCCGGCATTCAGAAACAACACCTACTTTAAGGATTTCGCAAATCCAAACAACAAGAAGGTCGGCGCATTATTTTTTGAATCTTTCAATGCAAGATTTCTGGATGAGATCAATTTTGATGCATACTGGGGTGCACCGCATGACCGTGCACATTTAAGCAGCGATCCGGGCAATAAATTTAAGGCAGAAGAACAGTAGGAGGAACGAATTATGGCAGATTTCGAATATGTAGATGTAAATGGAAGACAGATCAGAGTAAGACCGAGAGAAACTGCACAGGAAATTGATGAATATGGAAATTTCCATCGTCAGCCCAACCGCTTCACGGAAGGTTTTGGAGAAGGGAAAAATCCGGTAGAAAAAGACAGATATATTCTTTTCTGGGCAAAAGGATGCAACTGGTCCAATCGGGCAGCGATCGCAAGAGAGCTTCTCGGACTTGAGGATGCAGTGAAAGTTGAGATCGTAGACTGGACAGACCGGGAAGAGAATCTTGGATGGGAATTTGTAAATTCCCCGGATCATATCAATCCGGAAACGGGCGCACAGTTCTTAAGTGAGCTTTACTACAATGCGGATGAAGAATACACAGGGCGTACAACCGTTCCGGCATTTGTAGATTATAAGACAAAGAAAGTGGTAAATAATGATTACCACTGGCTTACAAATCATCTGGAAACAGCGTTCAGGCCGTTCCACAAAAAGGGAGCGCCGGATCTTTACCCGGAAGAATTAAGACCGGAGATCGATAAGCTGAACAAATGGCTCTTTGAAAATGTAAACAACGCTGTTTATCGAGCGCAGTTCGCTGAATCCTTACAGGCATTTGCCGATGGATATGAGACATTTTTCGCAGGGCTTGATGCAATGGAGGAAAGACTTGCAGACAAGAGATTCTTATTCGGAGATTATGTGACAGACAGTGATATCCGTCTTTATACAACCATCGCAAGATTGGATGTGTCTTATTCAAGAAATATCGGACCTTGCAAACACCGTCTGGTAGATTACCCGAATCTGTGGGGATATGCAAGAGATCTGTATCAGATCCCGGCATTCAGACATAACACATATTTTAAGGATTTTGCGGCATCTGTCGATCTGAATGAAGCAGATGAAGAGTATTGGGAAAATACATACTATGATATCGTGGTGCAGGAAACAGACTGGGATACTATCTGGAAGACACCGACAGGAAGAGAATCACTCAGTAAAGATCCGGCACACAAATTTAAAGCAGAAAAATAACAGACGAAAGACGAGGAAAAATATTATGAAAAAGTTGGCAAGCATTTTAGCAGTTACACTGGCAGCAGGAGTCCTGGCTACAGGATGTGGATCTTCTTCAGGAAGTGCTTCAAAGGACAGCTCTTCAGACAGTGGAAAGACAGTAATCAAAGCAGCAACCGGAGCAAACGCAAAACCATATGTCTATGTAGGCGATGATGACAAGCCGGCAGGATACGATGTGGATGTACTGAATGCAGTTTTTGATAAACTTCCGGATTATGAACTGGAATACGAAGTGACTGATTTTGGATCTGTACTTTCCGGACTGAATAGTGGAAATTATCAGATCGGAGTCAACAACTTCTCTTACAACGAAGACCGTGGAGCAAGTTATCTTTACTCTTATCCATATGACAAGATCAGCTATGTATTCGTAACAAAGAAAGGTGGAAAAGAGATCAAATCATTTGAAGATGCAGCAGGACTTTCTTTTGAAGGTGGTACAGGAATCAGCGTATCCAATGCAGTAGAAGCATGGAATGAAAAGAATCCGGATAAAGCGATCAATATTACTTACTCGGATGCAGATACATCTGTATTTTTACAGCATGTAGCAGACGGATCGCAGGATTTTACGATCATCGATCTGGCAATGTACAACTCTTACATGGAAGAATTTAACTATGATGTGCAGAAAAATGATATTCCGGAAGATGAAGCAAAAATGATTGCAGAAAACTCTTATGCATATTATATTTTCCCACAGGATCAGAAAGATTTAAGAGAACAGGTAGACAAAGCGCTGAAGGAGCTGAAGGAAGACGGGACCCTGACTGAGATCAGTAAAAAATGGTATGGTCAGGATGCCGCACCGGAGGATGATAAGTTCGAGGAGACGATTAACTAATGGGTAAATTATTTGATGGAAAACTGGTATTTACACAGATACCGCTACTTTTAAAATATCTTCCGGTCACAATGGAACTGGCTGTCACAGCAATGATCGCTAGTCTCATCCTGGGACTGCTCCTTGCACTTGTGAAGATTAAAAAGGTACCGGTACTGAAACAGCTGGTAAGTATCTATATCTCGGTTATCCGCGGAACGCCGATCCTGGTTCAGTTATATGTGACCTATTTCGGTATTCCGATGCTCCTGAAATATATCAACTTTAAATGTGGAACCAACTACAATGTCAATGGAGTCGCACCAATCGTATATGCATTCGTTGCTCTGGCACTCAATGAATCTGCATTTAACGCAGAGATCATCCGTGCGTCCCTTGAATCAGTAGATAAAGGACAGGTTGAGGCAGCAAGCGCTTTAGGAATGAATTATTTCCAGGCATTGATAAGGATCATCCTTCCGGAGGCAATCGTGGTAGCACTCCCATCCCTTGGAAATGCATTTATCGGACTGATCAAAGGAACTTCTCTTGCATTTGTCTGTTCCGTAGTGGAGATGACCGCAGAAGGAAAGATTCTTGCGGGAAGAAATTACCGTTACTTTGAAGTGTATATCTCACTGGCAATTATTTACTGGGTAATTACTTTCGTACTTGAGAGAGTGATCAGCTATCTTGAGAAGAAGCTCCGGGTACCGGAAGATGCACCGGCACTTTTAGATATCAGAGATACAGAGGTGGAATAAGGTATGATCGAAATCAAAAATATATCAAAAACATTTAAAAATAATAAGGTTCTTGATGGGATCGACCTTACCATCAATCAGGGAGATGTCGTAGCAATCATCGGACCTTCTGGAACAGGAAAATCCACATTTTTAAGATGTGTGGACAGACTGGAAAAACCGGAAACCGGAACCATAACGATTGACGGTGAGACACAGGATCTTGCACATATTCATGGCAAAGATCTGACAGAGCTTCGGAAAAAGACCGGCATGGTTTTTCAGAATTTCAATCTTTTTTCAAAGAAGACAGCACTTCAGAATGTAAAGGAGGGGCTGATCGTGGTAAAGAAGATGAAAAAAGAGGAAGCAGAAAGGATTGCGAGAGAGCAGCTTAAAAATGTAGGTCTTCTGGATCACGCAAACCATTATCCGAGACATATGTCAGGTGGTCAGCAGCAGAGGGTTGCAATCGCAAGAGCACTTGCGATGGAGCCAAAGCTGTTACTTCTGGATGAGCCGACATCTGCACTGGATCCGGAGCTTGTCGGAGAAGTTCTGGATACGATCAAAAAAGCGGCAAATGAAGGATATACAATGCTTCTGGTGTCCCATGAGATGAGCTTTGTACGAAACGTTGCAACCAGAGTGATCTTCCTGGACGGAGGAAAGATCCTGGAAGACGGAACGCCGAGAGAAGTGTTTGGAAATCCGAAGAACGAACGTGTCAAAGAGTTCTTTACAAAGATCAACCGGATGGAAGAACCGGATTATTCAATTTAAGAGAAAAAACAAAATCGGCTGAGGGATCAGTCGATTTTTTCCAACAGGATAAAAGAAGGGAGCGAAAGCAATGAGTATCAGACAAGAGCAGGAAAAACAGAATCAGACAGCGTAGGAAAGGGAAAAGATTATGAGAGAAAATACATCGACAGAATGGGTAAATAAAGAAGTAGACAGTGAAGGAAATTTCAACCGTCAGAAGAATCAGTTTGAAACACCGTTTGGTGAGGGAGAAGGAAAGCTTCCGGTAGAGCCGGGACGTTATCGCCTTTTGTGGGCGCCGGTATGCCCGTGGGCGCACCGCAGTGTGATTGTAAGAAGACTTCTGGGATTGGAGGATGTGATCAGTCTTGGAACCGCAGATCCAAAGAGACCGGATGTGCCGAGAAGCGACTGGGCATTTACACTGGACGAAGGAGATGTGGATCCGGTTCTTGGAATCCACTATATCAGTGAGGCATATCTTGCAGCAAATCCGGATTATACCGGACGATTTACCGTACCGGCACTTGTGGATATCCCGTCCGGTAAGGTGGTAAATAATGATTATTTCAATCTGACACTTTACTTTGAGACGGCATGGAAGCCTTATCACAAAGAGGGAGCACCGGATCTTTATCCGGAAGATTTAAGAGAAGAGATCGATAAGCTGAATGATATCATTTTCCGTGAGGTAAATAACGGTGTCTATAAAGCCGGATTTGCAAGAAAACAGAAGGCTTATGACCGTGCTTACAATATGGTATTTAACCGTCTGGACTGGTTGGAAGAAAGGCTTGCAAACCAGAGATACTTATTTGGTGACAGACTGACTGAATCGGATGTGCGTCTTTATGTGACACTGGTACGATTTGACTGTGCATATTATCCGGTATTTCGTCTGAATAAAAAGCTTCTCCGCGATTATCCGAATCTGTGGGCATATGCAAGAGATTTGTATCAGACACCGGGATTTGGCGACACAACGAATTTTGCGGCGATCAAGAAGCATTATCATATCGATTGCTGCCCGTCCAATGAGTTTGCGATCGTGCCAAATGGACCGGATGAATCCTTATGGCTGACACCACACGGAAGAGAAAAATTATCCGGAAAATAAAGAAAGCGGGGAATGAATGATGAAAGCAGTCAGAGTGACAGAAGAATGGCAGAGAGCCGGCGTACACTATGTGCGGACACAGGCAATGTGCCTGGGATTTAAGATCCCGCTTGAGGGAGAATTTTCAGATGACACACCGGAAGATGAATATATTCTGGTGATGGACGGAATTTATCCGGTATCCACCTGCAGGCTGCATTATCTGGATGAACATACCGGAAAAATTGAGCGCGTGGCAACACTGGAATCCTATAGGGGAAGACATTACGGACAGGCAGGGATCATTGAGGCGGAAAACTGGATGCGCGAAAAAGGTGTGACAAAAATCTATATCAATTCCAGAAAAGCGGCACTTGGATTCTATGAAAAGCTCGGCTATACCGCAGATTTTTCACAGGTAAGCGGCTCCGGAGAGTTTGAATGTGTGATGACGGAGAAAGAACTTGCGTAAATTTATGAAAAGAAAACTGGATTTTGGCAGAAAGATATTGTACAGTAAATAGCAACATTGATTTATAGAAACAGGAGAGATAGACAAGAATGAAGTACGGAATTGATACACGATGTCAGCATCTGGCTGACGATAATAAGGATGAAATATATGGGGCGATCAGTTATCCAATCTATCAGTCTGCAACATTTGCAAGAGACAGAGTAGGCGGAGGAAGTGGTTATGACTATTCCAGATTACAGAATCCGACGAGAGAACATCTTGAGAAGATTGTAGCATCGCTGGAAGAAGGGATTGATGCACTGGCATTTTCGACAGGAATGGCAGCAATCACAGCTCTGATGGAGATTTTCAAACCGGGCGATCACATCATCATTGATGAGGATCTTTATGGAGGAAGCGTCCGTCTGTTCCACAGCATCAATGTGAAAAATGGACTGACATTTACCAGCGTGGATTTAAGCAGTGTGGATGTAGAGGATTATATTCAGGATAACACAAAAGCAATTTATGCAGAGACACCGACCAATCCGATGATGCGTGTATCCGATCTGGAAGAACTTTCAAAGAAAGCAAAAAAACATGAACTTCTTCTGATCGTGGACAATACCTTTTTATCACCATATTTCCAGAATCCGCTGAAGCTTGGTGCTGACATTGTTGTGCATAGCGGGACAAAATATCTGGGTGGACATAATGACACACTTGCAGGTTTTCTGATAACAAACCGCGAGGACATTCAGGAACAGCTTCGTTTTATCATCAAGACGACAGGAGCAACCCTTGCACCGATGGACAGCTGGCTGATCCTCAGAGGGATCAAGACGCTTGGAGTCCGTATGGACAGGGCACAGGAAAACGCACTGAAGATTGCACATTTTCTGGAGAAGCAGGAGTATGTGACAAGGGTGCTTTATCCGGGACTTGAATCACATCCGGGCTACGAACTGATGAAAAAGCAGGCAAGAGGATTTGGTTCGATCCTGACCTTTGAAGTAGATTCCAAAGAGAGAGCATATCACATTCTGGAAAATGTAAAACTGATCCAGTTTGCGGAAAGCCTCGGAGGAACTGAGACTCTGATCACTTATCCGATCACCCAGACGCATGCGGATCTTTCCAAAGAAGAGCTTGACCGGAACGGAATTACAGACAGGATTCTGAGATTGTCTGTTGGAATTGAGGGAGCAGAGGATCTGATCGCAGATCTGGAAGCTGTATTAAAGTAAATCAAATAGAATTGTGTATAAAGCGGAAGATATCTGTGACCGAAGGTGTATTACCGGACATACAGCCGGCAGATGGAATATGACCGTGCAGATAAGGAAGTGGCAGAAATGAGTAAAATAAAGGTAAATGAACAGCGGGCAGTCGATGAATTTCAGGAACTGACTGCGATTGATGCACCAAGCTTTGGGGAGCGTCAGATGGCAGACCGGCTGATCGTGAAATTAAAAGAACTTGGTTTTGAAGTAGAGGAAGACAATGCCGGAGAACATTTCGGAGGAAATGCCGGAAACTTATATGCATATCTTCCGGGAGATCTTCCGGGAGATCCGGTCCTTTTGTCCGGTCATATGGATACGGTTGAGCCATCCAAAGGCAAGAAAGGGATCATCGGAGAAGACGGTGTGATCCGTTCCGCAGAAAAAGCAGTTCTTGGAGCTGATGATGTGGCAGGACTTGTGGAGATCCTGGAAGGAATCCGCAGTGTAAAAGAAGCGGGAGTACCACACCGGGATATCGAGATTCTTTTTGCAATTGCAGAAGAGCTTTATATCAAGGGCAGCAGCGTATTTGATTTTTCAAAGGTTCGTGCAAAAGAAGCCTATGTACTGGATATCAGCGGACCGGTTGGAAGCGCGGCATATAAAGCACCGTCTCTGATTTCTTATCAGGTGGTAGTAACCGGGAAGGCATCCCACGCCGGATTTGATCCGGAGCACGGCGTTCATGCGATCGCTATTGCATCCGAAGCGATCACGCAGATCAGTCAGGGACATGTGGATGAAGAGACAACCTGCAATATCGGATTGATCGAAGGTGGGAGCGGAACGAACATTGTTCCGGAAAAATGTATCGTAAAGGGAGAAATCCGGAGCTATTCTCATGAAAAAGCGACTCGTTGTGTAGAAGAAGTGGGAAATACCTTCAAAAAGGTGGCTGAAAAACACGGAGCTGAATCAGAACTTACTTGCGAAGTTCATCTGATCGCTTATGAGACAGCAAAAGACAGTGTGCCGGTAAAACGGTTTGAAAGAGTAAGCAAAGAGCTGGGACTTGCAGGAAATCTTGTAGAGACATTTGGCGGAAGTGATAACAACAGCTTTGCGAAGAACGGGATTCCTGGACTGGTGTTGTCAAATGGAATGTACCAGGCACATTCGGTAAATGAATATACGACAATCAAAGATCTTGTGACAGGAGCAGAACTGATCGCCGGGCTGATCACCGATGAACAGTAGTGGATGTTATTATACAGAAAAGACGCCAAAAGCGTCTTTTTTATATTGATAGAAGAAAAACAGATAAAACATATTGAAATTAAATGTTTTTAAAATAATTCCCTATTAACCTATTGACAAAGTAGGTAAAAGCGGATATAATGCAACTATCAAATTTGAAAGATCACTATAGAGATCACGATACATCAGACAGTAGAAAAGAGAGGTAGAAAAATATGAGCGATTATAAATTTGAAACACTTCAGCTTCACGTAGGACAGGAAGAACCAGATCCGGCATCTGATGCCAGAGCAGTACCGATTTACCAGACAACATCTTATGTATTTAAGAACTCTGCACATGCAGCAGCAAGATTCGGACTTGCAGATGCAGGTAACATTTACGGACGTCTGACAAACTCTACACAGGACGTATTTGAAAAGAGAATCGCAGCACTTGAAGGTGGTGTGGCAGCTCTTGCAACAGCATCCGGAGCAGCTGCAATTACATATACCATCGAAGCACTTGCAGCAGATGGCGGACATATTGTAGCGCAGAAGACAATCTACGGTGGAAGCTTCAACCTTCTTGAACACACACTGACACATTACGGAATCACAACTACATTTGTAGATGCACATAACCTGAAAGAGGTAGAAGATGCAATTCAGGATAACACAAGAGCTATCTATCTTGAAACTCTTGGTAATCCGAACAGTGATATCCCGGATATCGATGCGATCGCTGAAATTGCACACAAGCATGGACTTCCGCTTGTAATCGACAACACATTCGGAACACCGTATTTGATCCGTCCGATCGAACACGGAGCAGACATCGTTGTACATTCTGCTACCAAATTCATCGGTGGACACGGAACAACTCTTGGTGGAATCATCGTAGATTCCGGTAAATTTGACTGGAAAGCAAGTGGAAAATACCCGGCAATCGCAGATGCAAACCCAAGCTACCACGGAGTATCTTTCGTAGATGCAGCAGGTCCGGCAGCATTTGTAACTTACATCCGTGCAATCCTTCTTCGTGATATGGGAGCAACAATTTCTCCATTTAACGCATTCCTTCTTCTGCAGGGAACAGAGACACTGTCACTTAGAATTGACCGTCATGTAGAGAACACAAAGAAAGTAGTAGAATACCTCTCTAATCATCCAATTGTAGAGCATGTGAACCATCCGTCACTGCCGAATCATCCGGATCATGCACTTTATGAAAAATATTTCCCGAATGGTGGAGCATCTATTTTCACATTCGAGATCAAAGGCGGACAGGAAGAAGCTCACAAGTTCATCGACAACCTGAAGATCTTTTCGCTGCTTGCAAATGTTGCAGATGTTAAGAGCCTTGTTATCCATCCGGCAACAACAACACATTCTCAGCTGACAGAAGAAGAACTGCTTGATCAGGGAATCAAACCGAACACAATCCGTCTTTCTATCGGTACAGAACATATCGATGATATCATCGCAGATCTTGAAGGTGGATTTGCAGCGGTTCAGGGCAAATAAATATTATACACACAGGAATTTTGGACGGAGGTTTTTCGAAACCTTCGTCTTTTTCGATGTGCACAGAAAATTTTAAGGAGAAAACACTATGACAAAGGCACAGATCAGAAAAAATGCTTTTCTGAAATCCATTCCGATCATGTGCAGCTACATTTTCGTAAGCATGGCATATGGGATTATGATGGAAAATGCCGGATTTGGCTGGTACTATTCACTGTTTGTCAGTCTTGCATTTCCGAAAGGAATTGCGGCAGTCAGGAGTGTTGAAAATGCTGTGCGATAAGCGGAAATCCAGTATTTTCGGATGGATCTCCCTTTGACCAGATGCACAGATTATGCTATGATATGTACCGATACATGCGCATTTTTTATTTGACAATAATCCAGATGGAACTTTCTGTTCAATAAAGAGGATTATGTGTCAGGGGACATTCTTTTTATAAGGAGAAAATCAATGAGTATAGATATTACGATCGAGGAAATGGAAGCGCTTCCTGCAGAATCCTACGAGCTTTTTGATATCCGTGGCGAGATTGAGCGCGCCCATGGAATCCTGCCGAATTCGACGGCAAGCTCAGCAGATGTACTGATGGAGAATCCGCCGGAAGATAAGGAAAAGAAGATCATTATCTGCTGCAGCAGAGGACAGATCAGCAGGGATATCGCAGAAGAACTGCAGGAGCAGGGATATGAAGCATACAGCCTGAAGGGCGGTTATGTTGGATGGCTGATGGCAGATATGAAGAAAAAGGAAGCAGATGATGTCTGTGAACATGTGGAGCTTAGTATCCGCAAGAAGTTCAAAAAGAAGATCTGGTCCAAATTTACAAAAGCTGTCAGAGAATATGAACTGGTCAAAGAAGGTGACCGGATCGCAGTATGTATTTCCGGTGGAAAAGATTCAATGCTGATGGCAAAGCTTTTCCAGGAATTAAAGCGTCACAACAAATTTAACTTTGAAGTAAAGTTCCTGGTGATGGATCCGGGATACAGTCCGGAGAACCGGAAGGTCATTGAAGAAAATGCAAGGAAGATGAAGATTCCGATCCAGATCTTTGAATCCAATATTTTTGAATCGGTATTTGAGATTGAAAAATCACCGTGTTATATCTGTGCAAGGATGAGACGTGGATATCTTTATAATTTTGCACAGCAGATGGGCTGCAACAAAATCGCACTGGGACATCATTATGATGATGTGATCGAGACGATCCTGATGGGAATGCTCTACAGTGCACAGGTGCAGACTATGATGCCGAAGCTTCACAGTACAAATTTTGAAGGGATGGAACTGATCCGCCCGATGTATCTGATCCGTGAGGATGACATCAAGGCATGGAGAGATTACAATGATCTGCATTTTATCCAGTGTGCATGTAAGTTTACCGATACCTGTACAACCTGCAACAATGAAGAAAATCAGTCAAAGCGTATGGAAATCAAAAAGCTGATTGCAGAGCTTAAGAAGACGAATCCGTTTGTGGAGGGCAATATTTTCAAGAGTGTGGAAAATGTCAATCTGGATACGGTTGTCGGTTACAAGGCAAAAGGTGTAAGACACAATTTCCTGGATACTTACGATGATTAAAAATGACTGGATGTGCCGGGGCATATCTGAGATATAAAGAAGAATGAAATTCCCGCCGGACAGGTACAGGATCTGCCCGGCGGGAATTTTGAGATTAAATGACAGGAATATTGACCTGTACCAGAATTCCTGACGTTGATCAGGATAAAACGGTTTCCTGATGGTTCTTGATATCGTGGTAAATAACAAAACGTCCACGTCCGTTGTGCTTAGCTGTGTACAGAGCATGATCAGCAAGGCGGTATAACTGGCTGAAAGATTCAGCATCCGTTGGAGCAACAGCACAGCCGATACTGCAGGAAAGTTTCTGGTCATTTAGTTCCGGGATATCTATATTTTGAAGATTTGTATAGAGCTTTTGCAAATGCAGATGGATACTGTAATCCAGACGTACATTTTTCATCAGGATCATAAATTCGTCACCACCGACACGACCGATGATATCGGTTGCCCGGAACTGTTCTTTCAGAAATCCGGCAAATATTTTCAGTACCTGGTCACCGGTTGCATGTCCATAAGTATCATTGATCTGCTTGAAATAATCCATATCGATCATCATTAAAGCCTGTAAATCTTCAAAATCTTTTTCGCGTAGCCATTCGGAAATCGTGTGTTCTGCATAAACTTTGTTCAGAAGTCCGGTCAGAGCATCTGTATGGACCTGGCGAAGAAGCGAAGTCTGATTCTTCTGGTTGATCTTCCAGAGTGCGAAGATCAGAAGCAGCACAATGCAGATAAAAAAGGCGAACAGAATGATTTCAAAGTTGTTGATAAAAGCAAAGGATTGACGGGCATCGACAGCAGGAATGATATAGCAGAGCATCCAGCCGTTGTACTTTAGTGGCTGGTAGGAAATATAGCGTGCATATGATAAATCTGATATAATCTTGCGGCAGTTTGCGTGTCCTTGCTTAAAATCTTCCTGAAGGGTAGCGCCATCTTCCGAAGTCTGAAATACCCAGTCAGAGGAAGAAGTAAAAAAGTTCTTCCGGATTTCGTTGTGCGTAGATTCAATGGAAATGATGTTGCCGTCCGGGTCTGTGATAAATGAGTAGCCGGAACCCGAATACAGATCCTCAAAAAGCATGGTAGTCAGTTCCGTGACATCGATGGAGCCTCCAAAGACACCGATAATATTCTGATCTTTGTCATAAACAGGAACTGTGAGGACAACAAGGGTTTCGTTGTCTACGCTGCTTGACAGAGGAGAACTAATGACGCGTCTGCCTTCCAATGTCTTTTGAAAATAGTCCCGTGAACTTGCATCGGTCTTCTTCCCATCGCTGGAGTGCCCGATACCGTCTGTAGAAAAAAGCATAAGCCGATGATAGGAGCTGGAAGAAGCCAGTTCAGCAAGAAGCTGAAGATTATCGTTGCTGAACAGATCGGAAGTTGTTCCGAAGTATGCAGCAGGACTCTCCAGAAATTCATATTCTTTTTCCAGAACCAGTTCCAAGTGATCCTTTTGCTGCAGTGTGTTTTTTTGAAGAACATTCTGTACACTTTTATCAACGCTCTGTTGTACAAACCAGAAAAAAATCAGAAGTGTGAACGTCATTGCAATAAGGAACGAAATGATAGCCGTTCCGTATTGCATCAGTTCATGACGTGATAATTTTTTCATGTAAAATCCCCCTCATATTGTGCGTTAACAAGAAGTTGGGGTCAAAAGGTATTTTTGCCCCCTTTGATACCAGATTGCTACGTGCTTTGCACTCTCGCAATCCTCAA
>OHYL01000497.1_pt1 | contig 18747 bp, 16 predicted proteins | sample 1580261 | NCBI WGS metagenome assembly OHYL01 (sample SAMEA3882548, study PRJEB24775) | human gut metagenome | biome: human-associated habitat; feature: intestine environment; material: feces | place: Netherlands | collected 2009/2010 | reverse complement strand
TCCGCCAGACGATCATGGATTTTGATGGTCCGGGAATCATTCAGGGTATCCATAATAAAGATAAATCTATTGAGAGCTTTGCCCGTGCATGCTTTAACTATGCATTAGATACAAAGCAGGATCTTTGGTTTGCAACGAAGGATACCATTTCCAAAAAATATGACCATACTTTCAAAGATATCTTCCAGGAGATCTTTGATGCGGAGTATAAGAACCTTTTTGATGAAGCGGGAATTGAATATTTCTACACACTGATCGATGATGCGGTAGCCCGTGTAATGAAGTCAGAGGGTGGTTATATCTGGGCATGTAAGAATTATGACGGGGATGTGATGAGTGATATGGTTTCCTCAGCATTTGGTTCACTTGCCATGATGACATCTGTACTGGTATCACCGGAAGGCTTTTATGAATATGAAGCTGCACATGGAACAGTACAGCGTCATTATTATAAACACCTGAAAGGGGAAGAGACTTCAACAAACTCTGTTGCAACAATTTTTGCATGGACAGGAGCTTTGCGCAAGAGAGGAGAACTGGATGGGAACCAGGAACTGATGGATTTTGCAGACCGTTTGGAAAAAGCAACGATTGATACGATTGAAGAGGGTTATATGACAAAGGATCTGGCAATGATCACAACTCTTCCGGAGGTACATGTACTGAACAGTGAAGGGTTTATTAAAGCGATTGCAGAAAGATTATAAAAAGAGCAGGGAATGCATGAAGGGCGTATCTCTGACAGGAAAATGGGAAGAACTGGCTTATTCAGCCAGTTCTTCCCATTTTTCATAGAGTTCTTCGAGTTCTGCTTCGTTTGCTGCTTTTTCTTTTGCCAGTTCCTGGCATTTAACAGAATTCGTATAGACTTCTTCCTGCATCATCAGTTCATCGATTTTGCCATTACGTGTTTCCAGAACACCGATACGTTCTTCTGTTTTCTTCAGGTCGTTCTGCCTTTTACGGAGACGTGCCTGTTCTTCTTTCTGCTCCTGCCAGCTTAGTTTGGATTCGGAAACCTGCGCCGGTGCGTCTTCGGAAGCAGCTGTGGAAACAGCCGGGGTCAGAAGATCTTTTTTCTCCAGATAATAATCATAGTTGCCGATATAATTTACAAAGGTATTGCCGGTCAGTTCCAGAATACGGGTGGCAGTCTGGTTGATGAAATAACGGTCGTGGGATACATAAAGTATCGTACCGGTATAATCGTTCAGAGCCCGCTCAAGAATTTCCTTGGAAGTGATGTCCAGATGATTGGTTGGCTCATCGAGGATCAGAAAATTTGCATTGGAGAGCATCAGCTTTGCCAGAGATACACGTCCCCTTTCACCACCACTTAAATCACCGATCAGCTTGAAAACATCATCTCCGGTAAAAAGAAAAGCCGCAAGCATGTTCCGGATCTGTGTGTTGGTAAGTGTCGGATAATCATCGGAAATTTCTTCAAAGATCGTCTTATCCATATGAAGGACGTGGTGTTCCTGATCGTAGTAACCAATCTCCACATTGGCACCCAGTGTAAAGGAACCGCTGTCTGCCTGGATCACATTGTTCAGAATCTTGAGAAGCGTAGTTTTTCCGGTTCCGTTGTCGCCAATGATGGCTATATGTTCCCCACGCTTGATCTCGAAACTGATATCGGTGAAAAGTGTCTGTGGCGGAAAGGCTTTGCTTAATCCTTTGACAGAAAGGACATCATTGCCACTGACACGGGAAGGCTCCAGCTTCAGATGGATGTCAGTGTTGATCTCCATCGGTTTGTCTACAAGCGTCATCTTGTCCAACATTTTTTCCCGACTTTCGGCACGCTTGATGGATTTCTCACGGTTAAATGAACGGAGCTTTTCAATCACGGCTTCTTGATGTTTGATCTCACGCTGCTGATTCAAGTATTCTTTTAATCTGGCTTCTCTGAGCTGTTCTTTTTTGACAGCAAAATCAGAATAATTGCCCATATAAGTATGAAGCTGTCCCTGCTCGACTTCAATCACCTTTGTAACCACACGGTTCAGGAAATAGCGGTCGTGGGATACGATAAGAACAGCACCCGGATAATTCAGAAGATAGGTTTCCAGCCATGCGATGGAGTTCATATCCAGGTGGTTTGTTGGTTCATCCAGAAGCAGGACGTCAGGCTTGGTAAGAAGGAGTTTGCCAAGAGATACACGGGTCTTCTGACCACCGGATAAAGAATCTACGGGTTTAGTAAATTCTTCTTCTGTAAATCCGAGACCTTTTAGAACGCCGGTAAGCTCACTTTTATAAGCGTAACCGTCTGCGTGCTCAAATGCAGAAGTCAGTCTCTGATAAGTGGCAAGACGTGCTTCAAGAGCATCTCCGGAAAGAGACGGAAGCTCTATCTCGATTGTACGGATCTGCTTTTCCATCTCAATGACTTCGGCTTTTGCCGTGCGGACTTCTTCATAAATGGTATTGCCGCTTTCCATCTCCTGATGCTGTGCAAGGTAGCCGAGAGTTTTGCCTTTGGTAAGAACAACCGTCCCTGCATCGGGAGAAAGCTGTCCTACGATCATCTTGAGGATCGTGGATTTGCCGGCTCCGTTAAGACCTACAAGAGCAGCTTTTTCATGGTTCTCTATATGAAAGGATCCGTCTTTTACGATGACCTGATCCCCAAAACTTTTTGACAGATTATGACATGCCAGTATCATTTTTATATCCTCCTGTTAAAGTGGCAATTATGTTACTGCTCACAGTAACATAATTATAGCTGAAATACGACAAAAAACAACTATAAAATTTGACTTTTTCACTAGATTCTTATATAATTAAAAATAATGAGTCAAAAAATAGGAAGGTGGAAGTGAAAGTGGCATCAAGAGAAATATCTCAGGCAGTAATAAGGAGACTTCCGCGGTATTATCGTTATTTAGGGGAACTACTGGAGAGCGGAGTCGAACGGATATCATCCAATGAATTAAGTAAAAGAATGAAAGTAACTGCTTCACAGATCCGTCAGGATCTGAATAATTTTGGTGGATTTGGACAGCAGGGATATGGCTATAATGTAAAGTATCTTTATACAGAGATAGGTAAGATCCTTGGACTGAACGAGAAACATAAATTCGTTATCATTGGAGCAGGAAATCTTGGACAGGCACTGGCGAACTATGCAGCATTTGAAAATCGGGGATTTGTTTTAAAAGGGCTGTTTGACGTAAACCCAAGGCTTGCCGGATTGACGATCCGTGGAGTTGAGATCCGTATGATGGATGAATTGAAGGATTTTGTGAAAGAAAACGATATTGAGATCGGGGTTCTTACGATTCCGAAGACAAAAGCAGTAGAGGTTGCCAATCTCCTGGTAGATAATGGAGTTAAGGCTATCTGGAATTTTGCGCATACAGATCTGAATCTGCCGGATAATATTATTGTTGAGAATGTTCATTTGTCTGAAAGTCTGATGAGATTATCTTATAATATCACCAGATACAATGAAGAACATGAAGGAAAGTAGGCAAAGCAGACCAGAAGGCAGAGGTGCAGGAAAATTTTTTCCTGCACCTTTTTGAAAATTAAATGTATGGGAGACCGGATATGAAAGAAATACTGACAGCAGATCAGATGAGAAGATCGGATCAGAGAATGATACAGAAGATGCAGGTCCCGTCCCTTGTCCTGATGGAACGGGCGGCACTTCAGTGTGTGGCTGCGATGAAAGCAGAAGACATAGATTTGTCGAAAGCATTGGTCGTGTGTGGAAGTGGCAATAACGGTGGTGACGGATTCGCAATTGCAAGGATGCTCGTAGAAGAAGGAAATCATCCAGATGTAGTATTGGTCGGAAATTATGACCATCGTAGTGAAGAAACAAAAATCCAGATGAAAATTCTGGAAAATCTGGGAATATCTGTAGGAAACAGTTTGCCACAGAAAGAATATAGTGTTATTATAGATGCCGTATTCGGTATTGGCCTATCCCGTGAAATAAAAGGCAGATACGCAGAGGTGATTGATCAGATGAATCGGATGACTGCCTGTAAGGTGGCAGTCGACACTCCTTCAGGGATCCGTTCGGATGATGGAAAAGTGCTTGGAACGGCATTTAAAGCAGATCTTACAGTGACCTTTGCGTTTCAGAAGATGGGACAGATCCTATATCCGGGATGTGAGTATACAGGAAAGCTTGTTACAGCGCCGATCGGAATTACCAGACCGGAGTTTTTTGCGGAAGAAGAAATCTGCATGGCACTTGAAAAATCCGATGTGCCGGCAATGCTGCCGCAAAGGAAACCGGATTCTAATAAAGGGACTTATGGAAAGGTTCTGATGATTACCGGAAGCAAAGGAATGTCCGGTGCAGCATATTTAAGTGCCAGGGCAGCATATCTTTCGGGAGCAGGTCTTGTCCGGATTTATACGGAGGAAAGTAACCGGGCAATCTTACAGGAACTTTTACCGGAGGCGGTAATGACGACCTATTCTCTGGATGAGACAGAATCATTTGAAGAACTTCCGGATTTGCTGGAATGGGCGGATGTGCTCTGTATTGGATGCGGACTCGGTATGGGACCGCATTCGGAGGAATTACTGAAAAAGGTGCTTGAGAATAATAAAACCCCGGCTGTTATTGATGCGGACGGACTGAACCTTCTGGCAAAGACCGATGAGTGGGGGATCGAACAGATTCGGATGAATCCTTCCGGATATGTACTTACTCCACATATGAAAGAAATGTCCAGACTGACCGGATACAGCGTACAGGAATTAAAAGACAACAGAAGAGAGCTATTAAGGAAATATACAGAAAAAGTCCATGCTGTCTGTGTACTGAAAGACAGCAGGACACTTGTGAAAGCGCCAGAGGGAAGGCTTATGATCAATACCACCGGTAATGCGGCAATGGCAAAGGCCGGATCGGGAGATGTGCTTGCAGGAATGATTACCGGACTTATGGCACAGCATATGAGACCGGATGATGCCGCTGTGCTTGGCGTTTATCTGCATGGCCTGTGCGGAGATCATGCCAGAAAAGAACTTGGCTCTTACAGTGTGCTTGCGGGTGATCTCTTGAAAATGCTCGGCAGAACACTTAAGGAATTGGAGGATATGACAGAATGAAGAAATACAGCAGACTGCGTGCGGTGATCGATCTGGATGCGGTGATGTATAACATGGAAATGATGCATGCAAATATAGAAAAAGGAACCAAGATGGTCGTGGTCATCAAGACAGATGGTTATGGTCATGGAGCGGTGCCGATTTCAAGAATGCTGGAAGATGTGGACTATGTCTGGGGCTATGCGGTCGCAACTCTGGATGAAGGTGTTGTACTCAGAAAAGCCGGCATTCAGAAGCCGATTCTTTGCCTGGGATGTATTTTCCCGGACCAGATGGAAGAGATGATCCGTCATGAGATCCGCATGACAACCTACAGCTATGAGCTTGCGAAGCTTGCGGATGAGACCGCATACCGTATGGGGAAGAAGGCATATCTGCACATTAAGATCGATACAGGAATGTCAAGACTTGGCTTTCCGGTAGCGAAAGAAAGTGTAGAGGAGATCCTTAAGATCGGCAGACTTGTTTATACGGATTGCGAAGGAATGTTTACCCATTTTTCAAAGGCAGATGAGACGGATAAGACCACGACACTGGAACAGATCCGTGCTTTTCTGTGGATGAAAGAACATCTTGCAGCAGAAGGTATGGAATTTACTTATTATCACTGTGCAAACAGTGCAAGTATCATTGATATGCCAAAGCTTGGAATGAATCTGGAGAGAGCCGGGATTTCTACCTATGGACTGTATCCGTCAGATGAAGTCAATAAGGAGGCAGTTCCGCTCCGGCCGGCAATGGAGCTGATCGCGCATGTGACTTATGTGAAATGGATTGAAAAGGGTACGGAAGTCAGCTACGGAGGCACCTTTGTTGCCCCGAAAAGGATGCAGATCGCCACGATCCCGACGGGATATGGAGACGGATACCCAAGAAGTCTTTCCAACAAAGGATATGTTCTGATCCATGGTCAGAAGGCGCCGATCCTTGGCAGAGTCTGTATGGATCAGTTTATGGTAGATGTGACCGGAATTCCGGATGTGAAATTTGGTGACAGGGCAACACTGGTCGGCCACGATGGGGATGCTTATCTTTCAATAGATGAACTTGCCAACCTGAGCGGTAGATTTAACTATGAATTTATCTGTGATATCAATAAACGTGTTCCGAGGGAATATCTGCGTGACGGAAAAGTTGTAGAGCAGGTCGATTATTTCTAAAATGCGGGGATGCACTTCGAAAGAGATATGAATACAGCAGGAGAAAGCTGGCAATAATGAAAGTATCTTGATAAGCGGAGTGTGAAAGAAGTGCAGATCAGGCGTGGAGATATTTATTATGCGGATTTAAGTCCGGTAGTCGGTTCGGAGCAGGGCGGTGTGCGTCCGGTTCTTGTCATCCAGAATGATGTCGGGAACCGGCACAGTCCGACCGTTATCTGTGCCGCGATTACTTCAAGGATGAATAAAGCGAAGCTGCCGACACATGTGGAAATCGATGCAAAAAGGTACAGAATCGTCAAGGATTCTGTTGTCCTTCTGGAGCAGATTCGGACGATCGATAAACAGAGACTGAAGGATTACGTGTGCCGGGTAGACAAAGAGCTTATGAGAAAAGTCGATGAAGCGCTGTGCGTCAGCCTGATGCTTCATACATAAAAGAGGAGAAGTATGGGAAGCAATGGAAACGGAAGGTAATTTACTTCAGAAAATGAAAAATGTATTTTCTGACAATGAAGATAAAGAGAAAATTGCAGAAGAAATCATTGAAAAAGTACTGGAAGGCTATGAAAAAGGTGTTCTGACAAGACGTGAGATGAAGATGATCACCAACATTTTTGAATATATGGATTCGGATGCAAAAGATATCATGACGCACCGGAAAAATATCGTAGCACTGGATGGAGAGGAATCTCTGGAAAGGGCACTTACCTTTATGCTGGAGGAGAACAAATCCAGATTCCCGGTTTATGAAGAAGATATTGACAACATTGTGGGGATTCTTCATATCCGGGATGCGATGCAGAGCTACTTGGACGGTCCGGCAAGGAAAAAACCGGTGCATGATCTGAAGGATGCCATCCGTCCGGCAGGATTTATCCCGGAAACAAAGGCGATTGACAAACTGTTTCAACAGATGCAGCAGGACAAGAGCCATATGGTGATCGTGCTGGATGAGTATGGACAGACATCAGGGATCGTTACGATGGAAGATATTGTAGAAGAAATCGTTGGAAATATCCAGGATGAGTATGATGAGGAAGAAGAGCTGATCATCAAACAGGCAGATGGTACATATATCGTGGATGGTATGACACAGCTGGAGGATCTGGAAGAGCTTCTGGGAATCAGTTTCAACGAAGAAGATTACGATACGATCAATGGTTATCTGATCGACTGCCTGGACAGAATTCCTTCGGAAGATGAAGAATGTCAGGTAGAATTCGGAGGCTATCTGTTCCATGTATTGTCAGTTGATAATAATACAATACGCAAAGTCCTTGTCAGTAGGACAAAAAAGTGATAAAATAGTACAATTGAGAATAGTAAAAATACTGAAGAGAGGTAAAAAGTAATGTCAGGACATTCAAAATTTGCGAATATCAAGCATAAAAAAGAAAAAAACGACGCAGCAAAAGGAAAAGTATTCACGAAGATCGGTCGTGAAATCGCTGTAGCAGTCAAAGAAGGAGGCGGAGCTGATCCGGCTAACAACAGCAGACTCCGTGATGCGATTGCAAAGGCAAAAGCAAATAATATGCCAAATGACAATATTGACAGAAGTATCAAAAAAGCAGCCGGAGACGGAGATGCTAACAACTACGAACACATCGTATACGAAGGATACGGACCGAACGGAACTGCAATCATCGTTGATGCACTTACTGATAACCGTAACCGTACTGCTTCTAATGTAAGAAGCGCTTTCACAAAGGGAAAAGGAAATATCGGAACCAGTGGATGTGTTTCTTTCATGTTTGATCAGAAAGGACAGATCATTGTCGATAAAGAAGAATGTGAACTGGATGCAGATGATCTGATGATGCAGGCACTGGATGCAGGAGCAGAAGATTTTTCGGAAGAAGAGGACAGCTTTGAAATTCTTACAGATCCGAATGATTTCAGTGAGGTTCGTCTTGCTCTGGAAGAAGCGGGTATTCCGATGGCAAGCGCAGAAGTTACAATGATTCCACAGACATGGGTAACTTTGGACAACGAAGAAGATATCAAGAACATTCAGAAGACACTTGATCTTCTTGAAGATGATGATGATGTACAGGAAGTATATCATAACTGGGAAGAAGCATAGGATCGATTCCGGGAGGAACCTGAATGAATCAGAGTATACAGAATGGACTGAATGACCTGTTTGACCAGATTATTCCGATTTCCGGAGATTTCAATAAAAAGACTTATGCGGATTCGTTTAAAAATGCATACGAGAAGTATAAGCAGCTTTTTACTGAGATTGCACAGGAATGCGAGAATTCGGAAGACAGACAGGAAGAGATTGAAGAGATTGCTGCTGTTCTGCCGGATAGAATGCGGGAAGTACTGGATCAGGAAAGTTCAAAAAGAAAAAAAGAAAATGTACTTATGAAATATAATCTGGGCATGGTTACGTATGTGATCCCGATGTTCCGTTATGACAGAATGGATGCTTGTGAAGAGATTGTAGATTGCATGATCGAACGTTGGAATGATCATGATCTGGAACTAAAGATCAGTAAATCGGAATTCGAGCAGATCCAGGGAGGCTTCAAATCACGTCTCTGCTATATTACTACAGCCGTATGTGCAAGCCTTGGCAAATCGGATGACTGTTACGAACTGAATCTGATGAGAAGATACAGAGATGAATATCTGGTGAATCAGAAAGGCGGCGAAGAAATTGTTGCCGAGTATTACGATATTGCTCCGACAATCGTAAACCGGATCAACCGGATGGAAAATTCAGAAGATGTATATGCAGATATCTGGTGCCGTTATCTTCACCCATGTGTTTCCATGATCGAATCCGATAATCTGGAGGCATGCCGCAAGATTTATACGGATATGGTATATAGCCTGCGCAGGAAATATTTATTTTCATAATGTTTAAATCAAAGAGAATGTGCCGAGTCGCATTCTCTTTTGCATATACAGTGAATCAGGTACAGATTTGTGTCGCTACAAGAATCTGCGATTCATTTCTGTGGCGAAAATCCTGCATATTTTCATAAGCATTGTCCATACTAAGCTAAAAAGAACGGAGGAATGCGGCAATGAAAATACAGGAAGAAACGGATGTAAAAGAATACCAGATACGTAAGAAAAAGAGCAGGGAACAGATTGTAGAAAATATGGAAAATAAAGAAAAGGAAGTCAGAGAGACAGAGCCGGAAACCACAAAGGAAGAAGATGAACATGTTAAAGAAATGGGAATGCTTTCGCTTGACCGACGTCGGAATCATCAGATCGAGCTACTCACGATCATCGGCGAAGTAGAAGGGCATGAGACGGTTTCCGGCAGTACAAAGGCAACCAAGTATGAGCACCTGCTTCCAAAGCTGGCACAGATTGAGAACAGTGTTCAGACTGATGGTGTGCTGATTCTCTTAAATACACTGGGCGGAGATGTGGAGGCGGGACTTGCGATTGCGGAAATGATCGCGTCTTTAAGCAAACCGACAGTATCTCTGGTACTTGGAGGGTGTCATTCTATCGGTGGCCCTCTTGCTGTGTCGGCAGATTATTCTTTTATTGTTCCAAGTGGGACGATGATCATTCACCCGGTGCGGACAAGCGGAATGTTCATCGGTGTGGCACAAAGCCTGCGGAATATTGAAAAGACGCAGGACCGGATCACCGGATTCCTTGCAGAGCATTCCGGAATGTCACAGGAGCGGATTGAAGAACTGATGCTGGATTCCACACAGCTTGTCAAAGATGTGGGGACAATGCTGGAAGGGAAACGTGCAGTGGAGGAAGGACTCATTGATGAAGTTGGCGGAATAAGAGATGCATTAAATAAATTGCATGAAATGATTGATGAAAAAATGGAAAATACTGATAAAAATTATGAGATGACATAAGGCGAAGAGGATGCTATAATAAAATAGTATGTACAAGTATACACTTTTGATGACTGATTCCGGATACTATATCTGGGGAGAGAGGAGAAGGAATCGGTCATTTGATTACAAGATAAAGAGTATAAATACAAGGGGGAAGTTTGATGGCTTCAAAGACAACCGGAACAAAGAAAAATGCAAAGCAGAGCACGGCGAAAAAGCGGCAGCCTACGAAGAAGACAAGTGCAAAGTCTGCGAAATCTGCGAAGACAACCAGAAAGAATACCACATCAAAAGCTGTGCCGCAGGAAGAATCATTTCTTGCAACGGAGATTCTGATCTGGGTGACACTTGCGGTAGGGATTCTGCTCACAATCAGCAATTTCGGACTTGCAGGTGCATTTGGAAGAAAGATTGCAGCACTGCAGCAGGGAATGATGGGTTGGATGGCGTATGTATTTCCACTGCTTTTATTTTGTGGAGTCGCGTTTGTGGTTTCCAATAAAGGAAACAGGATCGCATATATTAAGACTGTTGCAGGCGTTGTATTACTGGTTCAGTGCTGTGTGCTCTTTGAACTGATTGATGAAAAAGGCGGATCTGTTGGAAAGGCAATTGCGGTCAGACTGGTGCCGGCAATCGGTAAAGTTGGTACATATGTTGTCGTGATCATTTTAATGGTGATCTGTGTAGTCCTTATCACAGAAAAGTCTATTCTAAAAGGAATGAAGATCGGCGGGGAAAAAGCGTATGACCGTGCCAGAGAGGACATGCAGAAGCGTAAAGAAGAGGCTGAGGAACGCAGGGCAAGACGGGAAGCTATGCGTGTTGATTATCAGGTAAGCGGCGTTTCCTTTAATTCGACAGTTGGAGGAAAAGAGAACGAGGCAGAAAAAGCAGAAGAAAAAGCCAGAAAAGAAGCAAAGGAAAGCACAGAAAAGAAAGCTACCAGACGCAGCCGGAAAGATATGAGCAGCGTGCTTGCCGGTGCAGAAGAAGCGGCTGCAAAGCACATTATGGAACAGACTGGGAAAATTGCACTGGATGATGTAGTGATCAATCGTGCGATGCCCCTTTCCGCTACAGAGCTGATCCCGGATCCGGAACCGGTTCCCCTTGAGCCGGTGAAAGAAAAACTCCCGAAGTTCTTAAAAGGAGCGATGCAGGAAGCAGAAAAAAAGACGGAGTCCGGTAAAGATATACAGACAGATGTGGCTGAAGAAAATTTATCAGCGGTGCAGACAGAAGACGGAATAAAAAGACAGGTCTCCGGAAATTCAAAAGTTAAGGCAGATATCCCAAAAGAGGTGGCTGCTGTTGCAGATACGATTGCAAAAAGTGAGAAACCGGTCAGGGAATACTGCTTTCCACCTCTTAGTCTGTTGAAGCATGGAAGTAAAACCTCCGGAGATTCGGATGCGCATCTGCGGGAGACAGCAGCAAAGCTCCAGAAGACACTTCAAACCTTCGGTGTGAATGTTACAATCACTAATATCAGTTGCGGACCTTCTGTCACACGCTATGAGTTACAGCCTGAGATGGGGGTGAAAGTCAGCAAGATCGTAGGACTTGCGGATGACATCAAGTTGAACCTGGCGGCGGCTGATATCCGTATTGAGGCACCGATCCCGGGAAAAGCAGCGGTCGGCATTGAAGTTCCGAATAAGGAAAATACTGCAGTTATGCTGCGTGATCTTCTGGAATCAGATGAATTTAAGAAAAGTAGATCACGGATCGCATTTGCGACAGGTCGTGACATTTCAGGTAAAGTGGTGGTATCAGATATCGCAAAGATGCCGCATCTGCTTGTCGCAGGAGCTACCGGATCCGGTAAATCTGTCTGTATCAATACGATCATTATGAGTATTATCTACAAAGCAAAACCGGAGGATGTGAAGCTGATCATGGTAGATCCAAAGGTGGTGGAATTAAGTGTATATAATGGAATTCCACATCTGATGATCCCGGTTGTAACGGATCCGAAGAAGGCAGCAGGAGCTTTGAACTGGGCGGTTGCGGAAATGAACAGACGTTATCAGCTTTTTGCCGAGTATAATGTCCGTGATCTGAAAGGTTACAATGATAAAGTCGAGAACATTAAAGATATTGATGATCCGAATAAAGCACAGAAACTTCCACAGATTGTAATCATCGTAGACGAACTTGCAGACCTGATGATGGTTGCACCTGGAGAAGTAGAAGAGGCAATCTGCCGTCTGGCACAGCTTGCGCGTGCGGCAGGACTTCATCTGGTTCTTGCAACGCAGAGACCATCGGTTAATGTCATTACCGGTCTGATTAAGGCGAATATGCCATCAAGAATAGCATTTTCTGTATCATCCGGTGTGGATTCCCGTACCATCATTGATATGAATGGCGCGGAGAAGCTGCTTGGAAAAGGCGATATGTTGTTCTATCCGGCTGGCTATCAGAAGCCGGTACGTGTTCAGGGGGCTTTTGTTTCTGATAAAGAAGTCCAGGCAGTGGTTGATTTCCTAAAAGAGAACAGCGGAGGCGCAGCCTACAGTGAAGAGATCCAGAAGCAGGTGAATAGTAATCAGAATGTATCTGCGGGAGGAGCATCTTCCGAGGACGACAAAGATGTCTACTTTGTAGATGCAGGAAAGTTTATCATTGAAAAAGACAAAGCATCGATCGGAATGCTCCAACGGGTGTTTAAGATCGGGTTTAACCGTGCGGCGCGGATTATGGATCAGCTTGCCGAGGCGGGAGTCGTAGGAGAAGAAGAAGGTACCAAACCAAGAAAAGTACTGATGTCTATGGAACAGTTTGAGCAATACATAGAAGAATCAGTTTAAGAAACGCAGAAGAAAAAAGGGAGGATATAATTATGAAGACAGACATTCAGATCGCACAGGAGGCAGAGATGCTCCATATTCGCGAGGTTGCAGCAAAGGTTGGAATTGAAGAGGAAGACCTTGAGTTTTACGGCAAGTATAAGGCAAAATTATCGGATGAACTGATGGAAAGAGTAAAAGACAGACCAGATGGAAAGCTGGTACTTGTTACTGCAATCAATCCGACTCCGGCGGGAGAGGGGAAGACGACGATTACCGTTGGACTTGGAGAGGCAATGGCAAAGCTCGGTAAAAAAGCTCTGATCGCTCTGCGCGAGCCATCGCTCGGACCTTGCTTTGGAATTAAAGGCGGTGCTGCCGGTGGCGGTTATGCACAGGTTGTACCGATGGAAGATCTGAATCTTCATTTTACCGGAGATTTTCATGCGATCACATCGGCAAATAACCTGCTTGCAGCTCTTCTTGACAACCATATCCAGCAGGGAAATGCTCTTGGAATCGATCCGAGACAAGTTGTGTGGAAACGGTGTGTAGATATGAATGACCGTGTACTGCGTAATGTAGTAGTTGGTCTTGGAAATAAAATGGACGGAATGGTAAGAGAGGATCATTTTGTGATCACGGTTGCGTCCGAAATTATGGCAATTTTATGTCTGGCAGACGATCTGGAAGATCTGAAAAAACGTCTTGGCAGAATCATTGTTGCCTATACATTTTCCGGAGAACCGGTTACAGCTGACCAGCTTCATGCAACCGGTGCAATGACAGCACTGTTAAAGGATGCAATCAAGCCGAATATTATCCAGACTCTGGAACATACACCGGCACTGGTACACGGTGGTCCGTTCGCAAATATTGCACATGGCTGCAACAGTGTACGTGCAACCAAGATGGCGCTTAAGCTGAGTGATATCACGATCACAGAAGCGGGATTCGGTGCGGATCTGGGTGCAGAGAAGTTTATGGATATCAAGTGCCGTATGGCGGGACTGAAACCGGACGCAGTAGTTCTGGTTGCAACGGTACGTGCATTAAAATACAATGGTGGCGTGCCAAAAGACGAACTGAACAAAGAAAATCTGGATGCTCTTGCAAAAGGAATTGTAAATCTTGAAAAGCATATTGAGAACCTGCAGAAATTCGGCGTTCCAGTTGTGGTTACCTTGAATTCATTTGTCAGTGATACTGAAGCAGAATACGAATTTATCCGTAAGTTCTGCGAAGACAGAGGCTGCGAATTTGCCCTTGCAGAAGTATGGGGTAAAGGCGGAGACGGCGGAAAAGAGCTGGCAGAGAAAGTATTACAGACTCTGGAGACAAAAGAAAGCCATTATCATCCGATTTACAGTGATGAGTTATCAATTGCAGAGAAGATCGAGACAATCTGCAAAGAGATTTACGGAGCAAAGAGTGTTGTATATGAACCTGCTGCAAAGAAACAGCTTGCACGAATTGAATCAATGGGCTTTGGCAAGTTCCCGGTATGTATGGCAAAGAACCAGTATTCTCTGTCCGATGATGCGAAGCTTCTTGGACGTCCGGAGAACTTTGATATCCATATCCGTGAAGTCTATGTAAATGCAGGAGCAGGATTTGTTGTTGCTCTTACCGGAGCAATCATGACCATGCCGGGTCTTCCGAAAGTACCTGCAGCAAATGGAATTGATGTAGAAGACGGTAAAATTACCGGATTGTTCTAAAAGAAGTATGATACCAGAAGGAGACGAAAGACAATGAAATGTATGCACTGTGGAGCAGATTTGCCTGAAGATCAGTTGATCTGTCCTAGCTGCGGCAGGGAAATACAGATCGTGCCTGATTATAACCCACTTGATGATATGCTGACTGCTCAGTTAAAAGGAGGCATTACACAGACAATGTCAGTTCATCTGGGTGAGCAGGAAAAGCAAGATGTCAGCTATTCTGGTGCGGCAAATCCGGTATATGAAAGACGGGAAAGTGTTGGAGGAGAGACCAGGTGCGTGGGAAATTCGGGAAGTGTTGGTCGTCGCCAGCAGGAAACTGTGACCAGGCGTGGAAGAGATGCGGTGGTCAGACGCAGTGATGTCAGACCGGCTACCGGACGTGTGGGTCAAAGAGAAGATGCGCGGGAACAGACGAGAAGAGCGTATGAAGAAGAACGCAGATTGCGGCGTATGCGGGCAGAAAAGAGAAAAGAGCGCGCCAGAAAAAAACGCCGGAAAATGCTGCTTATGCTACTGGCGGGGTGTATTGTTCTGGCAGGACTCATTTTCTTGTTTTATCAAAATTCATATACCGGAAAAGTAAAGAAAGGATACCGGCTTCTGGCAGCTTCCGAATATGAGAACGCACTCACTGTATTTGAAAAAGCAGCTTCTGGAAGTCCGAAGAAAGCAGAAGCTTATACAGGGATTTCAAAGGTTATATTGCCAAGGATGATCTGGATCAGGCAGAAGAAGTTTTTACAGATGAGATTGCAAAGCAGTCCGGAAATGCAGAAATTTATCGTGCAGCGGTAGAATTTTATATTGATACCAAACAGGAAGAAAAGGTATCACCGCTTCTGAATGCATGTACCAGTGATACGGTTCTTGAAGCACTGAAGGATTATGTGTCAGATGAACCGGAGTTTAGTCTGGATGAGGCAGAGACATATGATGAAGTGCAGGCACTGGAACTGACCGGAAAAGGAAAAGCAATCTACTATACGACAGACGGTTCAGAGCCGACAACTTCAAGTACGAAATATACGGAACCGATCAAGATCGGTGAAGGTGAGACGACGGTGAAAGCAATTTCTGTTAATAAGAAAGGAATTCCAAGCCTGACAGAAAGTAAAACTTATAAAGTTGAGTTCCCGATTGCAGATGCGCCGGCGGTGACTCCATCGACCGGGCAGTATAACCATGTCCAATCAATCAGTGTAGTTGTACCGGATAAGTATACGGCATATTACACGACGGATGGATCAGATCCGGATCCGGAGAATAATTCTGCGACGCAGGAGTATACCGGGCCGATCGTAATGCCGGCGGGAAGTACGATTTTCAGCTTTGTTCTGCAGGACCAAAAAGGCAGATTAAGTGATGTCACAAGAAGAAATTATGAACTGAATATAGAGTAAAACCCGATTTTAAGAAGAGAGTATGCCGAGCCGTCTGCTTGTCAGAGCATGACTGGTAAAGCGTACTCTTTTTCGATTACTTTCATTTGTGGATAACTTGCGTAAATATGTGAAATATATCACAAATCAAATATTTTATGAATAGAGTGTGGATAATATGGTTTATTAAAAATGTATAATTGTATGGAAATAAATACAATCTATTTGTGGTAAAATATTGCAAAAAGGATAGAATTGAGATACAATGTGATTGTCAAAAAGATAACATACTTTAAGGGCGAAGGAGTGTTTGAAATGAGCAGATTTACATTACCAAGAGATATTTACCATGGAAAAGGATGTCTTGAAGAACTGAAGAACCTGAAAGGAAAAAAAGCAATCCTGGTTGTCGGAGGAGGTTCCATGAAGCGTCAGGGATTCCTCGACAGAGCTGAGAACTATCTGAAAGAAGCAGGAATGGAAGTAAAGCTTTTTGAAGGTGTTGAGCCAGATCCATCTGTTGAGACCGTTATGAAAGGTGCAGCAGTTATGCAGGAGTTCCAGCCGGACTGGATCGTAGCTATGGGTGGCGGATCACCGATTGATGCTGCAAAAGCAATGTGGGCATTCTATGAATATCCGGATGTTACATTTGAAGATCTCTGTATTCCGTTCAACTTCCCGGAATTAAGAACAAAAGCAAAATTTGCTGCAATTCCGTCAACATCAGGAACAGCAACAGAAGTAACAGCATTCTCCGTTATTACCAACTATCAGACCGGAGTAAAATACCCACTTGCCGATTTTAATATTACACCGGACGTTGCAATTGTAGACCCGGATCTTGTCATGGGTCTCCCGGTAAAGCAGGTTGCTTACACAGGTATGGATGCACTGACACATGCGATCGAAGCTTATGTATCTACCTTGAACTGTCCATTTACAGATCCGCTTGCACTGCAGGCAATCGAAATGGTTCTGGATTACCTTCCGGCATCTTACAAATGTGATATGGTAGCAAGAGAGCAGATGCATTATGCACAGTGTCTTGCAGGAATGGCATTTTCTAATGCACTTCTTGGAATCGTACATTCTATGGCACATAAGACAGGTGCGGCATTCTCAACCGGACATATTCCGCACGGATGCGCAAATGCAATTTACCTTCCATATGTAATTAAGTATAATGCAAAAGATCCGGTCGCTGCAAAACGTTATGCAGAAATCGCACGCAGAATGGGACTTCCGGGTACATCTGAGAAAGCGCTGATCAACAGCCTGTGTGCAAAGATCGATGCATTTAATGTAGAACTGAATATTCCGAAGACACTGAAAGATTTCGGTATTGACGAAGCAGAATTCAAAGAAAAAATTGCAAAGATTTCAGAACTTGCAGTTGGTGATGCATGTACAGGATCCAACCCACGTCCGATCGATCCGGCAGCTATGGAAAAACTTTTCAACTGTACATATTATGGAACAGAAGTAGATTTTTAAAAAAGAGAATACAGTTCTTACAGAGACAGACGGACTCAATATTGACCGTCTGTCTCATTTTTATATCCGGTCAGCAGGTACAAATTCGTGCCGGCACAAGATTTAATACGGTTGAAAAATTTGGTAATCGGAAGAATTTTGGCAGATTTATAGAAGAAATATTAGTACTTATAGATAAAAAAGATAGTTATATTTATGACATAAATAATTTTTTAACAAATTAAAAAGAAATACTTGCTATTTACTTTGCAATAATTTATCATAAAGAGAGTAAATATTTTAGGAGGCAATGCAATGTACAAGATAAGAAAAGCTGAAAAACTGGCTGATAAGATTTATCTTATGGATGTAGAAGCACCACGTGTGGCAAAGCACTGTGAGCCAGGACAGTTCGTAATTGTCAAGATGGATGACAAGGGGGAAAGAATTCCGCTGACAATCTGCGATTATGACAGAGAAGAAGGAACAATTACCATCGTATTCCAGACAGTAGGAGCATCTACTGAGAAGATGGCACAATTAAAAGCAGGAGACTCTTTCAGAGATTTCACAGGACCGCTCGGATGCCCATCTGAATTGATTTCAGAAGATATTGAGAGTCTGAAGAATAAAAAGATCTTATTTGTAGCCGGTGGTGTTGGTGCAGCCCCTGTATACCCGCAGGTTAAATGGATGCACGCACATGGGATCGATGTAGATGTTATCGTTGGTTCTAAGACAAAAGATATGCTGATTCTCGAAAAAGAGATGGAAGCAGTTGCAGGAAATTATTACCCATGTACAGATGACGGTACATACGGACATGCAGGTATGGTAACAACAAAGATCGAAGCACTTGTTGCAGAAGGTAACAAGTATGATGTCTGTGTTGCAATCGGTCCGATGATCATGATGAAATTCGTATGTCTGCTCACAAAGAAACTCGAAATCCCGACTATCGTCAGCATGAACCCGATCATGGTAGACGGAACAGGTATGTGTGGTGCATGCCGTCTCCACGTAGGCGATGAAATCAAATTTGCATGTGTAGACGGACCGGAGTTTGACGGACATCTGGTTGATTTTGATCAGGCAATGAAACGTCAGCAGATGTACAAGACAGAAGAGGGACGTGCAATCCTGAAACTGCGCGAAGGAGATACACATCATGGTGGATGCGGAAACTGCGGAGGTGACAACTAATGGATATGTTAAAAAAAGTTCCTGTAAGAGAGCAGGATCCAAAGGTAAGAGCAACGAATTTCGAAGAAGTTTGTTATGGATATAATAAA
>OHYL01000495.1_pt1 | contig 18774 bp, 9 predicted proteins | sample 1580261 | NCBI WGS metagenome assembly OHYL01 (sample SAMEA3882548, study PRJEB24775) | human gut metagenome | biome: human-associated habitat; feature: intestine environment; material: feces | place: Netherlands | collected 2009/2010 | reverse complement strand
CCTGAGCCCAGTTAGACAAGCACGTGGCTCTGCCCCACCGTGAACGGTATGTATACGTGCAGTGGCTAGAGACGCGGACGTGTATCGCAAAAATGACCGCGACTCCAGCTGGCTGCGTGCGATCCAGTCAAGCGGGAACAAAACTGGAGCGCACGCAAACAGCTGTAGGACTGCTGCGAATTGTCATGAAATATCGATTCGATAGAACAGCTTGCACATAGACAAGAACAATTCATTCGATGCGATACGCATGACTACGCTATTGGAGCTCGTGGTTTTTCTGGCACCGCCGTTACGGCCGGATGCTGATCTGCCCTGTGCTTCACGACCAGTTAAGTCGTGAGCACAGTTGAACCCATGTAACGATAGATATGCTAGCACAAGGTGGCTAGAAACCGATTTAGGCCGCGCGCGGCAACATATCATTCATTTGCAGTGCTTAAGGGGATTATTTTGCAAACTTGTTCACATTGACGCAGGTTTATGCGGGTGTAGTTGTTGGCACGCACCGCCCGAGCTACAACGCTGACGGCGGGAAATGCAAAAAGGAATTACGTCGGGTTAACAAACTAAGTACAGAAGTGGGAAATAAATTGCGCAACTTTTTTGGGTGTGGGTGCCGGTGTGACATCACTTTGGTTTGCGAGGTGGCTGCATATGAAAAAAGCCTCCGGTTACCCGAAGGCTCTGCATTAACGGTGGTGGAGACGAGGGGAATCGAACCCCTGACCTCTTGACTGCCAGTCAAGCGCTCTCCCAGCTGAGCTACGCCCCCGTGACGTGGAGATACTATAGGGGAAGATCTTCGGGGATGCAAGGGGGAATTTTGGATTGATTATCCACCGTCCCGATAAAACCCTGATGCGATGGCCTTTACTTGTAGAGATAAGCGATGGCGGTGCCGGTGTGGACTTGAATCTTGGCCGTTGACCTGACGACGTTGCTGATGCCCGTGTCGGCCAACAAGCCCAGGGGGCTGCGATCTAGTTCCCACTCTAGACCGTGTTCGCTTACCTCGGTGTTGGGAGCTATGGCGATGATGGAGAACGTCTTGCCCTCGGCGTCCTCGATGGTCCACGACTCGCCTGCGTGAAGGATGCGGGCGACCACCTTGTCCTCGGCGATCCAGATGGGGGCGTCTTCGTAGCCTGCGAGCAGCCCCAGTACGGAAAGCGACATATCCGGGCGTCCACCAGTGGCGCAGGTCGCAACCACTTCGGCACCCGGCCATCGACGGCGGACGGAATCGAGCGCAAGCGCCAGATCGGTATAGTCCTTGTAGGGGTCGTGACGCTCAACTTCAAAGTCGTTGGCAGCATCGACCAACGCGCGACCCGCATCGCTCACCGTGTCGGCATCTCCCACATACACGTCGCAGCCTAGCCCCGCGCCCAGAAGCGCGTCGAGCCCGCGGTCCACGGCTACAACGTGGTCGCACTTCCCCGCCAGTTGACGCAGCAGATCCGCGCTCGCCACCACGGGCGAACCGCAGACCACTAATACCTTGCAAGCCACAGCTCTCGCCTATCCCTCAAACGAAAGCACGCGGGCCAGGTCCAGGTCCTCATAACTGTCGATAAAGATCTCGCAGTTGTCGCGAACCTCATCACGCTCCATACGGCCGTGCGGGTCATAGATGCCCACGCGCTTAAAGCCGGCGGTGCCAGAGCTCTTTAGGCCAAAGACGGCGTCCTCAAACACCCAGGAGCGCCCAAACTTGTGCCCATGGCGCTCCTCCAGGCGACGCAGTGCCAGCTCGTACACATCGGGGAACTGCTTGGAGCGACCCGCCTCGCCCGTGGTGGTCACAAACTCCATGTAGGCATCGAGCCCTGCGCCCGCAAGTGCAGACGTAACCAGTTCGGCCGGCGTGGACGTGGCCACGCACATGGCAATACCGGCCTCCTTCGCCTGCTTGAGAAATGCAAGCAGGCCCTCGCGCGGCGGCACCTTGGAGTAGCCGTCGATCAGGATGTCGCTCAGCTCGCGGTAGAGCTCCTCGCCATTTGCGCCAATGCCCCAGGTGTCATGGTAGGCCTGGCACTCGTCCTCGAGCGACAAATGCTCAAACTGGGCAAAATCGTCGACCGTCACGTCAACTCCGTGGCGGTGCAATAACTCGGGCTGGGCATAGGCCCAAACGGGGGTGCTATTAACCAGCGTGCCGTCGCAATCGAAAATAAAAGCAACACTCGGGGCAGCGATGTGGTTCATAAACGAGCCTTTCGATGTCAAATGGTAAACAACCTGCTAAAAACGTTTTATCAAACGTCAACCTAACAATCTAAAAACGCTAATTGGTAAAACTGTCAAGAGTTTTACCATGGCAATTCTGCCAGTGGTATAAACATGTCGCTTACCGATTAAACGCCCCCGCAAATCCGCTTTCGTTCATAAAACTAACGTACAGGTGTTATCGTAGTTTTTGCCGAAAGTTCCACCGAGCACGCGAGGTGGAACGAATCATAGAACTATCGCCGTCCCTTCGATTCGTGCAGCCTTGGACCTTTCGCATCTAGTCACCAAGGCAACACGCTGCCGCGTCATGATGGGATCAAACGTGAGCGATACAAAGCTAAAGCCAGCAACCAAAAAGCCTGCTACCCGTAAAGCCGCCCCGCACGCGCCGGAGCTCACCAAGGACGATGTCTATCTGTTTGGCATCGGTACGTGGGAGCGCAGCTGGGAAAAGATGGGCGCGCATCCCGACACGCAAAACCGTACGCGCGGCTGGCGTTTTTGCGTTTGGGCGCCCGACGTAAAGAGCGTTCACGTCATTGGCGAATTTAACGACTGGGATGAGCAAGCCAACCCGCTGGTGTCCGTGCATACGAGCGCTATTTGGGAAGGCTTTATTCCTGGCGCCGAGCAGGGTCAGCTCTATAAATACCTTATCGAAACCAATGAGGGCGAAAAGCTCTACAAGGCCGATCCGTATGCCTTTAAGGCCGAGTGCCCTCCGGGAACGGCGAGCGTGCTGTGGACCATTGACGATTACAAGTGGAACGACACCGCATGGCTCAAGCGCCGTGCCAGCCATAACCACATGTCGCAACCCCTTAACATCTACGAGGTGCATATTGGCTCGTGGAAGCGCCACGGCGACGCGCCGCAGGGCGAGCCGGACGAGTACGGCAACTACCCCGGTCCCATGGATCCCTTCCCCGCGCAGCGCGGTGAGTTTTACACCTACGACGACCTGTCGGTTGAGCTCGTGGACTACGTGCGTGACATGGGCTACACGCATATCGAGGTCATGCCGCTTATGGAGCATCCCTTCGATGGCTCCTGGGGCTACCAGACGACTGGCTATTACGCCGCCACGTCGCGCTACGGCAATCCGCAGCAGCTCATGCATTTTATCGATGCGTGCCACGAGGCAGGCATCGGCGTAATCATGGACTGGGTGCCCGGCGGTTTTTGCGCTGACTCCCACGGCCTAGCCACCTTTAACGGCCACATGCTGTTTGAGCACGAGATTCACCCCAACTGGGGCACGCGCAAGTTCGATTTCGCCCGCGGCGAGGTCCGCTCCTTCCTGGTCTCCAACGTGCTGTACTGGCTCGAGAACTTCCACGTGGACGGCATACGCATGGACGGCGTGTCCAGCATGCTGTACCTCAACTTTGGCATCGACGATCCCGGCCAAAAGAAGTTCAACAAATACGGTACCGAGGAGGACTTGGACGCCAGCGCATTTATCCGTCAGGTCAACTGCGCCGTTGAGGCACACTACCCCGACGTGATGATGATGGCCGAGGAGTCCACCGCGTGGCCGCTCGTCACCTATCCGCCACAGGATGGCGGCCTGGGCTTCCACTACAAGTGGGACATGGGCTGGATGAACGACACCCTGCACTACATGCAGACCGATTTTCCGTGGCGCCCCGGCAACCACGGTCTGCTCACGTTCTCCATTATGTACGCCTTTACCGAGAACTTCATCTGCCCGCTGAGCCACGACGAGGTCGTACATGGCAAGTGCTCGCTCATCGGCCGCATGCCGGGCGACTGGTGGCGCCAGTTTGCCGGCCTGCGCACGCTGGCTTTCTACCAGATGACGCACCCCGGTGCCAAGCTCAACTTTATGGGCAACGAGATCGGCCAGTTTATTGAGTGGCGCTACTACGAGTCCATTCAGTGGTTCCTGACCGAGCAGTACGAGACCCACCGTCATCATCAGGCGTTTATCAAGGCGCTCAACCACCTGTACACCGCCGAGCCGGCCCTGTACGAGCGCGGCTACACCGACGACGGCTTTACCTGGATCGACGCGGATAACTCCAAGCAGTCCATCGTGAGCTTTGTGCGTCAGGGCGAGAATGTCGATGACGATTTGGTGATCCTGATCAACTTTGACCCGGCGAGCTACGAGAGCTTCCGCGTGGGCGTGCCGCGCGAGGGCGACTGGGAGGTCATCTTCGATTCCGACCGTCCCGAGTTTGGCGGCAGCGGCTATGCTGGCGAGGAACCCTACACCTGCTCGAGCGAGCCCTATCCCTGGAACGGGCAGATGGACTCCATCGAGATGAAGGTGCCCGGCCTGGCAGGCGTGGTGCTCAAACGCCGCGGTCCCAGCAGCTACAAGCCGCCGGTGGTCGAGAAGCCCAAGAAGGCGACGCGCAAGCGCACGTCCTCGGTGAAGCCCAAGCCTGCGGCCGTCAAGAAGACTCCGGCAAAGGCGAAGACTGCCAAGTCTGCCACCAAGCCCGCTTCCAAGACCACGGCCAAAAAGGCAGCCACCAAAAAGGCTGCTCCCAAGGCCAAGGCAGCTGCTGTTAAGGCTCCTGCCAAGAAAGCGTAACAAAGACGTTACCACTGTAATTACCCGCCCCGTGGGGGCGTAGGATACAAGTCATAACCGTTCCGGGAGAAACATCCCCGGGGGAAAGGAACGTATGAATAAGATCTTCGACAACAAGCAGGAGTTTACCGAGCTCTATCGCGAAGCCGTCATGAGCATCAGCGGCAAGAGCGTCGAGGCCGCCAGCGACCTGGACCGCTTCAACGCCCTGGCAAAGCTCGTGGCCGAGAAGGCACGCACCGTTGCCACCACCAGCGACGCCCGTGTTGCCGCCGAGGGCAAGAAGCGCGTGTACTACTTCTCGATCGAGTTTTTGATCGGCCGCCTGCTCGACAACTACCTGCTCAACTTTGGCGTGCGCGACATGGTCGCCGAGGCGCTCGATGACATGGGCTTTGACCTATCCGTCATCGAGAACCAGGAGCCCGATCCGGCGCTGGGCAACGGTGGTCTGGGCCGCCTTGCCGCATGCTTCCTGGATTCCATGGCAGCCGAGGGCATTGCCGGCTACGGCGACGGCATGCGCTACCGTTACGGTCTGTTTAAGCAGGAGATCGTCAACGGCAGCCAGGTCGAGGCCACCGACGAGTGGCTCACTCACGGCTATCCCTGGGAGGTCCGTCGTCAAGACAAGGCCGTGACCATTAAGTTTGGTGGCCATGTTGAGGGCTTTGAGGAGAACGGCCGCACGTTCTACCGCACGGTGGACACGCAGGACATCCTGGCCGTCCCCTATGACATCCCCGTCGTGGGCTATGCCGGCGAGACCGTCAACAAGCTGCGCGTCTGGGCCGCCGAGCCGGTCGAGGAGCACTTTGACCTCGAGGCCTTCAACCGTGGCGACTACGCCCTGGCCGACGCCGAGCGCGCCGAGGCCGAGGCCATCAGCGCCATCCTCTACCCCAACGACGCCGGCGAGCACGGTCGCCTGCTGCGCCTGAAGCAGGAGTACCTGTTTGTATCGGCCGGCATCTACAGCCTGCTCGACACCTTTGAGAAGGAGCACGGCGAGAACTGGGAGCTGCTGCCGCAGTTTGTGGCCATCCACACCAACGACACGCACCCCGCCATGTGCGGTCCTGAGCTCATGCGCATCCTCATCGACGAGAAGAAGCTCGAGTGGGATGACGCCTGGAACATCGTGACGCAGGTCGTGAGCTATACCAACCACACCATCCTGCCCGAGGCCCTGGAGAAGTGGCCCATCGGCACGTTCTCCAAGCTCCTCCCCCGTGTGTACCAGATCATCGACGAGATCAGCCGTCGTTGGCACGAGTCGTTCGACACCACGCAGGAGGGTTGGCAGGAGCGTCTGCGCCAGACCGCCATCCTGTGGGACGGCGAGATTCGCATGGCCAACCTGTCCGTGATTTGCAGCCACAGTGTCAACGGCGTGGCCAAGATTCACTCCGACATCATCAAGAACATCGTGCTCAAGGACTTCTATGCCCTGACGCCCGAGAAGTTCAACAACAAGACCAACGGCATCTCGCACCGTCGCTTCTTTGCCGAGGCCAACCCCACCTACGCCAAGCTCGTGACCGAGGCCATTGGCGACGGCTGGCTTAAGGACGCCTTTGAGCTGGAGAAGCTCAAGGAGTTCCAGAACGATACCGAGTTCCTTAAGGCCGTGGGTGCCTCCAAGCGCGCCAACAAGGAGCGCCTGGCCGCCTACGTCAAGGCCGAGACCGGTCTGGTCATTGACCCCAACACCGTCTTCGATGTTCAGGTTAAGCGCTTCCACGCCTACAAGCGCCAGCTCATGAACATCATGAAGGTGATGGACGTCTACAACCGCCGCATTGCCGACCCCAACTTCCACGTGACGCCGACGACCTTCATCTTTAGCGGCAAGGCTGCCTCGAGCTATACCTTCGCCAAGGAGACCATCCGCCTCATTAACTCCGTGGCCGACGTCATCAACAACGACCCGCGCGTCAACGAGGTCATGAAGGTCTGCTTTATCCCCAACTTCCGTGTGAGCAACGCCCAGCTCATCTACCCCGCCGCCGAGATCTCGGAGCAGATCTCCACGGCCGGCAAGGAGGCTTCGGGCACGTCCAACATGAAGCTCATGATGAACGGCGCCATTACGCTGGGCACCCTCGACGGCGCCAACATCGAGATCGCCGACCTGGCCGGTCGCGAGAACGAGGCCATCTTTGGCCTGACCGCCCCCGAGGTTGAGCAGCTCTGGGCATCGAACAGCTACTTTGCGTGGGATACCCTCAACGGTGACCGCGAGCGTCTGGGCCGCGTGATGGACGAACTCAAGGACAACACCTTTGCGGGTCTTTCGGGCAACTTTGAGAGCATCTACAACGAGCTCATGAATAACAACGACCCCGACCTGGTCATGGCAGACTTCCGCAGCTACGTGGATGCCTGGGAGAAGCTCACCGGCAGCTATGGCGACCAGGAGACCTGGAACCGCAAGGCCCTGCTCAACACCGCCTCGAGCGGCTGGTTCTCGAGCGACCGCACCATTCGCGAGTACCGCGACGAGATCTGGCACGCTTAAAGGCGCGCGAGCTCCCCTATGCCAGCACGGCATTACTCGACGGGCGTGACGTTGCGCCGCGCCCGTCGCTAATGGGTTTAGGAACATCGATGATAAAAGGAGAAATCGATGAGTAAGAAAGAATGCATCGCGATGCTCCTCGCAGGAGGACAGGGCAGCCGATTGGGGGCACTCACCCAAAAGATCGCTAAGCCGGCGGTTAGCTTTGGTGGCAAGTTCCGCATTATCGACTTTTCGCTCTCCAACTGCTCCAACTCGGGCATCGACACGGTGGGCGTTCTGACGCAGTATCGCCCGTACCTGCTGCATGCCTATGTGGGCTCCGGCGAGGCTTGGGACCTGGACAGCCGCGACGGCGGCGTGTCGATCCTGCCGCCGTACGAGACGCAGACCGGTGGCGCCTGGTATGCGGGCACGGCCGACGCCATTACGCAGAACCTCGACTACATCAAGGCCAACGACCCCAAGTACGTCCTGATTCTTTCGGGCGATCACCTGTATCGCATGGACTACCGCAAGATGCTCAAGACGCACATTGAGAACAACGCCGACCTCACGGTGAGCGTTATGCCCGTGCCGTGGGAGGAGGCCAGCCGCTTTGGCATCCTAACCACCGACCCCGAGGACGGCCGTATCACCAAGTTCACCGAGAAGCCCGATAAGCCCGATTCGAACCTCGCGTCCATGGGCATCTACATCTTCTCGGCCGACGTGCTGATCGAGGCGCTCGAGGAGGACGCTCTGGACCAGCGCTCGAGCCACGACTTTGGCAAGGACATCATCCCCAAGCTGCTCGGCGAGGGCAAGCGCCTGTACAGCTACGAGTTCCACGGCTTTTGGAAGGACGTCGGCACCATCGCCAGCTTCCACGAGACCTCGATGGACCTGCTGGGTAACAACCCCGAGTTCGATCTGTTCGACAAGCACTTCCCCATCATGTCCAACATCACCACGCGTCCGCCGCACTACATTGGCCCGGACGGCCGCCTGGACGACTGCCTGGTCTCCAACGGCTGCAAGATCTATGGCACCGCTCGCCACTCGATCCTTTCGACCGATGTCATCATCGAAGAGCGCGCCGTGGTCGAGGACTCCGTGCTGCTGCCGGGTGCGCACGTTAAGAGCGGCGCGCACATCTGCCGCGCTATTTTGGGCGAGAACTCCACGGTCGAAGAGGGCGTGAAGCTCGGCTCTGTCGATACCACCAAGGATACGGCCGTCGTTGGAAATGACGTCGTTATCGGGAAGGGGGAATGATCCGATGATCAATCGCAAGGCCATCGGTTATATCACCGCTAACTACTCTTCGACCTACGGCAGTGTGCTGCTCAAGGACCGTCCCATCGCGTCCGTTCCGTTTTTGGGCCGCTACCGCCTGATCGACTTCCCGCTGTCCAACATGATGAATGCCGGCATTAAGACCGTCGGCGTCGTCATGCCGGGCAACTACCGCTCGCTGATCGACCACGTGGGCTCGGGTAAGGACTGGGGCCTGGACCGCAAGAAGGGCGGCCTGTTCATGGTGCCCGGCAACGCGTATGGCACCACCAAGGGCGGCATGCGCTTCTTGCTGCGCGATATCATCTCCAACAAGACACTGTTCCAGCGCTCGGACAAGCCCTATGTTGTGATGATGGGCACCAACATCATCTTTAACATGGACCTCAACACCATCATCGACGCGCACGAGAACTCCGGTGCCCAGATGACCGTGGTGTACTGCAAGGCCACGCGCAACGTCGATGACGAGACCAAGCTCGAGATTAACGAGAACGGCCGCCTGACGGGCGTGAGCGCCGGCGTCGTGTACGGCGACAACGCCTCTATGGACTGCTGCATCGTCAACCGTGAGACACTGCTCGAGATCATCGACCACTACCAGGCCGCCGACTATCTGGACCTGCTCGAGGCACTCCAGGGCGACTTTGGCAACATCGACGTGTGCAGCTACGAATACAAGGGCGAGGTCGTGGGCGTGTTTAGCGAGAAGTCGCTGTATCGCCGCAGCATGGACCTGCTCGACCAGACCGTGGCCGACCAGCTCTTCGATCCCGAGCGCCCGATCCTGACCAAGGCTCACGACGTGCCGCCTTCGCGCTATGCGACCGGCAGCCACGCGTGCAACTCGATCATCTCGGCTGGCTGCATCATCAAGGGCACCGTGCGCAACTCGATCCTGTCGCGCGGCGTTGTGGTCGAGGAAGGCGCCTCGGTGACCAACTCGATCATCAATCAGAGCTGCATCATCAAGAGTGGCGCACGCGTCGAGAACGCCATTCTGGACAAGAACAACGTGGTTCCCACCAACACCGAGCTTCGCGGCACGCCCGAGAACATCCTGGTGCTGGGCAAGGCTCCGTTAACTTCCGACACCACCATCGTACGTTAACGTTGGCACCGCAACATCGCTCGTAACATGTAGAATAGCCGCCCGGTTAGCGCCAGGCGGCTATTCTCGAATTGCAACATGGGAGACAATATGGCTGATTCCAGCAAAAAGATGCAGATCGTGTTTGCCTCGGCCGAGTGCGCACCGTTTGTTAAGACCGGTGGCCTGGGTGACGTGGCTGGCTCGCTGCCTGCGGCGCTTGTGCGCGCCGGCGCCGAGGTCATCGTGATGGTGCCCAAGTACGCCACCATCAAGGACGAGTACAAGGCGCAGATGGAGCACTTTGCCGACTTTTACGTAAGCCTGGGCTGGCGCAACGAGTACTGCGGGCTGGAGAAGCTCGAGCGCGACGGCGTCACCTATATGTTCATCGATAACGAGCGCTACTTTGCGCGCGACTATCCGTACGGCTTCTTTGACGACGGCGAGCGCTTCGCGTTTTTCTCCAAGGCCATTACCGAGAGCCTGCAGCACCTGCCCGAGGGCTTTGAGTGCGACATCCTGCACTGCAACGACTGGCAGACCGCACTGGCGCCCGTGTTCCTGCGCGAGTTCTACCAGGGCCTGCCGCTGTACGACCGCGTCAAGACCGTGTTCTCGATCCACAATGTGGCGTTCCAGGGCCAGTTTAGCGACACCGTGCTGGAGGACATCCTGGGTGTGGCGCATATTCCCGCGGCCGCCACGCAGTTGCGTTGCGACGCCTGCAGCATCAACTACATGCTGGGTGCGCTGCACTATGCCGATGCCATCACCACGGTGAGCCCCACCTATGCGGGCGAGATCCAGACGCCCGAGTTTGGCGAGGGCCTGGACGGCGTGCTGCGCGAACGCTCCTACGCGCTGCAGGGCATCCTCAACGGCATTGACGTTGCGGGCTTTGACCCGGCGACCGACAAGCGCATTGCCGCCAACTACACCGTGGAGGACCGTTCCGGCAAGGCCGTGTGCAAGGCCAAGCTGCAGGAAGAGCTGGGACTCGAGGTTCGCGACGACCGTCCGCTTATGGTGATGGTCACGCGCCTGACGCGCCAAAAGGGCATGGACCTGGTCATGTACGCGCTCGACCGCATCCTGTCCGGCGGCGTTCAGGTGGCCGTGCTGGGCACCGGCGACCGCGACTACGAGGACGGCCTGCGCTACTTCCAGGACAAGTACCCTGGCACCATGGCCGCGCGCATCGAGTTCGATCCGGCGCTGTCGCAGCGTATGTACGCCGCCGCCGACATGTTCCTGATGCCTTCGAAGTTTGAGCCCTGCGGCCTGTCGCAGATCATCGCCATGCGCTACGGCACCCTGCCCATCGTGCGCGAGACCGGCGGCCTGAAGGACACCGTGCAGCCGTACAACGAGTTTACCGGCGAGGGCACGGGCTTCTCGTTTAGCAACTTTAACGGTGACGAGATGGGCGACGCGGTGTTCCGCGCGGCGCGCCTGTTCTGGGATAACCGCGACGCCTGGAACCAGCTGGTCACGCAGGCTATGAGCCAGGACTTTAGCTGGACGCGCTCGGCCGACAAGTATCTGGACCTGTACTTCTTTATGCACCCGGAGATTGAGCGCCCGGCGGCTGTGGAGGCTGCGGCCGAGGAGCCCAAGGCTGAGGAGAAGCCGGTTACTGCCGAGGCCGAGCCTGCGGCGACCGTTAAGGAGCCCGCTGCCGCTGAGGAGCCCAAGGCCGAGGAGAAGCCGGCTGCCGATGCCGAGGTTAAGCCCGCAGCGAAGCCTGCCGCCAAGAAGACGACGGCCCGCAAGGCAACGGCTAAGAAGGCTACGGCCACGAAGGCCGCTGCGAGCAAGACCACCGCTGCCAAGGTAACTACTGCCAAGGCATCGACCACGCGCAAGCGCACGACCGCCTCAACCAAGAAAGCTGCCGAGGCCGAGGCCGCTCCCGAGGTAAAGGCCGAGACCGCCACCGCCAAGGCTAAGCCTGCGGCAAAGGCTCAGGCCAAGACCGCTGCCAAGAAGACGGCCGTGTCCAAGACCGCGACCACCAAGAAGGCAACGACAGCCAAGAAGACCACGGCTACGAAGTCGACGACCACGAAGGCTGCCACGACAAAGGCCGCCGCGAAGGCGACCCCGAAGGACGCTGCAAAGTCCGCTGTCAAGGTCGAGGAGGCGGGCTCCGAGTCTAAGGTCGAGGCAAAGCCGGCCGCCAAGACCACCACGCGCAAGCGCACTTCGACGACGGCCAAAAAGGCCACGACCAAGACTGCTGCTCCCAAGGCAGAGTCTAAGGTCGAGGACAAGCCCGCAGTAAAGGCCAAGCCGGCGCCGAAGGCCGCCGAGGTCAAGACCGCTCCAAAGGCTACGACAAAGGCAGAGCCCGCCAAGGAGGCCCCGGTCTCCCCCGCCGCTTCCACTGAGAAAAAGGCTCCGACTAAGAAGACCTCCGTCCGCAAGGCAACGGCCGCCCGCAAGCGCCACTAGCCCACAGACGATCCAAAACCTAATCAAACCCTAAGTAAGGGGCGCTCCAACCGGGCGCCCCTTCTCTATAGATAGTTGGTAAAACGATTTTCTAGGACAACCGTTCGCCGATGGTAAACGGATGTTGTTTATACAGCCTGTGTACAACAGATATACTTACATCCTGTGCGTAAAGCCCATGGCCCGCAGGCCGTGATTCTATTGAACTGGACCGTATTATGAGATTGATTCACAACAGCCGTCTGCCGCAGTTTCGCACTCCGTTTGGCGCTGTGACCACAGGAACTACCCTTTCGCTCTCCGTGATTCTGGAGGATGCCGATCCCGCGCAGGCAACGCTTACGCTGCGCACCTGGGTCGATGAGATCGGTGAGTCTCGGTATCCCATGACGCACGAGGGCGACGGCATATTTACCGTAGAGCTTGAGTGCACCGAGCCCTGTCTTATCTGGTACAGCTTTATCTGCAATATCGAAGGCCAGCCCGAGGTCCGCTTGGGCGCACCGCAGGGACGCACCGGCGGCGAAGGCGTAACCTACGACTACGCCGAGGTGCCGTCCTTCCAGATTACCGTCTACAAGCACCGTGCGAACCGCCCCACCTGGTACGAGCGCGGCATGGTGTACCAGATCTTTCCCGACCGCTACGCCCGCGACGAGCACTGGCGCGAGCGCACGCTGGCCGAGGTCGAAAAACCGCGTAAGGGCATTCAGCGCCGCATGGTCGAGGACTGGAACGAGCCACCTGTGTACGAGCGCGCCGAGGACGGCTCCATCAAGACCTGGGACTTTTATGGCGGATCGCTCAAGGGCATACAAGAAGACCTGCCTCGCATCGCCGAGCTGGGCTTTACAGCCATCTACCTCAACCCCATTTTTGAAGCCGCGAGCAACCACCGCTACGACACGGCCGATTACACCAAGATCGACCCGATCCTGGGCACCGAGCTGGACTTTACCGAGCTGTGTCAGGCGGCTGAGAAGCTCGGCATTTCCATCATCCTGGACGGCGTCTTCAACCATACGGGCGACGACTCGATCTACTTTAACCGCTACGGCAACTATCCCGGCGTCGGTGCATGGCAGAGCGAGGACTCGCCGTGGCGCGATGCGTTTTACTTCCATGAGGACGGATCGTATGACTGCTGGTGGGGCGTGGGCAACATGCCAGCCATCAACGAAAACTCCGAGTTGGTGCGCGAGAAACTTCTGGGCAAGGACGGCGTGATTCGCAAGTGGCTGCGCGCCGGTGCCCATGGTTGGCGTCTGGACGTGGCCGACGAGCTTTCCGATGACTTCCTGGCCGAGATCAAAAAGGCCGTGCTCGCCGAGAAACCCGATGCACTGCTGCTCGGCGAAGTCTGGGAGGACGCCTCCAATAAGATTAGCTACGGCCATCTGCGCCGCTACCTGCAGGGCTCCGAGCTGGACTCCGCTATGGATTACCCCTTCCGCAACATGGTCATCGGCTTTTTGATGGGCTACAAGAACGCCTACCAGGCTGCCGAGGATATCGAGAGCCTACGCGAGAACTACCCGCGCGAGGCCCTGTCCTGCGCACTCAATCTGCTTTCGAGCCACGACCGCCCGCGCATTATCTCGGTGCTCGGCGGTGGTCCCGACGAGTCGCAACTGCCCGAGAGCGAGCGCAGCAAGTGGCGCTTGGACGACAACTCCATGGGCCTGGCCAAGAGCCGCTTTTGGTTAGCGACGCTTATGCAGATGACCTTCCCGGGTGTGCCGTCAATCTATTACGGCGATGAGTACGGCTTGGAGGGCCTCACGGATCCGGGCAACCGCCGCACGCTGCCTATGAAGGAAGACCTACACGACTTCGATACGCTCGCCATCCTTAAAAACGCCTCGGCCGTGCGCCGCGCGCTGCCCTTTATGGTTGACGGCGAGATCAAGGCCTTCGCGCTCAACGACGAGGTACTCGCCTATACGCGCACGGGCAAAGACGGCGAGGCCGCGACGGTTATCATCAACCGCAGCCTGCGCAATTCGCACTGCGTGACGATCCCGGCGCTCGGCGAATGCGCGAGCGATGTGATCAGCGGCCATGAGTGCGAAATCCATAACGGCACGGTTACGCTCGACCTGTACCCGCTGGGCTCTTCGATCATCTATCACCATGCCGAGAAGCGCCTGCAGGAGCCGCTCGATCACGGCGCGGGCGTCGTGTGCCACATCACCTCGGTGCCGACCGATGACGGCAAGCCCGGCACAATCGGTGCGCCCACGCGTCGCTTTATCGATCACCTGGCCGCCATGGGCATGCGCTACTGGCAGGTCCTGCCCGTCAATCCCACGGACTTTTTCCGCTCCCCTTATGCCGGCCCTTCGGCCTTTGCAGGCAATATCGACCTTCTGCCCGAGAGCCACGAGGAGCTGGCTGCCGACTTCGTCACCTGGAAGGCCCGCGGCGGCGAGGATGCCGACCCGCTCTACACCGCGTTTAAACATCGCAACGCCGACTGGCTCGAGAAGTACTGCGTCTACATGGCCGTTAAGAAGTACTTTGAGGGCGAGTCGCGCCACGATTGGCCGGCGGATGTCGCACGCTACAACGAGCACCTGATCGATGACAAGCGCTTCCACGACGAGTCCGAGCTGCAGGCGTACATGCAGTATCGCTTTGACCTAGCCTGGTGCGAGCTTATGAACTATGCGCACAAGAAGGGCATCGAGGTTATCGGCGATATTCCTATGTACGTGTCCGACGATTCGGCAGACGCGTGGAGCGAACCCGAGAACTTCTGGCTGTCCGATACCGGCAAGGCAATCGAGATTTCCGGTGCGCCGCCCGACAACTTTGCACCCGAGGGCCAGGTGTGGGGCAACCCGACGTTCCGCTGGGACCACATGAAGCAGAACGGCTATAGCTGGTGGATGGATCGCCTGCGTCGTGCGTTTTCGCTCTACGACCGCGTGCGCCTGGATCACTTCCTGGGATTCCACAGCTATTACAGCATTCCCGCGGGCAAGGCATGCGCCGACGGCCGCTGGCTGGCGGGCCCGGGCAAGGACCTGTTCCAGACCGCCTACGACGAGCTTGGTCCGCTCAACTTTATCGCCGAGGATCTGGGCTATCTGACGCCCGGTGTTCGTGCGATGGCTTCGACCTGCGGCTTCCCCGGCATGGACGTGCTGGAGTTTAGCGACTACGACGTTCGCTGCGGAATTCATCCCACACCGGGCAAGATCCTGTACACCTCGACGCACGACACCTCGACGCTTGCCGGCTGGTGCACGCACTCCTTTACGGGCGGCGACGAGCCGAGCGGCATTGAATTGGCAAACGAGCTCATGGGCAATGCCCTGGCAAGCGATGCTCCGCTCGTGATGATGCCGCTGCAGGACATACTGGGGCTGGGCGACGATGCACGTATGAACGTGCCGGGTGTGGCCACAGGCAACTGGACATGGCAGGCGCAGGAAACCGACATTGTGGCGGCCGAAAAGAAAACTGCGAAGCTCCTGCGCAGCACGCATAGATTCTGGGGCGAAGCGTGATAAAACCCCCGATATAGGGTACAGTTACAGCTGTTTGAATTTTTGCGGGCAGAGCGATCTGCCCGCTTTGTGCTGAAAAGGAAGTATTATGGCGCGCTACGATTACAAGTGCACGAACTGCGGCAACGTGTTTGAGGTTGAGCACCCCATGTCCGAGACGCCGGAGGTCGTATGCCCCAGCTGCGGCGCCCCGGCATCCAAGACGTTCTCTGCCAGCGGCATTAAGTTCGACGGCAGCGGTTTCTACAACACCGACCAGCGCAGTGGCGGCTCCAGCACCAGCGCCACCAGCGGCTGTTGCGCCAACTGCCCGCATAACCACTAGAAACCAAGCAGCCCCGCGACCGACACCGATCGCGGGGCTGCGTCTTTAGCTGCCCAAGTTTCCTTATGAGTTGCGGTGAGATAAGGACTGTTTAGCAGGTAGAAGCGGCTTTTTAATCCCTATTTCACCGCAACTTAGTTGTTACTTATGGACCAGCCTGGCACAGAAGTGGCCGTCGTAGGAGTCGGCGTTTACGGGGACGCTTTGGAAAAGCCCGCGGTCGTTTTGGCGTACGGAGACGAGCTTCTTGGCCTGGGCGAACTCGGGCAGCTGCAGAATCTGTGCCTCGGAGAGGGGCGCCACGGTAAAGCCGGCGCCCTCGGGCGAAGCCAAAAACGCATCCACGACCTGCGCGTTCTCCTCATCAAAGACCGAGCACGTCGCATAGATGAGCTCGCCATCCTCGGCAACGCGCGCGGCGGCTTCCTTAAGCATCGTCAGCTGCAGTTTAGGCAGCTCAACCGTCACATCCTTTTCGGTCAGGCGCCAAGGAATCTCGGGATGACGCCGCATGGTGCCGGTGCCCGAACACGGGGCATCGATAAACACCGTATCAAACAGAACAGGCTTACCAAGCATGGCATCGAACGACGTGAGCACCGCATCGAGCTCGCACGCATCGCCCGAGACGGTACGAACGCCCTTGATGCCAGCCTTATGCAGGCGCGCGAGATTCTGGTCGCACTTGCGGTCGTGCAAATCGAGTGCAGTGTGCTGGCGGTCGTAGCCGGCACGCTTGGCCTGACACATTATCACATAGGTCTTGGTGCCACGACCGGCGCCAATCTCTAGGCAACGACCGGGACGTGTCGCCGCGGTAGCGATGAGCTGGGCGTTAAGGTCCGAGGCCACGGCAGCCGCGCGCTCAAACACGCCCGACGCAACCGTGGCCTGCGCATCGACCGGCGCATGACAGCCCGGAAACACCGGCGCAACAAGCTGCGATAGGTACGGATCAGGTTTGGTTGCAAAGGCGTTCTCGTGCAGAGCGAGCGGCGCAGGTGCCAAGTTACCGGCAAAGTTAAGCGCACCCTCGGGCGTATCGAACGACGCCATAATGCGGGCACAGAGCCAGCGCGGCATGCCCATCAGGCGAGACAGGCGAACCAAACGGCGCTCGGATTCATCGGCATCCGCCGCAGTAGCAAAATCCTCAACGTTGTCCGCAACCTTATGCAGCACGGCGTTCGCCAGACCGGCGGCCGACTTAGCGCCGCTGCGAACCAGCTCAACACCCTGACTCACGGCAACGCGACCTGGGGTATGCAGGTAGAGCATCTCGAAAGCCGAGATGCGAAGCGCCATGCGAACACGCGGCGCGACCTTTTTGGGTTTATCGAGAAACTGGTCGAGCAGCTCATCCAAAATGCCCTGGGTGGCTGCAACACCAAGTGCCAAACGAGCGGCAAAGGCAGAATCGCGCTGGTCAATGGCCTTGGCCGAAGCACGGGACGAGAGAACGTCACGTGCGTACATGCCGCGGCGATCGGCCTCCATCAGCACGTCGAGCGCAAGCTTGCGCGCGGGGGAAAGCTTACTCATGACAAAACACCCCACGTCAGATCGGCACCCTGCAGACCGGCAGCCCAGGCAGAGGCAGCCATGGCACGTTTGCCATCGGGCTTAACCTCGAGCAGCTCAACCGCACCATCGGACAGGCCCAGGTAGACGCGCTTGCTCTTGACGGCAACAGTGCCCTCGCCAAGCGACACATCAGCCGGCGCAGCATCGAGCACGCGAACCGTCTTGCCGGCAATCACACAACGGGCGGGTGCAGTATCGGATGAAGCCAGCACGTGGCGCACGCAATCGAGCGCCGACATCTGAGGATCCAGACGCATCTCCTGCTTAGAAATCTTGGCAGCATGCGTGACAAGGGACTCATCCTGCTCGGTCCACACCGCCGTGTCATCGGCAAGCGACGGCAGCGTATCGGCCAGCAGCTTACCGCCCAGCTCGCCAAGCTCCATCGTCAGTGCCTCGGCATGTTTACCGGCAACCGAAGTCGAGGCCTGGGCACAATAAGCGCCCGTATCCACGCCATGTCCAATACGCATAATGGAAACGCCGGCAACATCATCACCAGCAAGAATAGCACGCTGAATGGGAGCAGCGCCACGCCAGCGAGGCAGCAAGGACGCATGAACATTCACAATACCAAGCGGCGCCATATGCAGCACCTCATCGGGCAAAATGCAGCCATAGGCAGCCACGCAGAAAATGTCAGCCTGGGCAGTCTGAAGAGCCTCAACAACCTCAGGCGTCATACGATTAGCCTCAACAACCGGCAACCCCAGCTCAAGCGCCTTGGCCTTAACGGGAGAAGGCTCAAGCTTCTTACCACGCCCACGAACAGCATCAGGACGAGTAATAACCAGCACAATCTCGTTCCCAGCCTCAACAAGCGAAGTCAGCGAAGGCACAGCAAAATCAGGCGTACCCATAAACACAATACGCATAGAGAACGTCTCCCCTCAACCAAAGCCGAGACGGCTACAAGTAACAGCGGAAAGCCAAGTACCCAGCCCATCCGCAATAACAATTCAACAAAAACAAATATACCCAAAACCAAAGAAAGAGCCGCATAAAAGCAGCTCCCTCTCAACAAAGACTATCAGCGAAGACGCCCCTCCCTGGCCCGACGGCACCCGGGCGAAAAGGAGCACGAAAACGCAGTCCCCTTCCGCCGCAGGGCTTAGGTTATTGCTCCATGCTCAAACAGTCCTGCTCGCACGAAGAGCACATTAAGTGCTCTTCGGCTCGTGCGGAACTGCGCGTGGAGCA
>OHYL01000481.1_pt1 | contig 18956 bp, 18 predicted proteins | sample 1580261 | NCBI WGS metagenome assembly OHYL01 (sample SAMEA3882548, study PRJEB24775) | human gut metagenome | biome: human-associated habitat; feature: intestine environment; material: feces | place: Netherlands | collected 2009/2010 | reverse complement strand
CATGATGAGTGGGAGGACTGCTCTTTAGTAGATTATAACCGAAGTGGGGTTCCGCTGATCGAGATTGTATCGGAGCCGGATATGCGTTCGGCAGATGAAGTCATTGCTTATCTGGAAAAATTGCGTATGATCTGCCAGTATCTGGGAGCATCGGACTGTAAGCTTCAGGAAGGTTCCATGCGAGCAGACGTCAATCTTTCGGTTCGTGAAGTAGGTGCTTCTGAGTTTGGAACACGTACTGAGATGAAGAACCTGAACTCCTTTAAAGCGATTACACATGCGATCGAGGGAGAGAGACAGAGACAGATCGAACTCATCGAAGAAGGAAAGAAAGTCATTCAGGAAACCAGAAGATGGGATGATAATAAAGAATATTCTTATGCAATGCGTTCCAAAGAGGATGCGCAGGACTATCGCTATTTCCCGGAACCGGATCTGGTGCCGATCGTGATCAGTGATGAATGGATCCAGAAGATCAAAGACCAACAGCCGGAGCTGAGAAATGAAAAACTTGCACGTTATGAGAAAGATTATGATATTCCACGTTATGATGCGGAGCTCATTACCGGAACAAAGAAGATGGCAGATCTCTTTGAGGCGACCTGTGCAATCTGCAACAAGCCGAAAAAGGTGTCCAACTGGCTGATGGTAGAAACCATGCGTCTGTTAAATGAAAACGGACAGGAGCCGGCAGATATTAAATTTTCACCGAAGAACCTTGCAAAACTGATCGAACTTGCGGACGCGGGAACCATCAACAGTTCTGTAGCAAAAGAGGTATTTGAAAAGGTGTTTGCAGAGGATGTGGATCCGGAAAAATATGTAGAGGATCACGGACTGAAGACCGTCAACGATGAAGGTGCACTCCGCACACTTGCGGAAGAAGTGATTGCAAAGAATCCAAAGGCAGTGGAAGATTTCAAGGGTGGAAAAGAAAAAGCACTTGGCGCACTGGTTGGACAGATCATGAAGGCAATGAAAGGAAAAGCAAATCCGGGTATGGTTAATGAACTGCTCAGAGAGATGCTGAAATAGAAAAATAGAAATAAAAAAACGTCCGGTTATCACGGAGTAAAAAGTGATAATCGGACGTTTTTTATTACATATACTGTATCTGCTCTTTCGCCGGTTCCGATGCCGGATTTTCAAAGAATTTCTCTTTTTCCGTCACTTCCAGTACTTCTCCATGATCCATGAAGATCACCTGATCGGCAATTCGCTTTGCCTGAGCCAGATTATGTGTGACGATGACGAAAGTATACTGGTCTTTCAACTCCAAAAGTGTTTCTTCGATTGCAATTGTATTCTTCATATCCAGTGCGGAGCACGGCTCGTCAAGGAGCAGGATCTCCGGACCGGCACAGAGGCTTCGTGCGATAGCAAGACGCTGCTTTTGACCGCCGGATAATTTGAGGGCGGATTTTTTCAGTTGATCTTTGACCTCATCGTAGAGTTTTGCTTTCTGCAGAGACTCTGTAATTTTCTCAGCAATCTCTTTCTTATTACGGACACCGTGGTATTTCAGTACATAAGACAGATTCTTTTCGATACTGTGCGGGAAAGCGATCGGCTGTTGGAAAACCATGCCAACACGCCTTCTGAGTTTTTCTTTCGGAAGAGATTTGATGTCGGTTCCTTCTAAAGTAATTGTTCCTGAGAGATAGCCGCCTTCTTCTTCTACCATCCGGTTCAGGGTTTTCAGAAAAGTTGTTTTTCCGCAGCCGGACTGACCAACGATGGCTGTAATCTGTCCTTTCGGGATCGTCAGGCTGATTCCGTGAAGAATTTCGTGTTTTCCAAATCCACATTTTAGATTTTCTATATTCAGCATATCAGTTGTCCTTTCGTAGATAGGTGATAAATTTACATATTAACTGGATGATGAGTAGGAAGAGCATCAGTACAAATGCGGTTCCATAAGCATAATCCAGAGAAAATCCGTTGTTCACAAGGATATACAGGTGATATGGAAGTGACATGAACGGATCGGAGAGAGAATGCGGAACATCTGCCTGCATGACAGCTCCGGTGTATAAAATTGGTGCAACGGCACCCATGCCGTATGCCATTCCAAGCGCAACGGTTCCGAGAAGCTCTACAGAGCAGACCGGAAGGATCAGTTTCCGGAGGGCATACTCACGGGAAAGTCCGAGACTTAGGGAGTTCTTCATATATTCACGCCCCTTCTCTTCCAGAATCTTTTCTGCTCGGATTGCAACAAAAGGAATGATCATTGCTGCAACACACAGTGCCGAACACAGAAGGCTGCGGTTAAGTCCAAAACGGTAGATCAGAAGCGTATATCCAACCAGCCCGAACAGGATCGAAGGGATTCCGGAAAGTCCGGTGATCGCCATATTTACAAGGACGGAAAATCGTTTTCCGGTGCTGTAAAATACAAGATAAATGGCAGCGCCGATACCAAGGACACCGCCGATCAGTGCGGAAAGTGCGCCAAGATAAATGGAACCCATCAGTGCCGGATAGATACCGCCTGCAGTTCCAAGTGGAACACCGGCAGGCTTGTCCAGAAGGAAGGACAGGCTAAATACTTTTTTCCCTTTCCAGAAGACATAAAGGAAAAGGAAGAGTGTAACAACGATCACGCAAAGTCCGAGTATACTGAGAATCAGGCGTGTGAAAAATTTCTGCAGTTTAGTTCTCATGGGTGGCAAGCCTCCTTTTCAGAAGATAGCTGATACCGAGTACGATGAAAAGAATCACAAGCAGCACAGCATTTGCAACGTAAAGTACGGAGAGGTGAAGGCTTCCGTATTCAATACTTCCCATTTCCAGTGCGGTGAGGGCAGGAAGTGTCTGACCACGTCCAAGGAGTTTGGGATAAATCGGGGAATTACCGATTACCATCATGACGGCCATTGTCTCGCCAAGTGCGCGGCCGAATGCCATCATTGCACCTGCAATGATTCCCGGCCGGATTGCCGGAAGAATAAAATGCAGCAGGGCAAATTCTCTGGAGAATCCAAGTGTGATCGCACTGAACTCGTAAGTCTTTCGTGCAGTCTGTAAAGATTCATGACAGGTGGAAATAACGAATGGTAAAAGCATGATCCCCAGTACAATCCCGGCTGCCAGGATACATTGACCGGCTGCCATATGGAGGTGGGTGGCAAAGGCTTTTACAAGAACCGTAAGTCCGATAAATCCGAAGATGACGGACGGGATTCCTGCAACCAGATCGATGAACGCAAGGAATAAGGATGCCACCTTTTTCGGAAGGTAATAGTCCAGAAAGCAGGCACAGGCAACGCCGAAGATGAGTGCGAGGACAACTGCGATCGCTGAGACATAAAGGGTACCGGCAATCGCAGGTAAAAGTCCGTACTGCGGTTTCTGACTGACAGGGCGCCATTCAGTGGTAGGCAGGAACATTTTGATTCCAAGCTGTGAAATGGCAGGAATACTTTCCTTCACAATATGGATCATCATGACTGCCATCAGTGCCGTTACGAGAAAGGCAGCCAGATAAATGATTTCTTTGCTGAATTTATCTGAAAGTTTCTTAAACATAGTAAATCCTTTCTAGGTATGATGCAGGACAGACAGCGCTGTCCGGATACAAATCAAAATTGACCCCTGGGATTAACCAGCGACATATAGCAAGAAAAAGGGGTGTGTCTTTGCACACCCCTTCAATATCGGAAGATTATTTCATAGGAATGAATCCCATATCTTCTACAGTTTTCTGTCCTTCATCACCAAGAACGTAATCAAGGAAAGCCTGCTGTACATCTGTCGGATCACCAGAACCTACAAGAAGAAGTGGTCTCTGGATGATGTAAGATCCATCAAGAATGTTTTCTTTTGTTGCAGCAACACCGTTTACTTTCAGTGGAGTTACTTTTCCTTCATTCTGGTTAGCAACACCAAATGAAGCATATCCGATTGCGTACTGGTTATCAATGATATCCTGAACAAGTTCACCCATAGAAGAAGCCTGGATCGCATCCGCTTTTACTTCTGTGTCACCCATGATATTCTTCTGGAATACTTCGTGAGCTCCACCGTTGATATCACGTGTAATAACAACAACTTCTTCGTCAGGAAGAGATGAGTCAAGATCTTTCCATGTAGCATATTCGCCAGAGAAAAGTCCTACGATCTGTTCCGTTGTAAGGTTATCAAGAACATCATTTACCGGATTAGCCGGGTTTACTGCGATCGTCAGAGCATCGATACCAACCTGGTATTCTTTTTCATCTTTGATTGCTTCTTTTTCTTCATTCTTTACGCTTCTTGCAACCATACCAAATGTTGCAGTTCCATCGATAACGGCTTTGGTTCCCTGTCCGGATCCGCCTGCTGAAACGTAGATTGCGATATCTTCTTTTGGAAGAGATGAATCATATGCATCCCATGTTCCATAAGTATCAAAGAAAGTAGTAGCCATAGAAGTGATAACCGGTGCTAAAGTAGAAGATCCGTTAAATAAGATCTGGTTAGTTTCTGTATCGGCAGAAGCTTCTGTCTTTGCACTCTCTTCTTTTTTGCTGTCAGCAGAATCTGACTTGCTGCTTCCGCATCCTACTGCCATAGATGATACCATAGCAAGTGTAAGAGCGATTGATAAAAATCTCTTTTTCATTGTATGTATTCCTCCCTGAATAAAATTTACATATCCAAAATAAGAATTTAACATTCTTTTAGTAAAATGTATGTTGCATGGACAACATTTTTTATAGATAATTTACATGAATAATATAGAATATATCTATACACTAAATATCTATGGAAGGAATGGAAAAGCCATGCTATACTGTACATACGAATATGTGTTTGGTTTTTATTCTACGGGAACTTCCTGTGAAATAAAAGGTATTGCGTGCTATAGGTGCACATTTTTTAAATTATGGAGGAATTCATGACGGAAGAAATTAAAAAGCTGATCATTTATACAAGAAAAATGAAGAAAAGGGAGCCGTTGTACCGGGACTACCCGGAGGAGTTCCGGGAAGAAATCCGGGGATATCTGGAAAGCAACCATATTTCCAGACTCTATGCACATCAGGTTGAGATGTTTGAGAAGGTCAGAGCCGGAGAAAATGTGGTTATTACGACTTCGACGGCAAGTGGAAAGACGCTTGCCTTTTTGCTCCCGGTATTGCAGGAAATTCTGGAAGACCCGCTGACACGTGCGATTTTTATTTACCCGACCAAGGCACTGGCAAGTGACCAGTACCGCGCGATGCAGTCGATTTTGAAATTTTTCGGAGAGGGAAGAGTTTCAGCAGGCGTGTACGATGGAGATACCAAACCTGCCGAGCGGACAAGGATCCGCAAGAGTGCAAATATTATCCTGACCAATCCGGAGATGCTGAACTCGGCATTCCTTCCGAATCACAGCAATTACGGGTTTGACGCGATTTTTGCAAATTTACGATATGTAGTGATCGATGAGCTTCATTCTTACCGCGGTGCTTTCGGAGCACATCTGGCAAATATTTTCCGGAGAATGCACCGGATTTGCCGGTATTACCATTCGAATCCGCATTTTCTGTGCAGCTCCGCGACGATTGCCAATCCGGTAGAGCTTGCCGAAAAGATCTGTGGAAGCGGATTTACGCTGATTGACCGGGATGGATCGCCGGCACCGGAGAAGGAATACTGTATTATCCAGCCGCCGGAGATCAAGGGGAATAATGACAAAGTATACGGAAGGATTGCAGCGTCAACCGTAGCAGCCGGACTGATACCGGAGCTGGTGGAAGAGGATCATCATTTTATCACCTTTGGACGATCCAGAAGAAATGTAGAAGTTATTCTAAAAGAAGCAAAGGATAAATTAGATGCTGCCGGATTTCTTGGAATGGCGCGGGTGGGCGGCAAGAATCCGGCAGATCTGATCGCAGGATACCGTGGCGGTTATACCCCGCTGGAGCGAAAAGAGATTGAGCGGAAGATGACGGAGGGAGAACTGACCGGGCTGGTATCGACGAATGCACTGGAGCTTGGAATCGACATCGGAAAGCTGGATGCAACTGTGATCGTCGGTTATCCGGGGACAAGGGCGTCCTTCTGGCAACAGAGTGGACGTGCCGGACGAAGCGGCAGTGCCTGTGTTAATTATCTGATCCTGGAAAATGAACCGTTTGACCAGTACATTGCCATCGATCCGGAATGGCTGTTCTCAAGAGAAAGTGAAAATGCGATCGTGGATCCGGACAATCTTCTGATCGAGCTTGCACATCTGCGCGCAGCGGCTGCTGAGATGCCACTTTCACTGGATGATATTGCGCTTTTTCCGGATCTTGGAGAAATGATCCCGGTGCTTTTAAGCGCCGGAGAAGTAAAAAGCCTTGCCGGAAGATTTGCCTGGGCGGGACCTGCATTTCCGGCAGGGGATTACAGCCTGCGTAATATGGACAAGACCAGGTTCAAGCTGCTCGCGCAGGAGGACGGGCATGAGATCACGGAGATGGACGAATCCCAGGCATACCATGAGATCCATCCGGGTGCTGTATATATGCATGATGGTGCATCCTATGAGATCACGAAGATGGATCTGGTCAGCCGGACAGCTTACGCCATTCCGTTTACAGGGGATTATTATACGGTACCGGCAGGACAGGAAGAGACGCGTATCCTGCATGTATTTCAGGAGGACGCGTATCAGAGGACGGAAATCCGTTTTGGAGATATCAATGTAAACGAAATCATTGCCATGTACAAGAAACTGCAGTTCCATAACCATCAGAATCTGGGCTATGTGACGCTGACACAGCCGCTTCAGAAGGATTATGGCACGGAAAGCACCTGGCTTACAATGCCGGAGAATGTTGTCAGAGTCTACCGGAGTCTTCTTTTGCCAAATCGGATGGGAGAGCTGGTGCTGAACAATCATTTTGACGGAATGCAGTATGCGATCAAGAATGCGGTAATGATGGTGACGATGACGGAACGGGATGATATCGATGTGACCATGTCCAACAATGCGACCATTCCAGATGAGTTCCGGGAGGAAAAGGTGTCCCTCTTCATTTATGACAAATATGAGGGCGGACTTGGTTATTCGGAGAAGATCTATGATCTGATTCCGGAAATTCTGGAAAGTGCGATTAAAATGGTCAGCGGCTGTCCGTGTGAGGATGGCTGTCCGGCATGCGTAGGTGACTACAATCTGGATAAGAAGACGGTTCTGTGGGGACTTGATAATCTTCTGGAAGAGAGCGAACCGCCGGTTTATCTGAAGAAAAATATCAAAGAGCCACAGCCTGTGATCCGGAAAGAATTTTCTTTCTTCAATCTGCCGGATGAGTGGGATAAGGTCTGTTATGCCGTGGTCAAAAATGGCGAGGCAGGCGGGCAGTTCCTGAAGACCATTAAAAAAGTCAGTACAGAAGGACACAAGCTGATCCTGACGATGGAAAATGAATTTTATGCAAAATGGCTGATGGAGCCGGATAACCTCCAAAGTCTGACCAATACCTTGCGGTATCATGTGATCTGTCCGGCGGATATGCAGATCCGGGTACGGTATGAAGCAAAAATGGATGAGCAGGAGAAAAAAGAACGACAGAAGAAGAGAGACCGTTTGCAAAGGCGATATGATGAACAGCTTGGAAATGAATAATATAGAAGAAATAAAAACTTTAAATCCTTACCAGCAGGAGGCGGTGCTGGATGAAAGCCCGGCATGTCTGGTAAATGCAAATGTAGGGAGCGGAAAGACAACAGTGCTGATCGAGAAAGTGCGGCATCTGCATGAGAAAAAGCAGGTTTCGTATGAGAAAATGGCAGTGCTTACCTTTACCAACAAGGCGGCAGATGAGATCGCAGAACGTCTATCCAGAAAAGAAGCAGAGCTTACGGAAGAAGAACTGTGGGGATTTGGAACCTTTCACAGTGTTGCCTTAAGGATTCTGCGAAGATTTCTTCCGGAAAAGGCAGAAGACGGAACAAAATTGGAAGAATGGAACCGGGAATTTACCGTTATCACACCGGAAGATGAAATGGAAATGGTGCTTGCCATCGCAAAAGAAGGCGGTTATAAGATCAAATACCAGAACCGTCTGAAAAAGCGGATGGAAGAGGATTACGCGGCATATCGGAAAGGAAGAACACAGGGAAAATACAAAGATGATCTGTTTCAGATCTTTCCGCTTCTTGAGAAGGCAAAAAGACAGCAGAATAAAATGTCCTTTGCAGATCTTCTGGAAGAAGGAACGCAGGTGGCAAAAGAGCAGGAAGAGGTGCTGGATCTTAAGTGGATCATTGTCGATGAGGTACAGGACAGTGACGAAAAACAGCTGAAATTTCTGGAGGCGTTAAAAGGCACAAAGACCCACTTTTTTGCGGTGGGGGATCCGAATCAGGTGATCTACAGCTGGAGAGGAACCGGACCGAATATGTTCTTCCTGATTAAGCACAGATTTGGCGCAAAAGAATTGACTCTGCCGGTTAACTACCGGTCCGATGAAGTGATTCTGGAAGCGGCGAACCGTTTTCTTCAGTTTGGAGGAAAGATTGAGGGAAGTGGCGAAAGAGGGGAGAAGATTCTGGTAAGGAATCATTATGATCCATTTATCGAGGCAGAGTATCTGACAGAGCGGATCCGTGAGCTTCATGAGCAGGGACTTCCTTACCGGGAGATTGCGGTTTTCTACCGGGTGCAGAAGCAGGCAGAGATTCTGGAAAAAGTATTTGAAAGAGCAGAACTTCCTTATGTTCTTCCGGCAAAACAGAAAGAAGATGAGGATCCGGTTCCAGAAAGACCTCATATGATCCGGGAGCATGTTGCAGAAGGGAAGCTGAATGCGGTTTCAGGCGAACATACGATGGAAAAAGCGGCAGATACAGAACGACAGACGGAGGAAGAAGACGCAGTTCATCTTATGACACTGCACGCCTCAAAAGGTCTGGAATTTGACTATGTATTCATCATCGGAATGAATCAGGGACTGATCCCGCTTCGCTGCAAAAGCATAGAACAGGAAGAAGAGGAGCGCCGTCTGTTCTTCGTAGGACTGACCCGTGCAAGGAAGAATCTGGAACTTTCCTATTATACAAATCCGACGATCCCGGGGACATATGAGACACCAAGCAATTATCTGCGGATGCTGCCGGAGGAGCTGCTCGACTGGGAAGAAAAGCCGGGAAGTGAGTCGCGGAAAGCGAATCTGCAGAAACTGCGGAAAGATACGCGGGAGCTGATCAGGGAGAAAAAGCAGGAGGAAGAAGAACAGAAAGAAACACGGAAGCCAGAGCGAAAAGGCAGACATCCGAAGTACGGGGAAGGGGAGATTATTTCTGAGGACGAGATGATGATCGAACTGGAATTTCCGGGATATGGAAAAAAACAATTTCTGAAAGCATTTGGCGAAGTGGAAGTTTTGAAAGGCTTATAGAAAATGGCAATACAAATTGTTTACTGAAAGAATTTATCAATAAAATATTTTTTCATGAAAGGGCATATGGGAGTGAATTTTTTTTCACCTCTATATGCCTTTTAAAAGAAAAGTGAATATTTATTCATAGAATTATCGCGATAATTTTATTATAATTTCAATAAATTTTATGAATATTTTATTTATTTCTAAGGAGGTAGCAATATGGATGCTATGAAAATCGCCAACAGTATACCGATGTGGATCGCCTGTGGAATCCCGGTAATACTCGTTATCGCACAGGCCCTGATCTTTGCAAAAAAATCTTATTCGGCAGGAAAGAAGATCGGTCTTACAGAAAAGCAGATGAAGAACGCAATCAAGAGTAGCGCGATCACTTCCATTGGACCATCTATTGTAATCTTACAGTGTACTCCTGAAAGATGAAAAAAATATCGAGCTTTTACTGCGCTTTTTGAATCTGGAAGAAAAAATTTAACGTTTCCTTGAACAAGAATTGATGATTTTCAGGGCAAAAGATGATACAATATATATTGTGTGAAAAAAAAGACAAAAAGGGAGATGCCTATGCCAAAGAAACAGAAGGCAAAGATAAAGCAGAAAAATAAATGCCCTGAAAAGCTGATCCGGACAGAGGCTGCAAAAGAGATTGCAGAGATAGACCGTTCGCTTCAGGATCAGAAGTATCAGCTCAGATGCAGAGCTGCAATCGATCTTCTTACAGCAAAGCTGAATATGATAAATGCAGATCTTTCGCGCAAGAAACGCCATGTTGTGATCAACCAGATCAGCAGCAGAGTGAAGACGGCAGAGAGTATTTATACAAAACTGATCCGGAAAGGCCTGGAGCCGGATTTTGACACGGCAAGAGCAGAACTGAAGGATTTGATCGGAATCCGCGTGGTCTGTCCATTTGAAGATGAAGTGTACGAGGTCGCAGACCGTCTGAAAGCGCAGGGAGATGTACAGATCATCCGTGAGAAAGATTATATTAAGAATCCCAAAAAGAACGGATACAAGAGTCTTCACATGATCGTGGAGGTCCCAATTTATTCATCCAAAGGACCACTGAAGGAAAAGGTGGAGATCCAACTCCGTACGGTGGCAATGGATTACTGGTCTGTGCTCGAGTACCAGATATTTTATAAGAAGACAGAGAATGAAGAGGTTGCAAAGGAATTAAAAACCTATGCAGATGAAATTTCTGAGCTGGATGCAAAAATGCTGAAACTCAGGGATAAGATTGAAAAAATGTAGTAGAAACACAGGGAAAGAATGTGCGAAGGCGCATTCTTTTTTTGATACAATCAGGAAATCAATTGCATAGGCATTCCAGTTAGGTTATAATCTAGTACAGTATGGACAGATAAATTACAGAATGGATATGAGGAAATACCATGAAAATGATCAAGACAGATAAACTTGTATTTGAATATGCAAAGCGTGACGAAGAAGGTAATATTATAGGGAAAAGCCGCGCTATTGATGAGGTATCGCTGGATATCGAGCCGGGACAGTTTATTGCGATCCTGGGGCATAATGGCTCTGGGAAGTCTACACTTGCAAAGCATATGAATGCCCTGCTGGTTCCGTCTGACGGAACCATGTGGGTAGACGGAATGGACACGAAGGAAGATGAACATCTGTGGGATGTACGTCAGAGCGCCGGAATGGTATTCCAGAATCCGGATAATCAGATCATAGGAACGGTCGTTGAGGAAGACGTGGGATTTGGTCCGGAGAACCTGGGCGTGCCGACAGAGGAGATCTGGCAGAGAGTGGAAGATAGCCTGAAAGCGGTTGGGATGATTGAATACCGTCACCATTCACCGAATAAATTGTCCGGGGGGCAAAAGCAGAGGGTTGCGATCGCCGGTGTCATGGCAATGCGTCCAAAGTGTATTGTACTGGATGAGCCAACTGCGATGCTGGATCCGAATGGAAGAAAAGAAGTACTTAGAAGTGTAATGGAGCTGAGAAAAAGAGAACACATTACAGTGATTCTGATCACTCATTATATGGAAGAGGTTGTAGATGCAGACCACGTATTCGTAATGGATCACGGTCATGTGGTAATGCAGGGAACACCGAGAGAAATCTTTTCACAGGTGGATACTTTAAAGCACTACAGACTGGATGTGCCGCAGGTGACGATCCTTGCTGATGAACTGAGAAAAAGAGGACTTGATATTCCGGCGGGAGTTTTGAAGAAGGAAGAATTGGTGGAGATATTATGTCGATTAAATTAGAACATATCAATTATGTATACAGTGAAGGAACTGCATATGAAAAGCATGCGCTGAAGGATGTATCCCTGGAAATCCCACACGGTGAATTTGTCGGGATCATTGGTCACACCGGCTCCGGTAAATCGACACTGATCCAGCATCTGAACGGACTGATCAAGGCGACAAGCGGAGCACTTTATTACAACGGAGAGAATATTTACGGAGAAAACTATAACTTACGTGAGCTGCGAAATCAGGTCGGGCTGGTCTTTCAGTATCCGGAGCATCAGCTTTTTGAGGTCAATGTACTTCAGGATGTCTGTTTTGGACCGAAGAATCAGGGACTTTCACCGGAAGAATGTGAAAAGCGGGCAAGAGAGGCGTTGCAGCTTGTTGGTCTCAAAGAAAAATATTTCGATCATTCCCCGTTTGATCTGTCAGGCGGGCAGAAAAGACGTGCAGCGATCGCAGGTGTACTGGCAATGCGTCCGAAGGTACTGGTTCTGGATGAACCGACTGCAGGACTGGATCCGAAGGGAAGAGATGAGATCCTGGATCAGATTGCCTATCTGCACGAAAAAGCAGACATGACTGTCATTTTAGTTTCCCACAGTATGGAAGATATTGCAAAATATGTGGATCGTATTATTGTGATGAATAAAGGCAGCGTCATGTTTAATGATGTGCCAAAGAAAGTGTTTGCACACTACAAAGAACTGGAGAGTGTGGGACTTGCAGCACCACAGGTAACGTACATCATGCATGCGCTGAAGGAAAAGGGAATGGATGTTCCGACAGATGCAACCACGATAGAAGAAGCAGCGGATGGCATTATGAAAGCACTGAAGAAGGAGAGGGCAGCCAAATGATTCGAGACATAACGATTGGACAATATTATCCGGCTGACAGCCGTATCCATAAGCTGGATCCGCGTGTGAAGATTGTATGCACACTGCTGTATCTGATTTCTCTTTTTACATTTAAAAGTATTTTGGGATATGTACTTGCGACTGTGTTCCTGTTTGGATGCATTAAGCTGGCGAAGGTACCGTTTAAATTCATTGTCAGAGGACTGAAGCCAATTATCATTCTGCTTCTGATCACAGTATGTTTCAACTTATTTCTGACACCGGGCGGAAAGACACTGGTCCATGTGGGCTTTATCAAGATCACGGAGTACGGCTTAAGCACAGCGGTTTATATGGCGATCCGGCTGATCTATCTGATTATGGGATCCTCACTTATGACACTGACAACTACACCGAATTCACTGACAGATGGTCTGGAGAAGCTTCTTCACCCATTGAATAAGCTCCATGTACCGGTACATGAGATTTCGATGATGATGTCGATCGCACTTCGTTTTATTCCGATCCTTCTGGAGGAAACGGATAAGATCATGAAGGCACAGATTGCCAGAGGTGCGGATATGGAAAGTGGAAATCTGATCCAGAAGGCAAAGGCAATGATTCCGATCCTGGTTCCGCTCTTTGTATCTGCATTCCGCCGTGCCAATGATCTTGCAATGGCAATGGAAGCAAGATGTTATCGCGGTGGCAATGGCAGAACCAAGATGAAACCTCTGATTTATAAGAGTGCTGACCACATGGCATACCTGATTACGATCCTGTATGTTGTGATCGCATTTGTTGTTGGAAGATATGTTCCATTCAAGCTGTGGATCTTTTAAGGAGTCATAAGATGAGAAGAATCAGATTAACAGTGGCTTATGATGGAACAAATTATTGTGGCTGGCAGATCCAGCCAAATGGAATTACGATCGAGGAAGTGCTGAATAAGGCAATCTGTAAGCTCACCGGAGAAGAGATTCAGGTGATAGGGGCGAGGAAATATTGCTGTGTTTGACACGGAAAGCAGGATACCGGCAGAACGTTTTTCTTATGCCCTGAATCAGCGTCTTCCGAAAGATATTGTAGTTGTAAAATCAGATGAGGTGGATCTTAACTGGCATCCACGTTATCAGGATACTCTGAAAACCTATGAATATCATATCATCAATACGAAAGTGCCGATTCCGACAGAGAGGCTTTATAATTACTTTGTAAGTTTTGACCTGGACGTGGGGCAGATGAGACGCGGAGCGGCTTATCTGGCAGGAGAACACGATTTTGCACCATTTTGCTGTATCCGTACTAATGCAAAGACAACGGTGCGGACAATCACGGATTTGCAGATTCTGCAAAGCGGAGAGCATATTACGATCCGGATTACGGGAAATGGATTTTTGTATAACATGGTGCGCATCATAGCCGGAGTACTGGTGCGTGTCGGAAGAGGATTTTACGAACCGGAAAAGGTAAAGGAACTTTTGGAAGGCGGAGAAAGAACCAGGGAAGCGGTCACGGCACCGCCGCAGGGACTCTGCCTGATGGAAATCCGCTATCAGAATGAAGAATAGTGCATGAGTCTGCTTTTTAGGCAGGCTCATTTTTTAACAGGAGATTCCGAATAGAAGGTACTACATATCGGAGAAATTTTACAATAGAAAAACTCTATAGAGAAGTCGGTCTATCCGGATAAACAATAAGTAAAACAGGCAGTTTTATTGAAGAAATATTATGAAAATGTTATCCTAATAACCAGAGGCATTTTGGAAAAACAGCATAGAAACAGGATGTCATTAAAGAGAGAAAAGGGAAGAAATATGAATTATGTAGGAATTGATATTGGATCAACAGCATCCAAGGTTGTTGTTGAAGGAGATAAGAAAGAACATTTCGTACTGCCGACAGGATGGAGCAGCAAAGAGACTTGCGAAAAGATCAAGAATAAGCTGCTTGAGATGGGGGTAGATGTTACCTCAGATGATACAAAGGTAGTTGCTACAGGATATGGAAGAATCGCAGTTGATTTTGCAGATCATGTAATTACAGAGATTACCTGCCATGCCAGAGGTGGCCGTGAACTTGCAGGAGGGGACTGTTCGATCATTGATGTGGGAGGACAGGATACGAAGGTGATCATTGTACAGAATGGAATGGTATCCGATTTCCAGATGAATGATAAATGTTCGGCGGGAACAGGAAAGTTTCTGGAGATCATGGCGAACCGCCTGGGTGTTACGATCAATGAATTATTTGATATGGCGGCAGCAGGAGAAGTTATTCCGATCAGCTCACTTTGTACGGTATTTGCCGAATCTGAGGTGATTAACTATATCGGAGAAGGAAAAAAGCGTGAAGATATTGCGGCCGGAGTTGTAGATTCTGTTGCCAATAAAGTAGTGCAGCTTGCGCAGAAAAAGGAACTTGGAGACAGAGTGATCCTGACCGGAGGACTCAGTCACAGCATTTATTTCACAGGAATCCTGTCAGACAAGCTGGATCAGAAAGTGGAATCAGAAGAGTTTGGTCGTTTTGCGGGGGCATACGGAGCAGCACTTCTTGCCAGAGAAAAAAAGGATAAAAGGAGATAATGAAAATGGAACTGATTAAAGATTTACCAGAGGTATTTGAGGAATTCGCAGAGCAGAGACAGAAATCGTTTCTGGCTGTCAAGGAGTTAAAAGAGAAAGGGGTTCCGGTTGTTGGATCGTACTGTACATACTTCCCGAAAGAGATTGCAATGGCGATGGGGGCAGGATGCGTAAGCCTTTGCTCAACTTCTGATGAGACAATTCCGGAAGCAGAGAAAGATCTTCCGAAGAACCTCTGTCCGCTGATCAAATCAAGCTATGGATTTGCAAAGACAGACAAATGTCCGTTCTTCTATTTCTCAGATGTAGTAGTTGGGGAAACAACCTGTGATGGTAAGAAGAAGATGTATGAATATATGTCAGAATTCAAAGATGTATTTATTATGGAACTTCCGAATAGCCAGAGAGAACCGGGACTTCAACTCTGGAAAGGCGAGATCATCCGTTTCAAGGAATATCTGGAACAGAAATTTGGCGTGACGATCACGGAAGAGCAGATCCGTGAAGCTGTAAAGACAGAGAATCAGGCACGTCGATCCTTAAAGAAACTTTATGAAGTAATGAAATATGATCCGGCTCCGATCAAAGGACAGGATCTGTTCAAAGTTCTGTACGGAAGCACCTTCAAATTTGACCGTTCCCTGATCCCGGGTGAAGTGGATGCTCTTACTGCGAAGATTGAAAAAGAATATGCAGAGGGCAAGAGAGAAGAGAAGAAACCACGTATCCTGATCACAGGATGTCCAATCGGAGGAGCAACTGAAAAAGTAATCCGTGCCGTAGAAGACAACGGTGGTATTGTTGTAACTTTTGAAAATTGCAGCGGTGCAAAATCCATTGACAAGCTGGTAGACGAGGACGCAGAAGATATCTACGATGCAATCGCAAGAAGATACCTCAGCATTGGATGTTCTGTTATGACGCCGAACCCGAATCGTCTGGAGCTTCTTGGAAGACTGATCGACGAATATCAGGTAGACGGTGTGGTAGATATGATCCTTCAGGCCTGTCATACCTACAATGTGGAGACCAATACCATCCGCAAGTTTGTAACAGGTGAAAAGGGAATTCCGTATATCAGTGTGGAAACCGATTACTCTCAGGCAGACATCGGACAGCTGAACACCAGACTTGCTGCGTTTGTTGAGATGCTGTAAATGGAGAGTATGACGAAGAGAAATGCGTTTCAGTTCCGCAGGGCGAATGAGGAGGATCTTCCTGAAATTTGTCGTATAGTAAAGCTTGCCGGAGAAAGTGTTCCCGTGAAAGAATGGTTTGAGGCAGAGGATGAAGAATTTCTTGCAAAGCATATCCGTGAGGAAGGATTTACCCTTTTGGCAAAGAAAAATGGACAGACTGCAGCAATCATGATTGTCCGTATTCCCGGACTGGCAGAGGACAACCTGGGAGAATATCTGAAGATTTCCAGGGAAGAAATGAAGCGGGTTGCGCATCTGGAGATTGCTGTTGTAGTACCGGAGTATCAGGGATACGGACTGCAATATGAGCTTTTCTGTCAGTCAGAAGCAATCGTAAAAAATAAGCAGATGAGGTATCTGATGGCAACAGTTCATCCGGATAATATATACAGTTTTCGCAATATGGAAAAGCTTGGAATGAAGACAGTTCTCGAGACAAAGAAGTATGGCGGGAAACGAAGATATGTTATGAGTAAAACATTAGAATCTTAGAAAGAAACGAAAGAGCTTATGGAAAATGTAATGGCACATTTTCCATAAGCTCTTTTTGAATACAAGTATGAATTGTAAAATGAGAAAGTTTCTTAACTAACAACTTCAATGTTGACATACTAACTTTCAGTAATATAAACTATTCTAAGTTAGAGGATACAAACAAGAGGAAAACAGAATGAAATTCAAAAATAAAATCATTGTGGTCTGTCTGTGCGCATCTGTATTTGCGGGTGGATGCAGTCAAGGTGGTCAGAATACAACAAAGAGTAAAAATAGTGAAGGAACAGCCAGTTCGAAGGAAAGTACAGAACGAACCTCTCAGGATAATGAGGCATCAAAAGACATTTTTGCAATGGATACCTATATGACAGTGACAGCATATGGAGAAAAAGCACAGGATGCGGTGGATGCCGCTGAAGCAGAGATTGAAAGATTAGATACACTTTTATCAACGGGAAATGCAGACAGTGAGATTGTAAAACTGAATGAACAGAAAAGTGCAACACTTTCAGAAGATGGCGGATATCTTGTGAAGCGCGCACTGGAACTGAATAAGGAAACGGATGGGGCATTTGATATCGCAATTTATCCGGTTATGGAGGCGTGGGGATTTCCGATACAGGATTTCCGTGTCCCATCAGCTGACGAACTGACAGGGCTTCTGAAGCATGTGGATGCAGCGAAGATCTCATACGATAAGGATACGAGAGAAATCTCTTTTGAAGATGACCAGATGAAAATCGACCTTGGAGGAATTGCAAAAGGCTATACTTCTTCGCGGATTATGGATATTTTCAAAGAAAACGGGATTACAAGTGGTCTGGTAAATCTGGGTGGAAATGTACAGGCACTCGGAACCAAGACAGACGGAAGCAACTGGCGGGTTGCGGTACAGAGTCCGGACGACACAGAGGATTATCTGGGAGTTTTATCCATTCAGGATAAAGCGGTGATCACATCTGGAGGATATGAACGCTATTTTGAACAGGATGGTGTGACCTATCATCACATTATTGATCCAAAGACCGGATATCCGGCAGAGAACGGACTGGTATCTGTCACGATCGTAAGCTCGGACGGAACCCTTGCAGATGGGCTTTCCACCTCCCTTTTTATCATGGGAGAAGAAAAAGCGGCAGAGTTCTGGAAGGCGCACAGTAATGAGTTTGAGGCGATCTTTGCGACAGATGATGGGACGATTTATGTGACAGAAGGTCTGAAAGACAGCTTTACAACGGATCTTGACATGAAGGTTATTACGAAATAATTTGCGTGAAATGAGAGGATAATGAAAGATGGACATCAAAGAAACCGGTAAAAAATTAAAACCGTTTGCACCCGTTCTTTCAGTTGCACTGGTTACGGCGTGCGTGGCAGGCTCTTTAAGTGGATATGAGGCTCCGGTCTATGCAGCGACACAGGAAGAAACACCGGTAAAAAAAGAAGAAACAAAAGAGAAGAAAGAAGAAAAAAAGACAGCAGCCAAAGGAACATTTGACTTGGAGGATGGTGTGTATAAGGGAACCGGAACAGGGTATGCAGGAGACATCACCGTATCGGTACTGATCAAGGACAAGCAGATCGTTTCGATTGATATTCTGAGCTGTTCCGATGATGCGGCGTTTTTCACGCGTGCGAAAGCGGTGATCGACAAGATCATCGAAGGACAGACGCTGGATGTGGATACCGTATCGGGAGCAACGTTCAGTTCCAGAGGAATCATCAGCGCGGTAAAAAATGCGCTGACCGGGGAAAAGGATACCAGTGAGACAGGACAGGCGCAGTCCGGTCAGACAGGGGCGGCGGCAGGAAGCTCAACTAGTGTGGCACAGGTAGAAGATGCGGCAGCGTATAAGGACGGAACTTATTACGGTTCGGGAACCGGATTTGGCGGTCCGCTGAAGGTTATGGTAGAAATCAGCGGAGGGAAGATCGCATCCATCCAGATTGTGGAGAACAGTGACGGAAGCGATTATATTTCCAAAGCAGCTTCTCTGATCGATTCTATTATTACGACACAGAGTACTAATGTGGATACGGTGTCAGGGGCAACCTACAGCTCTGTCGGAATTATCCAGGCAGTCCGGGATGCACTGGGTCAGGCGACGGTAAATGGTACATCGGACAGCACGCAAAATAACAATAGCAACAGTAATGTCAACATTTCAAATTACAAGCGGAGAACTACTACCAAATAAAGAACTAACAGATGTAATAAAAGATGCATACTCAA
>OHYL01000399.1_pt1 | contig 21415 bp, 11 predicted proteins | sample 1580261 | NCBI WGS metagenome assembly OHYL01 (sample SAMEA3882548, study PRJEB24775) | human gut metagenome | biome: human-associated habitat; feature: intestine environment; material: feces | place: Netherlands | collected 2009/2010 | reverse complement strand
ATGCAAAAATAATTTCCTTTTCCACAATCTCCCTCGCACAAGCCCTTATGTTATTGAGGCATCCTGTCCATTCTAAGGCGTTTTCTGCCTTTAGCTGTTCCGTTATGCCCTGTGCCTGTTTCATACCCTCTATGAGCCTTTCAAAGCGTTCCTGTGCCTGTCTGTCAATGTCGGCAAGGTAAGCGTTAAGTCTGCCGCTTGTAAGAAGATTGGTGTATGTAACTTTGCAGTGATGCTTCAGATAATCCAAATGCCGCTGTCCCCAGATGCCTATCGGCTGTTCTTCTTCGGCGGGTACAGTTAAGCACGGTATTAAATAATCGCCTTGCCTTTCGTATTTGCCGCCCATTTCCTCAAAAATTGTCTTTGCCATTGTCTGTTACCTCCACATTCTTTTTTATTTTGAATGTCCGCAAAATCCGTCCTACATCTCCCGGTCTCCACGGACAGTCCAGGTCATGAAGTGCCACCAGACGGTCCTGCACATTGGTGCCTGCGCCCATCTTGGCGGTGCTGCCCAAAAGGACACGCACCTGACCGGTACGGACTTTAGAGAACAACTCCTTTTTCCGCACTTCGGTGTTGGCTTCATGGATAAAAGCGATCTGGTCGGCAGGCATCCCCTGAGCAATGAGTTTCTGACGAATATCGTCATATACCGTAAAGGCCGGTTCCTGCTCCGGCAGAGGCACGGCACCTTCCAGTGCGTGAAGCAGTGGATTATCCAGCGTTTTCGCCGCCTTGCTTGCAGGAGCTTTTGCCTGCGGTGTAGAAATGTCGCAGAACACCAGCTGGGTCAGCTTGTCAGCTTCGCCATCCCGCCAGATCTGCATGATGTTGTCCACGCACTGATTGACCTTTGTGCCAGGTTCATCCGGCAACATCTGGTTGACGATCCTCTGGTCCAGTCCCAGCTTGCGGCCATCCGAGGTAATCTTAAGCATATTATCCTGGGACGGGTCAACGGTTCCGCTGTGTACCAGCGATGCGCGCTCCGAAAGGGTCTTGACCATTTCCTGCTGATGTTCGGTAGGCTGCGCCACGATGTTGTGGTATTCCACCTCCGGGGTGGGCAGGTTCAGTTGGTCGGCGGTCTTGATGTCCGCCACTTCTTTGAACAGGTTCATCAGCTCCGGCAGATTAAAGAACTTGCTGAATCTCGTTCTTGCCCGGTAGCCGGTGCCTTCCGGTGCCAGCTCCAATGCTGTGACGGTCTCCCCAAATCGGGAAGCCCAGCAGTCGAAGTGGGTCATGTTCAGTTCTTGCAGGCGTTCATACTGAAGGTAACGCTGCATGGTGTAAAGCTCGGTCATGGAGTTGCTGACCGGGGTGCCGGTGGCAAAAATCACGCCACGGTTTCCGGTGATCTCATCCATATAGCGGCACTTGGCAAACATATCGGAGGATTTCTGCGCGTCCGATGTGGAAAGACCAGCCACATTCCGCATTTTTGTGTATAGAAACAGGTTTTTATAGTTGTGGGCCTCGTCCACAAACAAACGGTCCACACCCAGCTGCTCGAAGGTTACCACATCGTCTTTTCGCCCCTCGGCTTGCAGCTTTTCCAGTCTGGCTTCCAGAGACTTTCTGGTACGCTCCAGCTGTTTGACGGTGAAACGCTCGCCGCCACTGGCCTGTACCTCTGCAATCCCCTCAGTGATCTCGTCGATCTGTTCATAGAGAAGCCGTTCCTGACGCTCCCGGCTGATGGGGATACGCTCAAACTGGCTGTGTCCCATGATAATGGCATCATAATCACCCGTCGCAATACGAGCGCAGAACTTCTTTCGGTTATGGGTTTCAAAGTCCTTTTTTGTGGTGACTAAGATATTGGCGGAAGGATAGAGACGCAGAAACTCCGACGCCCACTGCTCGGTCAGATGGTTTGGAACCACAAAGAGAGATTTCTGGCACAAGCCCAGGCGTTTGGCTTCCATCGAAGCAGCTACCATCTCAAAAGTTTTGCCTGCGCCTACTTCATGTGCCAACAGGGTATTTCCTCCATACAGCACATGGGCAATGGCGCTTTTCTGGTGTTCCCGCAGGGTAATGGCCGGGTTCATGCCCCCAAAAGTGATATGGCTGCCATCATATTCGCGGGGACGGGTAGAGTTCATTTCTTCGTTGTACTGGCGCACCAAAGTCTGGCGGCGCTCCGGGTCTCTCCAGATCCAGTCCCTAAAGGCTTCCCGGATCGCCTGCTGTTTTTGAGCCGCCAGGGTGGTCTCCTTGGCGTTCAGTACGCGGCGCTCTTTTCCGTCTGCGTCCTCTATGGTGTCATAGATACGGACATCCCGCAGGTTCAGGCTGTCCTCCAAAATCTTGTAGGCATTGGCACGGCTGGTTCCGTAGGTGGTATAAGCTGCCACATCGTTGTAGGATACAGAAGATTTCCCCTTGATCTGCCATTCAGCGGTAAAGGACGAATAGTTGACCCCGATACTGCGCTGGAGATAAAACGGGGTGTTGAAGGTCTCGTACATAAACTGCTGGATGTACTCTTTGTCGATCCAGGTAGCGCCCAGACGCACCTCGATCTCCGACGCATCCAGGTCTTTGGGCTGGGCGGCGGTAAGGGCTTCCACATTGACTGCATAAACCGGGTCCTGCTGTGCGGCCCGCTGCGCCTGACGCAGTTTGCGGCGTACATTGCCGGAGAGGTATTCATCAGCAGTCACATAATGGGGTGTGCCGTCTTTCTCCAGCTGTCCCGGTACACGGAAGATTACGCCTTGCAGCTCTCCGGCCAGTTCTTCTTTTGTTTTTCCGGTAAGCTGGCTCATATAGTCCATATCCACGCAGGCTTTTTCCGAGATGGACACCGCCAGTGCTTCACTTGCCGTATCCACCACAGCCACCGCCTGATGGGGCTTGATGGTCCGCTTGGTGAACATATCTGCCTTGCGTTCCAGCTTTCCGTCCTCGTCGATGACTTCCAACGCACAGAGCAGGTAATAGGAAGAATCGTCTGCATAGGCCAGACGGTTTGCACGGTCATTGATGAGACCGTATTTGGAAGAAAAGCTGTCATAGAGGCTGTTCAGTTCCGCCTGCTTCTCCCGAATGGTGCTGTCCGGAACCGCTGCATCCATCTGAAGGTCGATCAGTTCCTGCACACAATCACGCAGTCCCACAAGACCTTTCACGCGGGCTTCGGCGGTGGCGTTGAGGTCAGGGCGCACCATACGGCTGTTTTCCCGGTAGTACACCTGCCCGTCTACAATGGCATAGGAATAGTTCTTCACATTGGGGTCGGCAGGAATGGAGGTGTCAATAGCTTCGCCTTCGCCCAGCTCCGGCAGCTCTGCCTCCTGATAAGTGCCATGAATATACTTCACCGCATCATGCAGCTGGTCGGAAAGCTCCAGTCCCTCGATAGGGTTCACGGTGTAGTCCATACCATGAGCAGTGCTTACCGGCTCCTGTCTGCCCAGCACCATTTCCGGGTGGTCGATAAAATACCGGTTGATGGCAAATCCGTCCTCCGTCTGTCCGGTTTGAGTCCATTCCGGCACGATGTCCAGCGGGCGGTCCCGTTTTTGGAGGAAGATGATGTCCGATACCACCTCGGCACCGGCATTCTTTTTGAACGCGTCATTAGGCAGACGGATAGCTCCCAGCATCTCGGCACGCTGGGCAAGATAGCGGCGCACGGTGGAATCCTTGGCGTCCATAGTATATCGGGAGGTTACAAAAGCCACCACGCCGCCGGGACGCACCTGGTCCAGTGCTTTGGCGAAAAAGTAGTTGTGAATACTGAAATTCAGCTTGTTGTAGGCTTTGTCATTGACCTGATACTGACCGAAAGGTACATTGCCGATGGCAAGGTCAAAGAAGTCACGCCTATCGGTGGTCTCAAAGCCACCTACTGTGATGTCCGCCTTGGGATAGAGCTGCTTTGCGATGCGCCCGGAAACAGGGTCCAGCTCCACGCCGTACAGACGGCTGTTTCGCATTTTCTCCGGCAGCATACCAAAGAAATTGCCCACACCCATAGACGGCTCCAGAATATTTCCGGTCTCAAATCCCATACGGTCCACCGCTTCATAGATGGCCTGAATGACCGTAGGGCTGGTGTAATGGGCGTTGAGGGTAGAGCTTCTGGCGGCGGCATATTCCTCCGGGGTCAGCAGTTCTTTTAGCTGGGCATACTCTAAAGCCCATGCCGGTTTCTCCGGGTCAAACGCATCAGAGAGACCGCCCCAGCCCACATATCGAGAAAGAACCTCCTGCTGTTCGGGGCTTGCCTGCTGTCCGGCAGCTTCCAGCTCTTTCAGCAAACGAATCGCATTGACATTTGCCTGGAACTTGGCTTTCGGACCGCCCACACCCAAATGCTCATCTGTAATGCGGAAGTTTTTTGCATTGCGGCGCAGGTTAGCCTTGTATTCCTCATAGGAGGCTTCCTCGGCAGCTTTGGCATTGGGAAAGGTCTGCCACTGGCCATTGACCTGAATGGAAACCGGGTGTTCGTCCAGCACTTCCTCAAAGGTTTTCTCCGGCTCAGTCACAGGGGCTGGCGGCTCCGGCTCCTCGATATGCAGTCGTTCCACCACCACATCATAAGGCAGATTGTTCTTATCGCCCGGATAGACGGCCATGGTCTCGGAATGGAAGGTCGGGGATTCGGTAGCCGGTTGGGGCTGTTCCTGTCCAAAACCGTCCTGCTGACGGGCATACATCCCGCGCAGCAAAGGCGCAACCTCATCCCAGCGGAAATACAGCATAGCCAGACGCTTTTCCTCTGCATCCATGACTTCCAGTTCTATGCCCTGTGCCGTGGTACGGTAATCGACAATATCGCCGGTCTCCAGATTCAGTGTCTCAATCTCACCGGAATAGGCTCTGCTCAGCCAGTAGGCGATCTCGCTGTTGCTCCTGCCGGATTGCAGCAGCGTGGAAATCTGCTTTTTATCCGCTTCATCCATCAGTCCATGAGCCAATACATCCCGCAAGTCCTGATCTGCCTTGTCCGGGTCAATAGGAAGAAACTCGGTATAGTAAGCATTGCGGCGGTCTGCCCGAAGCAGCTGCTCGAACTGTTCTTTGCGCTCTGCCCGGTAGATGGGATATACCATCCCGGTGGGCAGAAGCTGTACGGTGTCCTCCCGCAGCTCGGTGATCTGATAGGCGTCATCCTCGATATACACGGTATCGCCCACGGCATAGACCGGGGCGGCTGGGTCATAGGAGGTTCTTTGCGGAATTGGGCGGCGAACTGCGTCATATTCCTCATCGGAAATGGAAACTTCGGAAGTCTGCTCTGTCTCGGCATCTGCAATCTGCTCTGCATCTGACCTCACCTGTTGGATAAACGGATCATTGTCCAGTTTTTCCGGGTCTGCCACCTGGCCGTTGACAATCCCTCTTTCCTCCAGAGCTTCCCGGATGGCGATTGGGTCGATGTCGTCAAAACGGTCCTGTTCTTCTTCGGTATAGAACCGGTCCTCCTGAATGAGCTGGGCAAGCCTGCGCTGTACCTTCGGCCAGGGCAGCTGCGTTTCCTCCGGGCTGCCGGCACGGACAACGAACAGGCTGTTGCTGTTACTGCCGCCGTATTCCTGAGCCAGCCATGCGGCGGTATCTTTTTCTCTTGCATGGTCTTTCATATAGCGGACAACAGCGTGTTTACTCTCGATATTGCCGTTCCATGCACAAAGGACAGTATCAATATCTTCCTGAGAAAGAGGGCGCAGAAGCTCATGGAGCTTTGGATAGGTCTCGTCGATCACTTCCCGGTGCAGACGCTGACGGAACTCCGGCACATCCGAATAGAGTCGGATCAGCTCCATATCCTTAGAACCAAGAACCGCACGGCGCACAGCGGCATTGCCCTCGATGACAGCATTTTCACGGTCAGAATGCCCGCAGGCATTGCGGTATGCGGCATCCTCGGAAATAGCGGCAGTCACCACAGGCTTATACTGCTCAAACTGCTCCCGAAGGGTAGGCTTTGGCGTTTCTTTCTCCACCTCCGGCTGCTGTGTTTGAATGGCATCTTCTTCGGCCAGTTCCTTTTCAGACTGGATTTTGTCATACTGCGCCTGTTCCTGTTCGGTAAGATAGCGGTCTTTCTGGACAAGTGAGGTAATGCGCTTGGCAACCTTTTCCCAGTTCAAGTGAACATCCGGGCAGTCCTGCTTTTTATAGTGCAGTCCTTTCCCATCGTGATCTTCGCCGCTGTGTGTTGCACCGGACAAGGCATGAGAGCGTCCGCCAATGCCATACTCGTCTTTGAGGAATCTCACTTTCTCCTTATCCGTATGGTTTGCCATGAAAAACGCATAGATACGGCCTTTTCCACCGGCGAAACTGCTTCCGCCGGTCATGGCGGCGTCGATCTCATCCTCGGTAATAAAGTGCTGGACGGTTGGCACTTGGGAAAGCTCTGAAGAAAAGGTCCTGCGGGGCAGGTCAAGGTCCTTCAGGTTCTCCCAGATCTCCCTCGGTCTATGATAGTGAAAACGCAACAGGTCACGGTCCTGCTGATAGGCAGTCCAGAAGGCAGCGTATTCTTCCTTGAGGGTCTGGCGGAAAGCCGGTTCACTCAGCTGCTCCATCAGGTGGCGGGTCTCCTCCGGGAAACCATTGCCTTTGATCTCTGACAGGCAGGACAAATATCCGGCTTCTCTGGCATCCTCACTGAGATCGTGATACAGATACCAGAGCTTTTCTGCAAGGAGGGATCGTTCATAGCCTGCCACTTCTGCAAGCTCCACATTGGAGGCAAACTGGCCGCTCTCCAAAAGCTCCCCGATACGCTCTGCGGCGCTCTCCCAGGAAATGACCTGGGCAGACCTGTCATAACGGACAGACTTCCCGTGGGAAAGATGGATACCATCCTCGGCATACCATGCGCTCACACTGCCAAGGCCATTGCCGCCGTGGTACAGCGTTTTCAGTATCTCGGCAATCTCAGCGGTGGTTTTCTGCTTTTCAAAGGCTGCAACCACACGCTCCCTTTGACGGTCTGTATTGCCGCCCAAACGCAGCACATGGTCGATGTCATTTTGGGCAAAAGAAAAAGCAGAGGATGTATGCGCTACATTCTCTGCTTCATCTATGGATTGGATCTGTTCCGCTTCGGAGAGGAACAGGTTTAGAGTCAGCTGTTGATAAGCTCCGTCATCAGGATTTCCTCGGCCTGAGCTTTGCAGGTGTTCATCAGCCCCACCCACTTCATGGGATCGCTGGCTTTCAGTTCCTCGGTGGCTCCCGCTTCCTTCGTCAGCTGGGGCATCATCTGCTCCAGTCTGCTCTGGGCGGTCTCGTCGATCTCCAGAAGGTGCGGGTACAGCTTCTCGCTCAGCAACATCTGGTTGTAGAGGATGGGACGATGTTCCTTCAGGTAGGTTTTCCTCATCCTGCCGTACTTGCCCAGGGGTTTCTCCGGCTGCTGGCTCAGCTTCAGGTCGGGAATCAGATAGTCTCCGTTCTGGATATAGGTCATGGGATTGTTCATCTTGTTTGCTCCTTTCTTGGTTGGCTTCGCGCTCTGCATTTCGGACGGTAACGCCGATCTGCCGCAGCACCTGCTGGTTGATCTGGCTGACCGCTGTTCCCAGCGCCCCGATGGTGGACGGGGTGTTGAAATCAAAGATCGCCATGAAATCTTCGTGGTCGAAGTAGCGTTCCGGCTCCAGTCCACAGCGGGACATCAAAGCGTAAGTGATACTGACGGTGGCTGCTGCCTTGAACTGTACTCCGATGTTAAACTCATCATATTCCTCCAAAAAGGAACCGTCAACGATATAGAAGAAGTCCTGCTGATGCTCCGTCCAGTATTCCTCAGCCAGTTTTCCGGCTACCTCGGTGAGCTGTCCGGCAAGGTCATCACCGGAAACATCATAGGTGCGCTCAAGCATGGCCTGCACCGAATCCAGATGGCGCTCCTCCAGCTGCCACAGCCAGGGAGTGCGGGAATGTTCACGGGTTCCGGTGTCGGAAATATCAAAAACATAGCGCAGGCGGGGCCTGTCCCCGGAATCGTCCACCAGAGCAATTCCCTTGGAGCCGCGCCTTACATACCGGCCCATCTTTTCATTCCACAAATCGTACTCTGCACAGGCGGTGGCGTCCGGACGCTGGGCGTAGATCATCAACTGCTCATGGAACGGGTACTTGTAAAGGCGGGAAGCAGTGGTGAGAAACCCTGCCCATTCCTGCCAGCTCCCCGTGAGCTGCGTTGTCACCTTCTCCGCCATCTGTGCATATAGTTCAGCTTTGGTTGGCATAGTGTTCTGTCCTCCTTTCAGTTTTGGGGTAAAAAGGTGGGGTGGCATATTGCCACCCCATCCCTGCGATTATGGTGTTTACTGGTCAAAATCCGGATACAACTCCAGCTCGGCAAACTCGGCATCACTCATGGCCTGGAGCTTGCCCAGTGCGCTGTCTGTCAACTCCCGCAGCTCGGTTTCCTCCGGGGCCAGCTCGCCGCGCATCTCACGCAGGCTGTCGATCAGTCCGGTGCGGCTGCCGGTATTGTAAATGCACATCAGGTTCATTTCCTCAAAAGTAAAGTTTCCCATATCAAATCTCCCTTTCCGCACTCTTTTTTGGCGCTATCTTTTTGTGTTCTGCCTTGGGCTGGCTTTTCAGCTGCTCCATGACGGACTTTTTCTTTTCCCGTTCCTCCCGATGGGCAGCGGCAGCCAAATCCATGAGGGAAATGGGCTGACCGTTGCGGGCCTGCTGTTCCAGCTCTGCCACCGTAGGCTCTTTTGCGCCATTGTTGATGATACCGTCGATCATGCCGTAATCGTCCTCCACGGCCATCTCCGCATTTTTCAGCGGATTTTCCGGCAGGAATCCGGGGATCTGGGTAAAACCAACACTGTCACAGTAATGACAGGATACCTTACCGTCCTGCTTGATCGCAACGATGTCACTGACACTCATAGAAGGACTGTGAAAATCCGCCGGCTTTTGCAGATTAAACTGCTCATATAGTTTTTCCAGCTGCTCCGGTACCGTGCCAGACTCCCTCAGCGGAGCTGTGTAAATGAGGTCATAATTGCTGCGGTCTATGGAAATGTCATGGGACTTTAACCAATCCAGATTCATAAAGCGCACATTCTGCGGATCGTCACGGCTCACCTGATAGATAGCAAAGCAATCTCTGTTCTGGGATAGAAATGCCTGTTCGCGTTCCTGCTGATGTTCCTGACGCTCCATGACCTTTTCGTGGAACTGAGGGCTTTTCTCCCATTCCTCACGGTCCACGCCAAAAAGACCGCCATGATCCATGATTTCCTGCGGGTCAAACACCATGCTCTCCGTATTGTCCTCATGCAGCACATAGACGGTCAAACCAGCGGCATCCAGTTCCAGCGCCCGTTCTCTGGTGACAGGGAGCATCCCATCATAGAAGTAGCCGTATTCCTGCATATCCGGTGTGGATACCTGCTCATCCGGCATGGGGTATTCATCCAGTGCCTGCTCCTGTGCTTCCGGCAGCTGGGAAGAAGCAGCCATCTGACTGACCTCTGCCTGCATCTGCTGGTAGGCAGCTTCCTGCAAGGTCTCAATCATGGACAACGGTGCGTATTTTACCGAGTCTCTGCCCAAATCGTTGTCATCACAAATCTGGAGAACTGCCTTCATGCGGGAAATCTCCGGCATATCCAGCTGACCACCATCCAGCTCTTTCATGGACGCGGCATCGTAAAGGGTATAGTCCCAGCCGCTGTCACAGGACTGGATATGAAGATAGGTGGCATCGTCAATCAGAAACAAAGCCTCCTGCTGGTTGGCATCCGCCCCCAGCACTTCCATTTCCGGCATTGCCGCAGCCAGTTCCTTTACCGCTTTTTGCACCAGAGGATTATCACGGTAATAGTCGATTGCCTGGATGGTGTCCAGGTCAATGGTCTGGCCGGTCAAAATCGGAAAAGGTCCTTCATAGTCGCTTCCGTCTTTCAGCTCAAAACCAATGCCCTTTATCCCGTTCATTCGCTCTGCTGGAATCTCCTGATAAATGCGGACAGCTTCCTCCAAAGACAGGTTATCGTGGTATTCTCCGAGGTTTGGAAATTCCATGCACTCTGCTACATAGTAGGTCAGATCGCCGGTCGGCAGCCTATCAGATACCTTAATGGCATCTGCTGGCTGCTCTATCGGGGCGGTTTCCGGCTCTACCTTTGCATGAGGGTCGATTCCACGCTCTTTGCAGATTTCCTTATAGTGGCGCTCAATGTCGGAGATCAAAGTGCCGGAGGTTTTGTTGATGGTCTCCAAACTGGCTCTCAACTCTTTCAGTTCCTTGCCCTGACTCCAACTGGCAATATAGCCAAAGCTATTTTCTCCAGTCTCGATGCCAAAATATTTGCAGACTGCATAGGAGATGCTTTCAGCCTCCACTTCTTCCGTGTGACGGTTTTTGATTGCCTGTTTTTCTGCGGTTGCATCTTCCTCAACTGCAAGACGCCATTCAAACTGATTTTCGTCCACATAACGCCAATCCATATCAGAAGCAAACTGTTCGGCTTCTTTTTCTGTGGCAAAATCCAACTTGAAATCATGTTTGGTTCCACCTTCACTCTCCTGCACAACCTTCCATGACGGTAGCATTTCATATTTTTTAGGGTCATGGAGCTTGCTGTGGGCAATCTCATGAACCGTGGCCGAAACTGTCTGCACCTCACTCATGCCCTGACGAATGGCAATTTTCTGATGATCAGCAGAAAAATAGCCGTCCGTATCAGCAGCCATTGCTTCAAAAGTAATCGGCACCGGTGCGCTGCGGCGCAGGGCCTCCATGAATGCCTCATAATTTGGCACATTGCCGGAAAGGGAGGAAGCAAGCTCCGGCAAAGGTTTCCCGTCGGTCTGACTCACATCAAAAACCTTGACCGGGCGAAACATGGGGATCTCGATTTCTTTTTCCTCTGTAACGATCTTTCCGTCTTTATCCAAAATCGGAGCCTTGGTATCCGGGTCCAGCTTCTGCTCCTCGATTTTCTTCTTATACGGTGTCGGGGCAATGATGGTAATGCCATGCTCGCCCTTTTTTACATGACGCTCAAACTGGTCTTTCCACTTATTGTATCCGGCTACCAAAGTGGCGTCCGGCTTCTGCATATAGATGAGCATGGTGTTGTTTACCGAATAGCGGTGAAATCGGGACATGACGGACAGATAACGCATATACTTTTCGCTTTCAAACAGTTCTTTGATGCCCTGCTCGATACCATCCGTGATTTCCATTAGCCGTTCTCGGTTGGTGGGTTTATTCTCAGCCATGATTTTCAATCTCCTTTCCAAGTGTGTGATTTCTGCTGTGTGTTCTGCAATCCATGCCTTTTGTTCTTCTTCACTTTCATAAAGAAAAAGGTCCAGCAGGTACTCTACATAGGTTTTCTTCTGGATTGCTTCCACAAAGCGGGGGTGCGGTTCTTCCTCCAGTGTCCTGGGAGAACGGTCGGCTTCCCATTTTTTCAGCAGATAGTAGTAATCGGACAGTACGCGATAACAGCGCTGTCGATCCTCCCGAAACTTCTGTGCCTCGGTTTTTTGCCGGACATATCTCCTGCGGGGCGGGGCCTGACTGTCATAGATCAGGCCAAAGTCCTGTGCCAGTTTCTCCGCCGCTTCTTTTGGGGAGAGATCAAAGAGCTTTGCGGTAAAGTCGATCACATCCCCATCTTCACCGCATCCAAAGCAGTGGAATCGCTGGTCTACCTTCATGCTGGGGTTCTTATCATCGTGGAAGGGACAGCAGGCCATGCCAGTTCGACTGACTTTTATCCCATAAAACTCTGCCGCTTCTCTGGTGCTGACCGACTGCTTGACTGCTTCAAATACATTCTCTGCCATGTGCCTTTAACTGCTGGACTTTCTCACAGGGGGCTGGTATCCGGCAGCTTTCGCACGCTCACTGGCAGCTTTGCGGCGTTCTGCGCTGTATGGCTCCCTGACTGATACACATCGCTTGGGGACGGTAAAGTTATGGGCGTCCTTTCGGGTGATCTGGTCGGGGTGCTTTTTTGCCAGCAGTTCCAGCTTCTCCATCAGATGGGGATCGTGGGTGTAGACCTCAGCCATTGGTTCTGCCTGGTTATAGAGGAGAATGGTTTCCCGTTCCACTAAAGAGAGCTTCATCGGCTGCCTCCTTTCCGCTGGTCAAATTCCAGCTTGAAGTTGGCATACTGTCCATCGTCCTCCAAAACCACAGTGGCATCGTAGGTCTTGCCGGTTTTCTCCGAATATAGCCCCGTCACACGGACACAGCCATCGTTCAGCAGCGCAGACACCACAGCTTTGGTCGGCTCTTTTTTCTTGGCAGCCCACCATTTGTTGTTTTTCCAGATTGCAAATCTGCAAGAATCATTCTGACAGAAGAAGCCTTTTTGCAGTTCTGCAACTTCACCGCCGCAGCGAGGGCATTTGCCCACCACCTCACGGGGCGGAGTGAACAGGTACTCGGTTCCCTTGATGACCTGATAAGTTCCCACCAGATCTTTCAGCATGGCACTGATGCCGTCTAAAAACTCCTCCGGGGCAAGCTGCCCGCGCTCGATCTCGCCCAGGCGGTACTCCCACTCGGCAGTCAGAAGCGGCGATTGCAGTTGTTCCGGCAGCACTGTGATAAGGGAAACTGCATCGTGGGAAGGGAGAAGCTGCACCGTTTTCCTGCTCTTTTTTCGTTCCAGAAAACCGGCAGATACCAGCTTTTCCAAAATACCGGCACGGGTGGCCGGTGTCCCCAGACCTTTTCGTTCGCCATCCTCCGGCATATCCTCTTTTCCGGCAGTCTCCATCGCGGACAATAGGGTGTCCTCCGTAAAGTGCTGGGGCGGACTGCTTTTGCCTTCTTTGACGATTACAGTAGCAACCGAAAGGGTCTGTCCTTCGGTCAGCTCCGGCAGGGCTTTCTCTGCGCCCTCTTTTTTCGGCTCTGCATCCTTCATTTTGGCACGGTAAGCGTCCTCCAGTGCTTTCCATCCGGGGTGCTTCACCGTTTTTCCTTTTGTGGTAAACTCCCCACCGGCACACGCTGCAATCACAACGGTTTCCGAATAGATATGGGGCTGGGCCACGGCACACAGCAGACGCAGGGATACCAGCTCCAGCACCGCCTTTTCTCCCGCAGGAAGGGCAGAAAGGTCTGCATCCTTGAAATTTCTGGTAGGGATTACTGCGTGGTGGTCAGTTACTTTCTTATCGTTGATGACCGTATGCGGATCACAGGTAATGGCGATTTCTTTGCAAAACGGCATGGCGTTGGCAACCAGGTTCACCAGCACCGGCAGGCTGTCTGCCATATCACCGGTCAGATAGCGGCTGTCAGTACGGGGATAGGTGCAGAGCTTCTTTTCATACAGGCTTTGCAGATAGTCCAGGGTCTGCTGGGCTGTAAATCCAAGCAGGCGGTTGGCATCTCTTTGCAGAGTAGTCAGGTCATAGAGGGCAGGCGGCTTTTCAGACTTTTCCTTGCACTCCACCTTTTTGATCGTGACAGCTGCACCCTGACAGGTTTCTTTCAGCTGCTCAGCAGCGGCCTTATCCGCCATGCGCTCCCCAGATACGGTAAGACCGGGCAGCTCCAGCGCCACGGTATAAAAGGGAATCGGCTGAAAGGTGTCGATCTCAGCTTCTCGCTGAACAATAAGCGCCAGCGTCGGGGACATCACGCGCCCGATGTTGAGGGTTCGGTGATACAGCACGGAAAAAAGCCTTGTCGCATTGATCCCCACCAGCCAGTCGGCCTTGGCACGGCAGAGGGCAGCATCCCGAAGTCCGTCATAATCCGCACCGGGGCGTAGGTTTGCAAAGCCTTCCCTTATGGCAGAGTCCTCCATCGAAGAAATCCAGAGCCTTTTCATAGGCTTTTGACAGTCTGCCAGCTCATAGACGCTGCGGAAGATCAGCTCACCCTCGCGTCCGGCATCACAGGCATTTACCACTTCCGTCACATCCGGGGCATTCATCAGCTTTTTGAGAATATCAAACTGCTTTTTCTTATCTTTTCCCACCACCATCTGCCAATGTTCCGGCAGGATAGGCAGATCATCATATCGCCACTTGGCATACTTTGGGTCATAGCTGTCTGCATCCGCAAGACCGGCCAGGTGGCCCACGCACCAGCTGACACGCCAACCGTTGCCCTCCAGATACCCGTCCTTACGGACGGTTGCGCCGATCACCGCCGCCAAATTCTGGGCAACTGATGGTTTTTCGGCAATTACCAATTTATGTTGAGCCATGATGGTTCCTCCTCTCTTTGAGCCATCGGGACATTTCCCGGTGACAGATACCTACGCAGGGTCTTCCATAATTCCCGCAACCATAGCAGGGGTGGCTGTGGGGTAAAGAAGGAGGACGGGAAGTTTCCTTCCCGCCCTCCGGCCTGCGTGTCATCATGCGTTCATAGGGACTGTCTGTGAAACGGGTCATTTCACGCTGTCCTCGTCATCTTCTTCTGCGCTGCCCCCGTCAGCGTCAGGCTCGTCCGACTCCTCATCCTCGGTTTCCCATTCCTCGGAATCTTCCTCGCCATAATCATAATCGTCCAGACTGTCATTGCCCTTGGTCTTAGGCTTATTCTTAACGAGCTTCGAGTAGGCAAATACGCCACCGCCACCAAGCAGAGCCAGCAAAAGGGCCAGCGCAGCCGGGTTCAATCCGGCAGGCTTCTCTTTTTCCGGCTCCGATGTTTCTGCCGGAGGTTCCGGTGCTTTGCCCGTACATTTACTCTTATCAGTTGCGCAGACCGGGCAGGCCGTATTGACTGCCCCTGCTTCACATTTTGTTGAACAGCTGCATACCGCAGGCATCTCCTCTTTGGGTTTTCCATCTTCCATCAGCGCCGCAAGGTCTGCATCGTCCACCTGATTCAGAAAGTGAACAGCAGTCTCCTTGTCCTCATTCGCCCTATCAATCAGGATGTAAAAGTAATTTCCAGCTTTGGTCGTAACAGTAATAAGCTGCTTATTGCCTCCAAAATCATCCACCAATGCCGCATTCCCCTCCGGTGTAAGTGCCGGTGCCGGTTCTGTTTCTTCCACAATCACATTGCTGTCATTGGTAGAATCCTCTGCCGGTGCCGCCGGTGCCGGTTCTGACCCCTGTGCGAAAGCAGGGATCGTAAAGCCAAATACCACAACCATTGTCAGGCAAAGGGCGGAAAGTGTTTTGCAAATTCTTTTATTCTTCATAAGCGGTAACCTCCTGATTATTTGATTCCGACAGTGCTGTATCTCTGCCGTGGTTCATTCCACCGGAAAGCATAGCGTTCAGCTGTGCTGGAGTCATGCGTAACGCACGAACCATCTGAACGATTTCCAGATTCTCTGCCTCCGTTTTCTGTGCTTCCAGGGTCTTGAGCTTTTCCTGATATTCCGCAATCTTCTCACGGGTTTTCTCAATTTCCTGGTCGATACGTTCAATTTTGTTTTTTGCCATAACCGTTCACTCCTTTCCACAAAGTCTGTTACCAGTTCATCAGGCCGTAGCCCTTAATACTTTGATAATTCAGGTCATAACTTTTGATCTTGCAGGCATCGCCGGAATTTCCCTCCACGGTATAAACACGGCTGCCATCCGTACCGATCACGATACCCACATGGTCTGCTGTCCCATCCAAATCCCAATCAAAGAAAATTGCATCTCCGGGAGCCAGATTGTTATAGCCTCTTGCACCCCATTGTCCATGAGACTGGAACCACGGAACGCCCTGCCACTCACAGCCTGCAAAGCGCGGTTCACTTTTTCCAGCCTGGTTATAACACCAGGATACAAAGCAGGCGCACCACTCCACGCGGCTGTCAAAGCCATACCAGCTCCAATAAGGATAGCCGCCCACATTGCCGACCTGACGCTTGGCCAGCTCCACCAACTGCGGATTTCCGGGACGGGTTCCATTTACAAACTGTACACCGGTCAAGTCCTCGGAATTGCTCATGTCAGGGGAACCACCGCCAAACAACAGCGGCTTATTGCCCATGGTCTGCCGGTAAACCTGATACATTTCCATCTGCTCCGGGGTCAGTAACTCCGACGCCACAGCGGAAATGGGCTTGCTGGTGAGTTTCACATTCAAAATGTAATACTCATAGGGGACTTCTTCTGAGGTGGTCTCGCCGGTCTCCGGGTCGGTGGAGGTCTCCGTGCGGTAGCGAATCTCCACTTCCTCAGTAAGCGTCAGCTGATACTGTGCTGCAAACACACGCGCCAGCTCTGCCTGAGCGCTCTGCTGGGTGTAACCTTGCAAGACGGCAGACAGAAATGCTGCCAGCTCATGAGGGTCATGGCCGATCATACCAAGGTCATAGCGATACTCGTCATACCCTGGGTGGCTGCTTTCAATGTTGTCGATTTCCTCCTGCAACTGGACTTCTCTGGCTGCATAATCTGCCTCCACTGCCAGCATTTCCGGGTCATCCGACGGATAAGTGGTGCCGGAGAGAACGGAACCAATGCTCTGCGCCATCATGGAGCAGGAGGACATGGTATTCATCAGCATACAGGTAATGAGGAACAAAACCCCTGCCATCAGGAAACCCTTCTTGTGGCGCACGACGAACGCCCCTGCCTGCTGTGCCTTTTCTTTCACCGTCCTTGCGGCTTTTCCGGTTTTGGACGCAGCCTGGGCGGTATTTCCGGCAGTCTGACCGGCGTGTTTGGCGGCGGCATACTGCCTTTTGATGGCCTGCTTTTGCTGCCAGCGGGAAAGCGGATTGCTGGCAAACTGGGGATTTTCCTGCAAAGATTTCTGGTACAGAACATTTACATTTGCCTTTTCCAGTTGGCGCTCTGCCTGTGCTGCTTTGCGGTACGGCTTCAGCTTGTGGCTGCGATAGCCCTCCCGCACCAGATAAGCGCCGGTCTCCACCGCCTCCTCGGACTTGTGGGCGCTTTCCACGCCCACATTGTCCTGCTCTGTTTCCCGGATCTCTTTGTGGAGCTTGCCCGCAACCAGATGGATGGGAGCTTCCCTGACTCCTTGAGAAACTTTGGAAGGTGGCTTTTTCTTGTCCTCAAAGGTCAGCTTCGAGGTCTTTTTTCCGGTATCCGGGTCAATGACCGTCTGCCTGACCTTTTTCTTTGGGATATTGGCCTGCGCCTTATCTGCTCTGGCCGCAGCTTTCTCCGCTTTACGGATCGGCTTTTCCAGTGCAGGATCAGACCGTTCCTCATCAGTAAAGCGCAGGCGCGGCTCTTTATTCAAACCATTCTCCCAGCATGAGGGAGGACATCATGTAGTGCAGCTCTGCATAAATGGCCATTCCCACAGGATCGTTGAACATACAGCCGGACAGGTAGGCATAAAACTGTGCCACCACATCGGACAGGATCTTCGCCTCTGTTCCTTCCAGAATCAGGCCGCCCATACCTTCTTTAGCACGAATGGCGCTCCAGACCTCTGCCAGACGGAGAAGCCCCACCTGACCGGTCTCATTCAGTTCGGCTGCCTGATCTGCCGCCGTGCGGCACTCACTTACCGCATCGGCCATGACCGTAAGCAGCTGGCTGCGCTGGGCATTTACCGCCCTGTCAAAAAACATCAGCGGGTTTTTATTCAAAATGTTGGGGTTCATAATCATTCATCCTCCTTTTTCAATTCTTGAGGTTTGGTGGTCATAATGCGGTAAAGCTCGGTATTCTTCGGGAAGTGATCCACGAAAGGCAGGATTGTATAGCCATAAAACAGCAGGCCCTCGCCCTCACCGGAGTGGGTCACATAAGATAATTGGTGTGTGGAAATCCCCAGTTGCTTCGCCAAAATCTGACGGTCTCCGCCTGCCTGGTTGAGCATATACACGAAGTCGGAATTTTCAAAGATATTTTCCACCTCGCGGCTGCTCAAAAGGTCTTTGACATTCTGGGTGATACCTGTCGGAATACCGCCCCATTTTCTGAATCGCTTCCAGATTTCCACCGTATAGGCGGCGGTCTGCTCCTCCTTCAAAAGCAGGTGCATCTCGTCAATGTAGTAACGGGTGGACTTGTGGGCGGCACGGTTAATGGTAACGCGGTTCCACACCTGATCCTGTACCACCAGCATACCGATTTTCTTGAGCTGCTTGCCCAGTTCCTTGATGTCATAGCAGACAATCCGGTTATCAATGTCCACATTGCTCTGATGATTGAACACATTCAAAGAACCCGTTACATAGATTTCCAATGCCGTTGCAATGTACTGAGCTTCTTTTTCTTCCTGCTCCCGCAGCAAGTTATAAAGGTCCTCCAAAATCGGCATATTCTCCGGCTTTGGGTCATTGAGATATTCGTTGTAAACCAGCCGTACACAACGGTCAATAATGGTTTTCTGCACCGGCTGCAAGCCCTCCTTACCGCCCACGATCAGCTCACACAAGCTGAGGATAAAGTCAGACTTGAGTGACAGCGGGCTTTCATCATCCGAATAGTCCAGATTCAGATCCATCGGATTGATATAGTTGGTTGAAGTAGGTGAAATCTTGATGACCTGCCCATGCAGACGCTCAACAAGAGGTGCGTACTCCGCTTCCGGGTCACAGATAATAACATCATCACTGGTAAGCAAAAAGCAGTTGGCAATTTCTCGTTTTGCGCTGAAGGACTTACCGGAACCCGGCGTACCCAGAATCAGGCCGTTGGGGTTTTTCAGCAGCTTTCTGTCCACCATAATGAGGTTGTTTGACAGAGCATTGATGCCGTAGTACAGGGCTTCTTTCCCGTTCTGGAACAGTTCCTGCGTAGTAAAGGGCACAAAGATAGCTGTGGAACTGGTGGTCAGTCCTCGCTGAATCTCAATCTGATTGAGACCCAGAGGCAGACAGCTCATCAGCCCTTCTTCCTGCTGGAAGTCCAGCCTGGTCAGCTGACAGTTATACTTCTGGGCAATAGAGCCTGCCTGAAAGATGTTGTTGCCAAGCTGACGGGGATTGTCCGCTGTGTTCAGCACCAGAAAGGTCAAAAGGAACATTCTCTCGTTGCGGCTCTGCAAATCCTGCAAGAGTTTTTTCGCTTCACTGCCGTAGGTAGCAAGGTCAGATGGAATGATGTCCATGTCGTATCCGGCACGGACTGCTTTTTTCTGTTCCTCGATCTTGCTGCGGTCCAGGTCGGTAATCTTCCGCTTTACCGTTTTGATGGCTTTCACCTGATCCACCGACTGAATGTGCATACTCACAATGAGCGAGCTTTCCATATCCAGAAAATCAGCCAGCAAACGGTCATTCAGTTCCGGTGCGAGAATCTGCAAAAAAGAAACAGTCCCGTATTTCTTACCCATACGGAACTGCTTGCCGGTGCGGAACTCAAAGGAGCTTGGTGCAATAAAATCCTTTGTGGACAGACCGGAAGGAGCCAGCCAGTCCCATTCAAACTGAAACGGGAGTTGTTCATCCATGTGGAATACCGCATGAAGCTGAAAAAGCCTTTCTTTACCGTCCAGCGTTCTGGCAGCTACACCAAGACGCTTGAAGTTATTAAGTATATCGGTCTCAATACGCTCCAGACGGGGCTTGGCGGCTTTGATGCTGTCCGCGTCGATACCAAAGGTCAGGTATTTGGTCTTGATGAGACCGTTGTTACCTCTGGCCAGCTGATTTTGCAGCATTGTGGTGTATTCCTCGCGGATACTGTCAAAGGCATCCCCCTGGGGCGGGATGGAAATGGAGTTAGCAAAGGTCTCCTCCGATGCCGCAAGGTTCAAAAAAGACAGCTGGAAATGAATCGAGCTGTCAAAATAATTGAGGAAATCACACCACCCCTCAAAGATTGCCGTCTTATCTTCGTTTTGGGAGAGCTGATAGTTGATGTCCTGAAACTGGATGGTCTTTGTGTAGTGACTGTCCGATACGCGGCAGATTCCATCCGGCCACATCCGTTCATAAGGGATACTGTCCTGCGCAGATTTTCCTTTTTTGTCCGTGCGGTTGGCGCGGGCAATGGCCGCTTCGATCTGCTTCTTATCGGCGCGGGACAGCTTTTTCTTTGTCTTTACCGGCTGCACAGTTTTTTCCTCGGTTTTTCCGAACATCCGATGCAGCCATTTTTTTATTGCGGTGAACAATGTCATACACCTCCTTATCGAGCATTTCCTGCCGCTTTAATACGGCATAAAAGTTATTGGTCTGGTAGGGACGCTGCTTGGGACGGATCACAGCTACTTTGAGAATGTTGCCCACGATCTTTTCCAGGGGCTGTCCATGCTTTTCGTACATAGCCAGCATAAAGAAGGGCAGCATAACCAGCATCATACACATAGCCGCTACACTGTTTCCGGTAGGTTTTCTGAGCAAAAAGAAAAGCGGTACGCCAATAAGCGCTCCGCCCGTAAAGCAGATAAGCTGCCGCTTGGTCAGATTGAACATGACCTTTGTTTTGACTTTTGTTAAGTCCTTGGGTACGGGTACATAAGCCAATGTGGAAACCTCCTTCCGTTTTAGTGTGCCTGAAAGACTGATTTGGCGAGACTGCCGGTTTTGAACAGCGTAAAACATAGCAGTACGGTGTAGCCCACGCAGCTCCAGATTGCCATGATGATGTCATCTTCCAGAGCGATGTTCTGCACCAGCACAGCATAAATTGCCACGCAGACGATAATGAGAAACGCCTGAAAGCCCAGTGCCAGCAGGGATCGGAGGTAATTCTGTCCCATACCGCCCCATTCTTTGCCCATCATTGCAGCCATTGGAACGGGAGCCACCGAAGTTACAAGGTAGATCTCAATCATACGGCCATAAATAACGATAAAGATACAGATATACAACGCCCACATGGTAATGCCAATAAAGAGGGATTGGAACCACAGTCCGAACAGCGGTCCCAAATCCATTTCCATCAGCCTCGGTTCCAGATCGGTCATAACTGAGGAAATGTCAATGGACGCATCCGAATTGATAATCCCTGCCGCCTGCGCCACCACGCTCTGCGCCATATCAAAGACGCCCATCACGATATTCCATGTGTTTGTGACAATGAGGATGGCGGCAGCTGATTTGAACACCCACTTGAAAATCATCCAGGTATCCACATCATGCAGGTTGTTCTTGTCTGCAATCATCTGGATCAGGTCTACGGTCATAACGATAGCCAGGATCACACCTGCAATCGGCACCATGATGGAGTTTGACAGATTCTCAATCATATTGAAAATACTGCCATTCCATCCCTGTGGGGTCTGTCCTACCTGTACGGATATATCCGCGACCTGTTGGTTTACGCTGTCAAACATCCCCGAAAGGTTGCTCATAATACCGCCCACCAGCATTTCTTTCAGCCAATTTGTCAGGGCTTCAAGTAAGAAATCCATACGGTGTCAACCTCCTTTCCGCCGCCCCCCGCAGAGCTGCGGGAGCGGCAAGGATTTCATGCAGGAACGCTTAGACAGAGAACAGCCCGGAGAGCAGAGGTACAAGAACCATACCAACAACGGCTACACCAGCACCGGCCATAAGCTGCTTCATGCCCTGAGATTTAGCGCCAG
>OHYL01000395.1_pt1 | contig 21631 bp, 13 predicted proteins | sample 1580261 | NCBI WGS metagenome assembly OHYL01 (sample SAMEA3882548, study PRJEB24775) | human gut metagenome | biome: human-associated habitat; feature: intestine environment; material: feces | place: Netherlands | collected 2009/2010 | reverse complement strand
GTTCGGGCAGAGCGGGCGCGATTCGGGCAAATAACTCGGGGTCGTTGTCGACCGGCGGATAGCCCTCAGCAAAGTCGAGATCGTACGTGCAGCCCGTTGCAGCGCACGCCTCGTCGAGTACACGGCGCACGCCCTCGCGCGCACGGTCGAACATAGCGTCTGTAAACACGCGCAAGCTACCAGCAACATGGGCCTCCCCCGCCACCGCATTGCAGACGGTACCGGCCTGCAGCAGACCAAACTTGCCGATACAGGGCTCGTCGGTGCCCAGCTCGTCCATCAGTTCGCGCTCGGCAACCAAAAACTTCGCCGCCGCCAACGCGGCATCGTGCGACTCCTCAACCGGCACACCATAAGTCTTAGCGATATGGTTGCTCGTCCCGTGAATATGAATGTGTGTCTCACTCGAACGCGCCAGCAGCGGACCGGAACAACTCGCCAACGTGCCGGCAGGCAGATCGGGCCACACATGGAAGCCAAAAATGCGGTCAGCCCCATAGCGCTCGAACACACCGCTCTCGCATACCGTCTTGGCACCACCGGTCGTTTCCTCGGCCGGCTGGAACACAAAGAGCACGTTGCGCCTCATGGCGCCCGGCTGCTCGCGAATCGTACGGTTGACATACGTCGCGGCGGCAAGTGCCATGGCCATGTGTCCGTCATGTCCGCAAGCGTGCATCTTGCCGGGATGGGTCGAGGCAAAGGCCGCTCCCGTCGCCTCCGCGATGGGCAGCGCATCCATATCGGCGCGAATCGCTGTGGCATGCGCGGCACCAACGCCGGCGTCGAAGAAAGCGCAGACGCAGCTGGGGCACGGATGGGTCACTTCGCAGGTGAGTGGTGCCAACACACCCTCGATATAAGCAATGGTTTGCGGAAGATCGAAATCGAGCTCCGGAATGCGATGGAGATCGCGGCGATAGCGACGGAGTTCTTGGAGCTCGGTCATAAAGGTTCCTTTCATAGGTGCGCGCCAGTTGCCATCTTATTGTGCCGCAAGATTGCCACACCCTTATTTCCAGCATATCCCTGCATTTTTTAAACGTTATATACGAATACTCTTGTTTGGTAAAGTGCAACGTGATAGGGTCGTTACCACTTGATAGAGGCGCGGGCACGAAGATCCGCGGGCGAGCCGGCAGGCTTTGACCCCGCGGGGAGGCGAAACCCGCCGAACTGGGTTTTTCGGGCACGAACAACCTGGTGGGCCTGCGGGAAACACCCGCAGGACTGTCTGCAGCAATGCGGGAGCGCTATCCGGACATTGGGTCCACGCTATGCGGATTCGATGCGCCGATGGCGCCGTCTGGATAGCGAGGTTTACGGGACATGGCATTGACCCCCAACGAGGCATATGCGGCCAAGCAGCCGTTTGTGGACAAGGAGACGCTCGAGCATATCGTCGAGCAGTTTCCCACGCCGTTTCATCTATACGACGAGGCGGGCATCCGCCGCAACATGCAGGAAGTGCGCGACGCCTTTGCATGGAACCCGAGCTTTAAGGAGTACTTTGCCGTCAAGGCCAATCCCAACCCGGCGCTCATCTCCATTCTCAACGAATACGGCTGCGGCTGCGATTGCTCGAGCTATACCGAGCTTATGATCGCCCGCTCGCTGGGCATCACGGGACACGACATCATGTTCTCTTCCAACGACACGCCGGCTGCCGACTTTGAGCTCGCCAACAAGCTGGGCGCCATCGTCAACTTTGACGACATCAGCCACATCGAATTCTTTGAGCGCGTTGCGGGGCCCATCCCCAAGACGGTCAGCTGCCGCTTTAATCCGGGCGGCCTGTTCCAGCTCTCCAACGGCATCATGGATAACCCCGGCGACTCCAAATACGGCATGACCACCGAGCAGCTCTTCGAGGCCTTCCACATGCTCAAGGCCAAGGGCGCCGAGGACTTTGGCATCCACGCATTCCTTGCCAGCAACACCGTCACCAACGACTACTACCCCAAGCTTGCGCGCATCCTCTTTGAGCTTGCCGTGCGCTTGGAGCGCGAGACCGGCGCACATGTCGCCTTCATCAATCTGTCCGGCGGTGTGGGTATCCCCTACCTGCCCGAGCAGCAGGCTAACGACATTCACGCCATCGGTGAGGGCGTACACGCAGCCTACGACGAGATTCTGGTCCCCGCCGGCATGGGCGATGTGGCGATCTGCACCGAGATGGGTCGCTTTATGATGGGCCCCTACGGATGCCTGGTCACCAAGGCCATCCACGAGAAGCAGATCTACAAGGACTATATCGGCGTGGACGCCAGTGCCGTCGATCTGATTCGTCCTGCCATGTATGGCGCTTACCACCACATTACGGTGATGGGCCAGCCGGGTGGCGACGACAAGACCACAGCGCCCGTCACGGACACCTACGACATCACGGGCAATCTGTGCGAGAACAACGACAAGTTCGCCATCGATCGCGAGCTGCCGCATATCGACATGGGCGACCTGCTTGTGATCCACGATACCGGCGCGCATGGCTACTCCATGGGCTACAACTACAACGGCCGTCTGCGCTCCGCCGAGGTGCTGCTGCGCCCCAATGGCTCGGCCGACCTCATCCGCCGCGCCGAGCGCCCGGGCGATTACTTTGCCACGCTCGACGTGCTGCCGAGCGGCCGAGAGCTGCTGGCCAAGTCGCGCGCCGAAAGTGCCCGCCGTCGCGCCCAAGACGAGCGCCTGGCAGTCGCCGCCCAATGGAACAAACGCATCCAGATCGCGGACGCGAAGGAGAAGAACATGGACATCCGCAATCTCGAGGGCTCAATCGTCGCCCTCGTCACGCCGTTTAAAAAGGATGGCAGTGTCGACTTTGACGCACTCGAGCGCCTTATCGATTTCCACCTGCAAAACGGCACCGACGCCATCCTCACCCTGGGCACTACCGGTGAGAGTGCCACGATGACCGATGACGAGGACAACTCCGTCGTCGCCGCCGTGGTCAAGCATGTTGCAGGACGCGTCCCCGTCATTGCCGGCTCGGGCTCCAACTCCACGCAGACCATGCTCACCAAGTCGCTTACTTACCAGGGCTTGGGCGCCGACGGCCTGCTGCTCATTACCCCCTACTACAACAAGTCCAATGAAGAGGGTATCTATCAGCACTTTAAGACCGTCGCCGATGCCGTGGACATCCCCTGCATCCTGTACAACATCCCCGGCCGCTGCGGCTGCGGTATCAGCGAGCGCAACGTAGAGCGCCTGGCCGCGCACCCCAACATCATGGGTATTAAGGAGGCCTCGGGCAACGTCTCCTACGCGGCCAAGATCGCCCACCTGCTGTCAGACGACTTCCGCATGTACTCGGGCGAGGACGCGCTTACCGTACCGCTCATGAGCCTGGGTGCTTCGGGCACCATCAGCGTGTGGGCCGATGTGCAGCCGCAGCTCGTACATGACATGTGCCGCGCTTATCTGGACGGCGACGTAGCGCGCGCCCGCGATATCCAAATTGCCGGCCAGCCGCTCATCAATGCCCTCTTTAGTGAGGTCAACCCCATCCCCGTCAAAGAGGCGCTCGCCCAGATGGGTATGATCGAGGCAAACTACCGCATGCCGCTGTGCCCCATGGCAGACGACACGCGCGCCGCACTTACCGATGCTCTGAAGGGAGCTGGTCTGCTTGATTAAGACCGTCATTATGGGAACGGGCCGCATGGGCTCGCTCATCCGCACCACCGCCGAGGGCGTTGTCGACGCCGCCGGTCAACCCGTTTTTGATATCGTGGCCCAGATTGGCTTCGATTTGAGCAAGCTCGAGAACGCACCGGCTGCCGATGTGATTATCGACTTCTCGAACGTCGTGACCTTCGATGCCGTCGTCGCCTATGTCGAGCGCACGGGCGCGGCGTTGGTCTCGGGCACCACAGGCTACACCCCCGAGCAGATGGACCGTCTGCGTGAGCTGGGCCAGAACACCCGCGTTATGCACTCGGGCAATTACTCCATCGGCATCGCAGCCCTGCGCCATCTGGTAGCGCAGGCTACACGCGAGCTGCCCGGCTTTGACTGCGAAATCGTCGAGACGCACCACAACCAAAAGGTCGATGCCCCCAGCGGCACTGCCAAGCTACTGCTCGATGCCGTCGTCGAAGCTGAGCCCGAGGCAGGCTACCACCCCGTCTATGGCCGCGAGGGCATGTGCGGCGCGCGTGACCCCAAGGAGATCGGTATGCACTCGCTGCGCGGCGGCACCGTCGCCGGCGTGCACGAGGTAAGCTTTTTCGGCCAGGACGAGGAGGTCACGCTCACCCACCGCGCCACGAGTCGTCAGATCTTTGTCAACGGCGCCTTGGCAGCCGCGCAGAAGCTCGTCACCCGCGAACCCGGCTTCTATACGTTCGACCAGGTCATGTTTGTCTAACCAGGTGTCAACCGAATCCGCCCAAAGGAGAGATAGCAAATGAGCAACGCAGCCGAGATGGATGCACAGGAGATTATCAACTACATCGCCACCGCGCCCAAAAAGACGCCTGTCAAGCTGTACGTGCGCGAAAAGCCCGGCATGAAGGTCCAGTGGGGCGATGCGCACGTCTACGGTGGTCGTCGCGGCAAGACCGTCTTTGGCGACTGGGATGAGCTCAAGGCCATCCTGGACGCCAACGCCGATTCCATCGATTACTACGACGTAGAGAATGACTGCCGCAACTCCGCCGTCCCCATGCTCGACCTTAAGGGCATCAACGCCCGCATTGAGCCGGGCGCGATCATCCGCGACCGCGTCGAGATCGGTGACCGCGCCGTCATCATGATGGGCGCCATCATCAACATCGGCTCCGTTATCGGCGAGGGCTCTATGATTGATATGGGCGCCGTCCTGGGCGGCCGCGCAACCGTGGGCAAGAACTGCCACATCGGCGCTGGAACCGTGTTGGCAGGCGTCGTTGAGCCCGCAAGCGCCACGCCCGTCATCATCGAAGACGACGTCATGATCGGCGCCAACGCCGTGGTCCTGGAGGGCGTACGCGTGGGCAAGGGCGCTGTTGTTGCCGCCGGCGCCGTGTGCGTCGAGGATGTCCCCGCCGGTGCCGTCGTGGCCGGTGTCCCCGCCCGCGTCATCAAGATGCGCGACGAGAAGACCGACAGCAAGACCGGCCTGGAAGAGGGCCTGCGCCAGCTTTAATAGTTACGGCGTTTTACCAAACGCCGTAACGACCCGACGCTGCAAACGCCCCTAGGCGGCAATCTGACGTTCAATCGTCGGGCATGACCAGAAGGTCAATGCCCTCCTCTTTCACGTCACCTTGCTCGCTTAGGGGCGTTTTCGCTGACTTCGCCTAAACATTGGCGTTGCCGTGGTTCACTTGACACTTGGGGGTAGTCATTGGGGACGTTCTTAAACGACTACCTTGCATCAATCTAATAAGTTGCGGTGAGTGTTTTTGGCAGCTAGTTTACTTGCTCGCGAAGAGCCAGACCAGGATGATCACGAGGACTACGGCGACTATGCAGACGATGGCGCCGGTGAATTTGACGCGGGAGTCGCGGGTACGCTCGCGCACGGCATCCTCGGCGGCTTCGAGTTGAGCCACTTCGCGCTCGGTTTCGGCGTACTCGGCCTTATCGCGGACCAGAGAGCCCGCGAGCGATTCGGTAATCTCGGGATGGTCGTGCACCTCGGTCGCCTGCTCGATGATCGACTGCGCATGCGCGACGTCCGCCTGGGCATTGGCGATAGCCTGCTCTTGCTCTCGACGCGCCTTGTCCTCGGCGGCGAGCTTCTCGCGCAGTTCGCGCTGACGCGTTGCGGCGGCGGCTTTTGCGGTCTGCAGCTCATCGCGCGCGGCATCGGCTTCGGCCGTCACGGCCTGATGGGCGCGCTTGGCGTCGGCGATGGGGGTTTGCGCCTGCTCGACGGCGTGCTCGGCGGCCGCGAGTGAGTGCTCAAGATCGGCGGTGATGTGCGGGACATCTTCCTCGGCTTTGCGCAGGGCATCGGCCGTGTCGGAGATCTGCATCGAAAGCTCGCTGGTGCGCACCGTGTAATTGGCGGGATTCGCCGAAGGATTGCGCTGCAGCTCGGCATACTCGTGGCGCAGCGTTTCGAGTTGAGCACGCGTGGCGTCGACGGTTTGCTGCGCTGCGGCAACGCCGGCGTCGCGCTCGGCCTGCACCTTGTCGCGGATGCGCTTGGAATCCTCGAGGCGTCGAACGAGCCGGTTACCGGTCTCGCGCGAGCTAGCTTCGCGCGCCTCCACGGCATCGAGTGCGGCTTTGAGTCGCCGCTCGGTGGCATCGTCCTCTTCTTTTATTTGCTCGAGCTGTGCCTTGAGCTCTGTTGCCTTGGCAGCATGGGTATCGCGGCCGATTTCTGCTGCCGCGGCGGCCTTTTGTGCCGTTTCGATAGTCTGGCGCTGCTCGGCGACGATTTGGTCGTAGCGGCCTGCGATATCCTGGCGTGTCTCGAGCTCCTCGCCTTGATCGGCGATGCGCTGCTCCAACTCTGCCAGGTGATCGCGTGCATCGGCGAGTGCCTTCTTTGCGGCATTCATCTCGCGCATGGCCGAGGCTCCCTGCGCGATAAAGGCGCCCACGGCGTTTGCAGTGTTCGAGACGGTAGTTCCCAGATCGCGGCTCGCGGCGGGGGCGTGCGGGGCGATTGGTCGACCGGTGTCGGCAGCGTCCACATCGGTAGTTTGCGGCGCGGCGATATTGCCGGTGCCGCCTTCGATGACAGAAAAGCCCGCTGCATGCGGGTCGACGGCGTCCGCGCCAATGGTGGGGTGCTCAAGCTGCAGGAACGAGGGCAGGGTACTGCCTTGGTCGGCAACGGGGGTCTCGCCGGGTACGAAGGTCGAGGCGGCCTCGGCGGCCTCCTCTTCCTCGGCGTCAACATCGGCGTCGGCCACGGCGTCTTTCATCGCTTTGACGGCATCCATCATGGAGTCCATGACGGCATCGAGCTCTTCTTCCGAAGACACCTTGATGGGGCCTTCTGCTTGCGGGGAGGCGTCCTGAGCGGCCGGATCGTCGTTTTGCTCGCCGGCATCTTCGGCCACAGGGAGTTCCGTCGCAGCGCCGTTATCCAGAGTGGCGTCGTCGACGTCGGTATCATTGCAGGTCGCAGCGTCAGTATCTGCGGCGACGTCTGCTGAATCATCAATATGTTGTTGAGTCTGGGGGTCCAGCTCGTCTGTCATAGGCATGTGCTCCTCATCGTTGTTTGTCACCCTATGATAAAGTCTCGCGCCGACATCCCGCGCGCCGCAGCAAAGTTTCAAAACGTGTTCGATGGTTCGATCTGATAACAACAACTCGGCCGCTTTATCCGGTTTGTACTTGACAATCCCTTCGCCGAACGACGTGGTGCCGTTCGCCTACCGCGGTCTTTTATTTTTGCTTGAACACGCTAAAGTTGCATTTCAGCTTTTGGCGCGTGAAGTTGGATACGCGCAGTCGGCGGGCGTGCCCGTCGCGATTTGAAAGGACTTTGTATGGGACTTTTCACTGGTAAGACCGTAATCGTCACCGGCGGCGGCAAGGCCACGCTTAAGGACGGCTCCGCTGGCTCCATCGGCTACGGTATCGATATCGCTTTTGCCAAGGAGGGCGCAAACCTCGTCATTACCGGCCGCAACGTTGCCAAGCTCGAGGCTGCCAAGGAGTCCCTCGAGGCCGAGTACGGCGTCAAGGTTCTGCCTGTTCAGGCCGATGTCTCGGCTGGTCAGGACAACGAGGCCGTCGTTCAGAACGTCATCGACAAGGCCATTGAGGAGTTCGGCCGCATTGACGCCGTCGTCAACAATGCTCAGGCCAGCGCCTCGGGCGTGACCATCGCCGACCACACCATGGATCAGTTTAACCTGGCCATTTATTCCGGTCTGTATGCCACCTATCTGTACATGCAGAAGGCCTATCCGCACCTGAAGGAGACCAAGGGCTCCGTGGTCAACTTTGCCTCGGGCGCCGGCCTGTTTGGCAACTACGGCCAGTGCAGCTATGCCGCCGCCAAGGAAGGCATCCGCGGCTTGACCCGCGTTGCCGCCAACGAGTGGGGCAAGGACGGCATCAACGTCAACATCGTGTGCCCGCTTGCTTGGACCGCTGCGCTCGAAAACTTCCAGGATGCCTACCCCGAGGCGTTCAAGGCCAACGTCCACATGCCGCCGGCGGGCCACTACGGCGACGTCGAGAAGGAGATCGGCCGCGTGGTCGTTCAGCTCTGCGGTCCCGACTTTAAGTATATGAACGGCGAGACCGTCACCCTCGAGGGTGGCATGGGCCAGCGTCCGTAGGAGTTACGGCGTTTTACCAAACGCCGTAACGGGCCGACGCTGCGCGGTCACCAGAGCGACAACTTGTCATTCAAAGAGGGCGGCATGACCAGAAGGTCTATGCCGCCCTCTTTTCATGCCAATTTGTTCGCTCTGGCGACCGCTCGCTGACGTTGCCAGGGCATCGGCGTTTGCGTTGCTGACGAAAAGTAGTCGTTGGGGACGTTCTTAAATGACTAGTCGAAAGGGACACTCTTGCCGACACCTGGGGACAGTCCCTGAGTGCCAGCAGATTGGAAATGATCCTTTGGGGACGGAGGAAAACGGATCATTTTATCCCAGTGCATTGGTGCAAGGGGGCAGGTTTCCTTTGCACCAGTTTCTGTCGAGTCGGTGCTCCTTGCGGGTTGCCCGTATAATGGTTTGCGTATGAACCGCAACCAAGGAGTTCCAGTTTATGGACCAGAACCTTTTTAAATTCGACCTGATCGCCGAGGATCCGACGACGCATGCGCGTGCCGGCGTGCTGCATACCCCGCACGGCGACATCGAGACGCCGATCTTTATGCCCGTGGGCACCAAGGCAAACGTCAAGGGTATTCCTACCGAGACCGTCAAGCAGCTCGGCGCCCAGATCGTGCTCGCCAATACCTATCATCTGTCCATGCGTCCCGGCGAGGACACCATCGCCGAGTTGGGCGGCCTGCACAAGTTTATGAACTGGCACGGCCCCATCCTCACTGATTCCGGCGGCTTCCAGGTGTTCAGCCACAACGACGCCGTCAAGCTCACCGACGAGGGCGTGCGCTTTATCGTCAACGACTACGATGGCCGCCACGTGTTCTGGACGCCCGAGGACAACATGGAAATCGCCATGAAGCTCGGCTCCGATATCTGCATGCAGCTCGACCAGTGCCCGGGCTATCCCGCTACGCGCGCCTACGTTGAGCGCGCCGTTGAGCTGTCGAGTATGTGGGCCGAGCGCTGTTATAAGGCTCATACCCGCGATGACCAGGCGCTCTTTGGCATCGTTCAGGGCGGCATGCACCTGGACCTGCGTCTGCGCTCGCTGCGCCATCTAGAGGAGTGCGGCGACTTCCCGGGCTATGGTATCGGTGGCTACTCGGTGGGCGAGGACCACGAAACCATGTTCGAGACGCTGGCACCGCTTGCGAGCGAGTATATGCCCAAGCACAAGCCACGCTACCTCATGGGTGTCGGCAACCCCACCACTCTCGTGCGCGGTGTGGGCGTGGGCATCGACATGTTCGACTGCGTGCTGCCGACGCGCACCGGCCGCATGGGCACGGCGTTTTCGAGCGAGGGTCGCCTTAACTTCCGTAACGCGCGTTTTGCGCACGACGATGGTCCCATCGATCCCACCTGCACCTGCCCGGTGTGCACGGGCGGCTACAGCCGCGCGCTCATCCGCCACATGGTTACGCAGAAGGAGATGCTCGGCGGCATTCTGCTGTCGATGCACAACATCTACTACCTGCTCAACCTTATGCAGCGCGCCCGTCAGGCCATTATCGAGGGCCGTTACGGCGCGTTCGTGAACGACTGGATGAACAGCCCTGCGGCGGTGGATTACTAAGAGCCGCGGGCGCGCTTGCGCGGTGTCGAGACCACGTGCCAATCGACCGTGCACAACCGGCACCGGGCACCGCATGCGCCGGCATCGGTTGTGCGACCGCTGACCGATGCCTTGCAAGCGCTTGATGCTTCGTGGGTACCATACCGAATGGTTGATGTTCGGGCGGGTGTTTGACGCATGGCGTCGACTCCGCCCGTTTCTTTTTTCGATAGGAGTATCCCATGATTAAGAATGAGAACGTCGAGGGTGAGCCGGCCTACGACGAGACGTACCGACGTGGCCCCGTGGTCATGCGCGGCCCCATGATTCCTAAGGACAACACCTACGCCAACCTGCTGGCGCCCGAGGACTCGACCGACTGGCTGCACGCCGACCCCTGGCGTGTGCTGCGCATTCAGGCCGAGTTTGTCGATGGCTTTGGCGCGCTTGCCGAGCTCGGACCCGCAGTGACCATCTTCGGCAGTGCCCGCACGCCCAAGACCGATCCGCTCTACAAGGCGGCACGCGCGGTCGGTCGCAAAATCGCCCAGCGTGGCTTCGCCGTCATCACAGGTGGCGGCCCCGGCATCATGGAAGCGGCCAACAGGGGAGCAGCGAGTGTCAACGGCAAGTCAGTTGGCCTAGGCATTGAATTGCCGCACGAGCACGGGCTCAACAAATACGTGAACCTTGGCATGGACTTCCGTTACTTCTTTGTGCGCAAAACCATGTTCGTCAAATACAGCTCGGGTGCCATCGTGTTTCCCGGTGGTTTTGGCACGCTCGACGAGATGTTCGAGGTGCTCACGCTGGTGCAGACACACAAGGTTAAGCGCATGCCGCTCGTTTTGGTGGGCACCGAGTACTGGCAGGGCCTGTTCGACTGGCTCAACGGTCCAGTGATGGACGCCGGCATGATCAGTCCGCTCGATCCGGATCTGGTACACATTACCGACGACCTCAACGAGGCCGTTGACATTGCCCTGAGCGGGCTGATGTAGAGTAGCTAAAATGGGACGGGGCTAAAAAGACCGGTGCGTAACGTTGCATACCACTCTTTTTAGCCCCGTCCCAAATGAACTGCTTCTAAGTTGCGGTGGAATAGGGATTGATTGGCGGCTGATAAGCCAGGAGCAGCCCTTATTCCACCGCAAGTGGTAAAGGTGCCCCTAGTGGATGGGCTGGTAGCGGGGGCAGTAGCTGATGGCGATGGCGTCGACGCCTACGTGGGTCGCGATGGTGCAGCCGATGGGGCCGGTGCCGGCGTCAACGTAGTCTTGGCCTGCGAGCGCTTGGTTGACGAGCTCCTGCTCCTCGGCGGCGCCGGTTGTGAGCACGCGTACGCTGGAGCCCGGGTGTGCGGCCAAAAATGCGAGGCAATCGGCCATGGTGTTGGCGACGATGCGCTTGGCGCCGCGGCCCTTCTTGATGGCCTTGATCTCGCCCGACTGCCACTCCGGCGAAACGGCCAGGCGAATGTTGAGCATTTGGGTGAGCTGGCCGGCGAGTTTAGGTGCGCGGCCGTTCTTAACCAGGTTCTCGAGCGTGCGGGGAATCAGCAACAGGTGCGCGTCGGGCAGCGTCGCGCGGATCTGCGCCTCGGTCTCGTCCAGGCTGCGACCGTCCTCGCGCATGGCGAGCGCGTACTCTACCAGCAGGCCTTCGGCGCCCGAGCCGGTGCGCGAATCGATGCAGCGCACGTCGAGCTCGTGCGTTTCGGCCGTCAGGCTGGCGTTGGCATAGCAGGCGGACCACTCACTGCACAGCGAGATAAAGATGGCGCTGTCATGGCCGTCGGCGCGTACGCGGTCAAAGAGCGCCTTGAACTCACCGGCGCTCGGCTGCGAGGTGTGCGGCAGCTGCTTGGAGCCGGCCATGCGGGCGACGTATTCCTCGGCAGTGATCTGTACCTGGTCGAGCAGGTCCTCACCCTCGATAATCACATGCAGCGGAATCACGTAAATGCCGAGCTCTTGGGCGCGGGCGGGGGAGATGTCCGACGTGGAGTCGGTTATGATGACAAAAGACATAATTGCACCTTTCGTTGGGGCGCTTGCGCGCCGCCTTCTGAGAGCAAAGTGCGACAAGTATAGTAGAGTCGTTCCACATTACTAGGTTCAATTGTTGAATAGCCAACAGTTTGAAGTGTCGGTGTGGAAATCGTCAACTGGGGAAGAGGAATGCCGATGGAGGCACTGGAGATATGCAGGCGGCCGGTCGTGCTGTTCGATTTCGACGGCACGGTGGCAGATACGGGCCGGGCGGTGATGACCTCGACGCGCAAGGCGCTGGCTGCGCGCGGGTTTTCGGAGGCGCAGATGGGTGATCTGCGCCGCATGATCGGGCCGCCCCTGTGGAAGAGCTTTCACGACTTTTACGGCTTCTCCCGCGAGGAGTCGCTTGTGGTGGCCGACGAGTATCGCGCCTTTTTTGATGAACTGGGACCGGAGGAGTATCCCGTGTTCGATGGGATCCCCGAGCTGCTGGATGGGTTGGTCGCCCAAGGCAAGCGTATGGCCGTGGCGACGTCGCGCATGGAGGCCAAGTGCATCGACATGGTACGTGAGCTTGGGCTTTCTCAGTTTGAGGCGGTGGTTGGCATGAATCCGCCGCTGGGGCGCGAGGCCAAGGCCGATTCGGTCCGCGATGCCCTGGCGGCGCTCGGTGCAACGGCCGACGATGCCGTGATGATCGGCGATCGCTTTAACGACGTGGAGGGCGCGCACGCGATGGGCGTGCCGTGCATCGGCATCTATTCGGGTGCGGCGGCGCCGGGTGAGCACGAGGCGGCGGGTGCCGATGCGGTGGTGCACTCGGTGGCCGAGCTTGCTAAACTTTTCGCTATCTAATGACGTGATGTGAGGGGCGGGCGTGCCTGCCACTCATTGGTAAGGAGGTCGTCTATGAATCAGGTGGAGCAGAGCGTTGCCGAGTATGTCGACGAGGTCTGGGAAGATGTCGTCGCCGATATCGAGCAGCTGGTGAGCTATCCGTCTGTGGCCGTTGCTGCCGATGCGGAGCCCGGTGCGCCGTTTGGCCGCCCGGTCCGTGATGCGCTCGATTGCGCGCTCGGTATTGCGCAAAAGCTCGGCTACCAGACGAGCGATGACGAGGGCTTTGTGGGCATCGCCGATATTCCGGGCCGCGGCGATAAGCAGCTCGCGACTATCTGCCATGTGGACGTGGTACCCGCTGGCCCCGGTTGGAACACCGACCCGTTTGCGATGGAGCGCCGCGAGGGCTGGCTGCTCGGCCGCGGCGTAATCGACGACAAGGGTCCGGCCGTGCTGTCGCTCTACGCCGGCGCCTACCTGCTCAAGCACGGCATTGTGCCGCGCTATACCTTCCGCGCGCTGCTGGGCTGCGATGAGGAAGTGGGCATGTCCGACGTTCACCATTATCTTGAGAACCACGCGAACCCCGACTTTCTGTTTACGCCCGATGCCGAGTTCCCGGTCTGTAATGCCGAGAAGGGCCAGCTTGGGGCGACGTTTGTGAGCTCCAAGATCGACGGCGGGCGCATTGTGTCCTGGAGCGGTGCCGAGGCGAGCAACGCTATTCCGTCGCAGTCTATCTGCGAGCTTGCGATTGCCGCCGATGAGCTGCCGGCGCCCGTTGAGAATGCCGACCGCCTGGAGATCACGGCACTCGATAACGGGCATGCGCAGATTTTCGCCCACGGCATTGGCGGTCATGCCTCGATGCCCGAGGGAACGATCAATGCCGTCGGCCTCATCGTGGCGTATCTGCGTGAGGCCGAGGACGCGTTTGGTGCGCGCGACGAGCGCCTGCTGACGCCTGCCGAGCACGAGTTTGTCAAGTTTCTGGCCTTTGTGCACGCGGACGCCTATGGTCGCGGCCTGGGTATCGATGCGACGAGCGCGGCGTTTGGCCCGCTCACGTGCAACCCCGGCGTCATCCGCGTGGTGGATGGCTACATTGAGCAGGTCATCGACGTGCGCTTCCCCGATAGCACCAGTGCCGATACCATCTGCGAACAGCTCGAGCCGCTCGTGGGCCGCTTTGGCGTGACGTATCGCGTGGGTCGCGCAAAGGTGCCGTTCTCGGTGTCTGCCGACGATCCGGCTGTGAAGGCGCTTATCGATACCTACAACGAGTTTACGGGCAAGCATGCCGAGCCCTTTGCCATGGGCGGCGGCACGTATGCGCGCAACTTTGCCCGCGCCGTCTCGTTTGGCCCAGAGGAGACCGGCCTGGAGCTGCCCGCATGGGGCGGCCAGATGCACGGCCCCAACGAGTGCGCCAACGAGGAGCAGCTCAAGCAGGCGCTCAAGATCTATATCGTGGCGATCCTGCGCCTCAACGAGCTCGAACTTTAAGATTACGCGGTTTTCCAATCTAAGTTGCGGTGGAATAGTTCCTAGAATGGGCCTTTTGATGGCCAAACGGGAACTATTTCACCGCAACTTTGTTTTTATTGGTGTAAAAGGCGGGCCATGCTTGGCGGCGGGTTTGTTATTCGTTTGTAAAGCCGAGTCGCGCTTGCGGTAAGGGTCTATCAGATGCCCGTAAGAAACCGTGGTTGGCGCGGGCGATGCCCGGTCGGGGCCGTATCTTTCCAAACAGCAAAGCGGGCAGGGTGCCCGCGAGTCGCATGTATGAAAGGAAGATCATGCTCGATCAGGCTTATTCTCGTCGTCAGTTCCTCGGCCTCGCTGGTGGTCTTGCCAGCATCGTCGGACTCGGTCTTGTTGGCTGCGGTGGTTCCAATGCCGCCGACACCGCTGCCGAGGGTAGCGCCGCTGCTGCCGAGTCCGTCTCCGGTGAGGTGACCTACGACGGCGCCTCCTCGTTCCAGGCTCTCGTCGAGGCCGCTGCCGAGAAGTTCATGGATGCCAACCCGGACGTCTCCGTCTCCGGCTCGGGCAACGGTTCGGGCAAGGGCCTGACCGCTGTCGCCGCCGGCACCGTCACCATCGGTAACTCCGACGTCTTCGCCGAGACCAAGCTCGAGGCCGACCAGGTCAAGAACCTCGTCGACCACGAGGTCGCCGTCGTGGGCATGGGCCCCGTCGTCTCCAAGAACGTGACGGTCGACGATCTGTCCCTCGAGCAGCTCAAGGGCATCTTCTCTGGCCAGATCACCAACTGGAAGGAGGTCGGCGGCGACGACGCCACCATCGTCGTCCTCAACCGCAAGGCCGGCTCCGGTACCCGCGCCACCTTCGAGGCCGCCGTCTTTGGCGACGAGGCCGTCGACTTTAAGGGCGACGCCGAGCTCGACAAGTCCGGCGACGTCCAGACCCAGATGGCCAGTACCGACAACGCCATCTCCTACCTGGACTTCTCGCACTTCGACGACTCCAAGTTCAACGCCGTCAAGGTCGAGGGCGTCGAGCCCAAGAGCAAGAACGTCACCGACGACTCCTTCAAGATCTGGGCTACCGAGCACATGTACTGCGCCAAGGACGCAGACGAGGCCACCAAGGCCTTCCTGGACTTTATGCTTTCCGACGACGTCCAGGGCAAGCTTGTCGAGGAGCAGGGCTTCATCCCCGTCTCTGCCATGAAGGTCGTCAAGGACGCCAGCGGTAAGGTCTCCGCTAAATAGGTAATCGCCCCCGGAAAGGTTTGCAATGGCAAAACAGCTGCCAAAGCGCGACCTTGAGAACGTGGGCCTGGGCGTCACGGGCGCGTGCGTAGCGCTCGTGACGCTTGTTGTTGCCGCGCTTATCTTCATGGTCGCCCAAAAGGGCCTCTCGGCTTTTGTTAAGGATGGCGTTTCGGTCGTCGAGTTCTTCACTGGTACCAAGTGGGACCTGGCTAACACAGCCGAAAACGGTCTGCCTTACACCGGCGCCCTGCCCCTGATTGTCACCTCGTTTGCGGTCATGGTGCTCTCCACGCTCATCGCGCTGCCCATCGCCATCGGCTCCGCCATCTTTGCGGTCGAGATCCAACCCAAATTTGGTTCCAAGGTCTTTCAGCCGCTTATTGAGCTTTTGACCGGCATTCCCTCGGTCGTCTTTGGACTGATTGGCTTTCACGTGGTCGTCGGCCTTATGAAGAGCGTTTTCCATGTGAGCACGGGTCTGGGCATCTTGCCCGGCGCCATCGTGCTGGCCGTCATGATCCTGCCGACCATGACCACGCTTTCGGTCGATGGCCTGCGTGCCGTGCCCGATAGCTACCGTCAGGGCTCGCTCGCGCTGGGCTACACCCGCTGGCAGACCATCTGGCACGTGGTGCTCAAGTCTGCCATGCCGTCGCTCATGACTGCGGTCATCCTGGGCATGACCCGCGCCTTTGGCGAGACGCTCGCCGTGCGCATGGTTATCGGCGGCATAGAGGCCATGCCGACGTCGCTGCTGTCGCCGGCCTCGACCATCACCACCACGCTCACCACGTCCATGGCAGTCTATGCCGAGGGCTCGGCCCAGGACGATGTTCTGTGGGCGCTTGGTCTGCTGTTGATGGGCATGAGCCTCATCTTCATCCTGATCATCCATCTCATTGGCCGCAAGGGGGCGAAGGCTCGTGGCTAGCACGCGCATCCATACCGACGAGGCGAGACTCGGGCGCGTCCAAAAGCAGGACCGCATCGCCACGGGCGTGCTGACGGCGATCGTCGCCATTGTCATGCTCATTGTCGTTGCCATGGTGGCCTATATCCTGTTCGAGGGCATTTCGACGCTGATCCAGCCGGGATTTCTCACGCAGCCCGCGCGCGCCAACGGAACCCAGGGCGGCGTACTCTATCAGCTGTTCGACTCGTTCTATCTGCTGCTGATCACCTTGATCATCTCGGTGCCCATCAGCCTGGGCGGGGCGGTCTTCCTGGTTGAGTACGCGCCGAACGGCCCTATCCGCGACATCGCCTCCACCGCCATCGAGACGCTATCCTCGCTGCCTTCCATCGTCGTCGGCATGTTCGGCTTTCTGGTGTTCTCGGTGCAGCTGGGCTGGAAGTACTCCATCATTTCCGGTGCCGTCGCGCTCACCATGTTCAACATCCCCATCCTGGTGCGCGTGGTTCAACAGGCACTCGAGGACGTGCCGCAGGCCCAGCGCGATGCGTGCCTGGCCATGGGCCTCACCCGCTGGGAGGCCACGCTGCACATTTTGATTCCCGAGGCCATGCCCGCCATCGTGACCGGCATCGTGCTTTCGGCCGGCCGCGTGTTTGGCGAGGCCGCGGCGCTGCTCTTTACCTCGGGCATGAGCTCGCCGGTTCGCCTGAATTTCTTGAGCTTTAACCTGTCGAGCCCCACTTGCGCCTGGAACGTGTTCCGCCCCGGTGAGTCGCTCGCCGTGCACATCTACAAGATTTACGGCGAGGGCAGCCCCGAGGCCCAGCAGATCGTCTGGGGCACCGCGGCACTGCTGATGATCTGCGTGCTGCTGTTTAACGTAATTGCCCGTATCGTGGGCAAGCAACTGGCAAGGAAGATGACGGCCGAATGAGCGAGATGAATGCAACGCCCGCAACCGAAGCGGCATCGTCCGAGACCCAGGACTTCCTGTCGAGCGTGGGGGAGAGCGAAAAGCGCGTTCGCGTGAGCGGCAAGGCCGTGAGCGACGAGGTCGTGCTCTCCACCAAGGACGTCAACGTGTACTATGGCGACCACCATGCGCTGCACGATACGTCGCTCGACTTTCACAAGGGCGAGATCACGGCGCTCATCGGGCCTTCGGGCTGCGGCAAGTCGACCTTCTTGCGTAGCCTCAACCTCATGAATCGCGAGATTCGCGGCTGCCGCGTGGAGGGCGAGATCAATTACCGTGGGCGCAACGTGAATACCAAGACCGAGAACACGTACGAGCTGCGTCGCTCCATTGGCATGGTGTTCCAACAGCCCAACCCGTTCCGCAAGTCCATTCGCGACAACATCACGTTTGCGCCTAAGCGCCACGGCATCACCGACCGCGACGAGCTCGACCGCATGGTCGAGGAGAGTCTGCGCGGCGCGGCACTGTGGGACGAGGTCAAGGACAAGCTCGACAAGAGTGCCTACGCGCTTTCGGGAGGCCAGCAGCAGCGTCTGTGCATCGCGCGCACGCTGGCGCTCAACCCCGACGTGATCCTGTTTGACGAGCCCTGCTCGGCGCTCGACCCCATCTCGACGCTGGCGATCGAGGACCTTATGTCGTCGATTGTGGCCGAGCGCGCCATCGTCATCGTGACGCACAACATGGAACAGGCGTCGCGCGTGTCCAACCGCACGGCGTTCTTCTACATGGGCGATATGGTCGAGTACGACGAGACCGACGAGATTTTCCAACGGCCCAAGGATAAGCGGCTGAATGATTACCTCACCGGCATGTTCTCCTAGTCCGGGACATGCTTGAGGCCCGTGGCGGCTATGGTTGCCGCGGGACTGATTGGAGGGGCGGGTCATCTCTTGCGGGAGATGGCCCGCCTTTTTGCTCTGCGACCGAAGCGACCACCACAAAGGGGACAGGCACCTTCGTGGTGGTTTGGGGTGGGGCTCGCTGCTATCATGGACAACGTTGAATTTCTACGAAGGAGCAGGGCATATGGCGATTCTTTTGGGATGCGATTCCATCAGCCTAGAGTTTCCCACCAAGCATATTTTCGATAGCGTGACGCTCGGCGTGGGCGAGGGCGACCGCATTGGTATTGTCGGTAAAAACGGCGACGGCAAGTCGACGCTGCTGAGCGTGCTCGCCGGCACGCTGGAGCCCGACGATGGCCGCGTGACGCATCGCCGAGGCACCACGATCGGTCTGCTCGGCCAAAAGGACCAACTTGTCGACACCGATACCGTGCATCATGCCGTCGTGGGCGACACGCCCGAGTATGAGTGGGCGTCGAGTCCGCGTACGCGCCAGATCCTCGCCGGTCTCATTAGCGATGTGCCCTGGGAGGGCACGGTGGGCGAGCTTTCGGGCGGTCAGCGCCGTCGCGTGGACCTTGCGCGCCTGCTGATCGGCGACTACGACGTGCTCATGCTCGACGAGCCCACCAACCACCTGGACATGCGCACCATCAACTGGCTCGCGCGTCACTTAAAGGCCCGCTGGCAGCGCGGCCAGGGCGCCATGCTCGTGGTCACGCACGACCGCTGGTTCTTGGACGAGGTCTGCACCAGTATGTGGGAGGTCCACGACGGCCAGGTCGATCCCTTCGAGGGCGGTTACTCGGCATACATCCTGCAGCGCGTAGAGCGCGACCGCATGGCCGCCGTCACCGAGGAGCGTCGTCGCAACATGTCGCGCAAGGAGCTCGCGTGGCTGAGCCGTGGCGCCCAAGCCCGTTCCACCAAGCCCAAGTTTCGCGTGGATGCCGCTCGCGAACTCATCGCCGACGTACCGCCCGTGCGTGACGAGTTGGAGCTCAAGCGTCTCGCCGTGAGCCGCCTAGGCAAGCAGGTTATCGACGTGGTCGACGTCGACGCCGGCTATACGGATACCGATGGCGCGCCCAAGCAGGTGCTCTCCGACGTGACCTGGCTCATCGGCGCGGGCGACCGCTATGGTCTTTTGGGCGAGAACGGCGCTGGCAAGTCGACACTGCTCGATGTGATCCAGGGCAAGATTGAGCCCACGCGCGGCCGTGTGAAGATTGGCCAGACGGTGCGCTTTGGCGTGCTGTCGCAGCAGCTCGAGGAGCTCGAACCCTACATGGGCGACACGATCCGCGAGGTGCTCGGCAACTATAAGAAGTACTACGTCATCGACGGCAAGGAGACTTCGCCCGAGAAGCTCTGCGAGCGCCTGGGCTTTACGACGCAGCAGCTCTGGAGCCGCATCGGCGATCTTTCGGGCGGCCAGCGCCGTCGCCTGTCGCTGCTGCTGACGATCCTGGACGAGCCCAACGTGCTCATCCTGGACGAGCCCGGCAACGACCTGGATACCGACATGCTCGCGATTGTCGAGGACCTGCTCGACGGCTGGCCCGGCACGCTGATCTTGGTGACGCACGACCGCTTTTTGATGGAGCGTGTGACCGACCAGCAGTGGGCGCTGCTCGACGGCCACCTGACGCATATGCCCGGCGGCGTGGACCAGTACCTGCGCCTGTGCAACGCCACTGCCGAGGGCGAGCCCGTGGGCGCACCGAGTGCCAAGACCGGTACGTTCGACACCGGTACCGCGGCAGCTGCGGCCGAAAAGCCCAAGTCGAGCGGTCAGCCCAATGGCCTTTCCAATGCCGAGCGCCAGAAGCTTCGCCGCGAGGTGAGCTCGCTCGAGCGCAAGATGGAAACGCAGCGCGCTCGTGTGGAGGAGGCCGAGGCCGCGATGGTCCAGGTCGACCCCACCAACTACACGGCGCTGGGCGAGCAGCAGGCAAAGATCGACGAGGCCCACGCCACCATGGACGAGCTGGAGACGGCGTGGCTCGAGGCGAGCGAGAAGCTCGAGGGCGAGGAGTAGGCGAGGATGATCAAGGCTGCGTTTTTCGATATCGACGGCACGTTGCTGAGCTTTAAGACCCACCGGATTCCGGCGTCGGCGCAGCAGGTGCTCGATAACTTTCGCGAACAGGGGATTGCGTGCGTAATCGCCACGGGTCGCCCGACCTACCAGATGCCGGATTGGCTGTTCGACTTGGGATGGGATGCGTACATTACGCTTTCGGGCCAGCACTGTTTTGACGCTGACGGCGTTTACCGCAGTTGCCCAATTGATCCGGAGGACGTCGCGGCGATCGTGTGCCAGGTGGCGCAGGGTCGCTACGACTCGCTGTGCATGCAGGGCGAGAACTCGTTTGTGAACCGTCTGTCCAAGCGCGTGGTGGCGGCTGCCGACAATGCCGGAATCTCGTATCACGAGGAGCCTTTTGAGCATGCTTTCGATGCACCGGTTTACCAGTTCTGCGCCTTTGTGGACCCGGCCGACCAGGGCATAGTTACCGATGTCCTGTCGCATTCTACAACCACACGCTGGTGCGACCTGTTCTGCGACATTATTCCGGCCAACGGCGGCAAGGACCTGGGCGTGGCGGCGACGCTGGAGCGCCTGGGCATCGACGCGAGCGAGGCGATTGCCTTTGGCGATGGCGAGAACGACCTGTCGATGTTTGCCGCCGTGGGCACGAGCGTGGCCATGGGCAACGCGCAGGACACGGTGAAAGCTGCGGCGACCTATGTGACGACCGTCGTGGACGACGACGGGATCTATAACGCCGCGAAGCACTTTGGGCTGCTATAGCTGCGGCTCGGCACTTGGGGACGTTCCTTTTCTGTCGGTAGCTGGGGACACTCCTTGCGCGCTGCGTGTCGTGTCGCTTTGCTTGTATTACGCATTTTGTGAAGCACGGCTAACTTTTTAAACAACGTAGTAAGACATGGGCAACTTTTGCGGTAAAGTGAATCAAGCAAAAGTATCCAAAGGCTAACTAGAAGCCATCGCGAAAGGCGGTCCATGGCCCTGCGTGAATCTGGAGAAGACTATCTCGAATCTATTTATGTGCTCTCGGAGCGCCAAGGCATCGTTCGATCGATTGACGTTGCCGAATACCTGGGAGTAACCAAAGCAAGCGTCTCTAAAGCCATGGCGACGCTGGAAAGCAACGGCTATGTCGAAATGGGCAAACGAGATGTTCATCTGACGGAACGCGGTATTGAGGTTGCCCGTCAAATGTGGGAGCGCCATTGCTTTTTTGTGGGGCTGCTAGAGGACGCAGGTGTAGCGCCCGAGGTTGCCTCGCAAGAGGGCTGCCACATGGAACATTGTCTGAGCGAGGAGAGCTTTGAGAAGCTAAGGGCAATGCTGGGACGGGGCGCCGACCGGGACCAGTAGCCCCACCAACTAAGTCCAGCTCAGACAAGGAACCCCGCCAGCAAGCGATGCCCAAGAACCATCAGTAACGTTACCGCAGGTCCCGGCAGGGATGTCCCCTCCAAAA